>Ga0207933_1000132_pt1 | contig 75557 bp, 60 predicted proteins | sample NGESurdeep092012_4_FD_184488 | JGI IMG/M metagenome (GOLD analysis project Ga0207933, IMG submission 184488) | Arctic peat soil microbial communities from Barrow, Alaska - NGEE Surface sample F53-3 deep-092012 (SPAdes) | ecosystem: Environmental > Terrestrial > Soil > Wetlands > Peat ...
AATCCTCAAGCCGTTCGGGAAACAGAAGGGTCTGGCCGCGATCCAAGCCGGAACGATGATTCATGCCCTTCAGACTCCCAGTCAGGCAAACTGTTCAAAAAATACAATCGAGTTTTTACACAGGCTCTGACCGAAGGCGAACTGGACGTTGTGAATTGAAAGACATTCCAAACATCGTTCTTGGGTTGACCGGGACAGCGCTCCGAGGCGTAAAGTAAAGGGGTCTTAAAGGGGTCAGTCCTGGTTTTATTCCAGCCTGAATTCATTTTGTTCAAATTCATCTGACAGCCAACTTGAAAATAATCAGGACTGACCCCTTTACATTTTGTCAGCTTAATATGCCAGGCAAATCGTGTAATGTAAATAATCCAGGACTGACCCCTTTACGAACCCTTGCAAACCGATGTCGGGAAATCCACTATTACTATGGGTGCAACAGGCGGAAGAAGGCGTTTTCTTTTGCCAGTGTGATAATGAGACTCTTGTTTGTCCCGTCATCGGCAATCGGAAAGCCGTTGTAACCACTCGGTGACCAGTCGGTGGTAGTCAAATCGGGATTCTGCTGCAAAGACCAACCCGCCGAAACCGACGGCCAAGATACTAGCATTCCATTTCCCGAATGCTTGATTTTTAACGAAGGCTTGGAGGTCGGTGATGGAAAAGTTGAAGTATTGATTAATACTGAAATCCTGTCGTTACCATAGTCCGAGCAGACAAAATCCATTTTGCCATCCCCATTGACATCCGCCGCTATGAGCGTTTTAGGACTGATGCCTACGGCATAGGTATTGTTGGAGCCAAAAACACCACTGCCATTATTCGTCAATATAGAAACCGTTCCAAAATAGTTCGGATAATATCCTCCATTCGCACAGATCAAATCCAGCTTGCCATCTCCATTGATATCCGTCGCCACGACTGAAACAGGATCATAATCCACACCCGTTGACGAGGCGAGAACAAAGCCACCGCTGCCGTTGTTCGTCAATATTGAAAGCGTGTTGTCAATTTGGTTAGCACAGATCAAATCGAGCTTGCCATCTCCATTGACATCCGCCGCTTTGACCGAAGTAGGATTGTTACCCACGTTAAGCGTCGCATTGGATCCAAATTCGCCGTTCCCGTTGTTCGTAAATACCGTCAAAGTGTTGCCATAATTCGGATAAAATCCAGCGTTTGCACAAATTAAATCCGGCTTGCCATCTCCGTTGACATCCGCCGCCACGACCGAAACAGGATAACCGGTTACTACATTAAGTGTAGCGTTAAATCCAAAGCCACCGCTTCCGTCGTTTGTCAATACTGATAGCGTGGTGTTATTGGGACATATCAAATCCATATTTCCATCGCCGTTAATATCCACTGCTATAACACAATCAGGGCTGGCGCCTATAACCGGCGAAGAGGATAACACAAAGCCACCACTGCCGTTGTTTGTAAATACCGAAAGCGAGCTGTCACGAGCACTCGCACAGATCAAATCCATTTTCCCATCATTGTTGACATCCGCCGCCACAACCGAAACAGGACCACTGCCGGCCATCAGTGTGGCGTTGGAAGCGAAAACCCCACTTCCATTGTTTGTCAATACGGTCAAAGTATTATTATTATATGACGGAATAGATCCCGGATTTGAACAGACCAAATCTAGCTTGCCATCGCCATTAACATCTACAGCCACGGCGGAATACGGCCCCGACACGCCGTAGATGGTGCTGGGTGAAAAGCTGACTTGACCACAGGCATGATGCAAACTCGCAAGCAGTGTCAGTCCTATCAGCAGCCGGTAGATTGGTTTCATATAGGATTATCCATTAAGCAATTCTAGTTGTTTTCAATTTGATTGCGAGACAAATACTCCGCGCTAAAAACTTATCGTTTGCTCCGTTCACCCAACCCGAACTCCTTGCGGAGTGCCACCAATACGCGAGACGCGCGCGCTCCTCCCAATCGTCCATCCCAAAATGAATACCGGAAAAGAGTTTCCGTCCGCCTGCATCAGATTTCCGTCATCGCCAAGCATCGTGCGCCGAGCCACGTGACCCGTTGCCCCTGCGGAATTTGTAGGAGTCGAGGTGACGAGACTCATTTTGAAAAACAGAAAGCAGGAATTGGAAACCGTAAAGGGGTCAGTCCTAGTTTCATTCGAGATTAAATTCATTTTGTTCTTCAGTTTCAATTTTTAATTTTGCCACACGACTGTCTCCCGTTCGCTTGTGCGCCTGGGCCAACAATTCCTGCCGGAAGGTTTCGCCGCCCAGACACCAACCGCGTCGAATTCCTTTGTAATCCTGCTCCTGCGCCCGTTCAAATGCGCGCCGCATCGTGCTCAAGAACCTGACGCCAGGCATGGTGTATAACATCCAGTCGCGCGCCATCGGCGGCAGCACGGGCCAGAGCGGTTGGAGCACGCCCGTCTCCCTCATGGCGACTTAAGCCGCAGAAGGAAATTAAAAGTCAAACACACCGCCGGAGCGAGCAATCGTTCCGACGGTTTTTCTGAAAGATTGGTGCCAGCGGGAGGAATTGAACCTCCGACCAAAGGCTTATGAGTCCTCTGCTCTACCGCTGAGCTACGCTGGCATAAAACAGCTTAAATAAAGAAAATTTTCACGTTATCACCGTTCCAAAAAGTGCCACTTGTAACCCGGACTTGTAACCCAATTGCACTTGTGGCTATATTTTTCGTATGAAAACGCAAAAGACCGCGTTACCATTGATTGAACAACCAGTGTTTCAGAAAGTGGCAGAAAATTTGTATCGGCTCGAATCATCAGGAGGATACTATGTCCTCGTTAAAAAAAGTGGCAAGCAATTTCGTCGTTCGCTAAAAACCAAAGACCGCAAACTGGCTGAACGTCGGCTGAAAGAATTGAAGGCGCAAATCGGCGTTATGACCATTGCGAAGGACGACGCGAAATTGACCTTCAAGGAAGTTGCCGAGGCTTGGAACGATTCGACCAAACATTCGATTGAAGAAAGTTCAGAAGCGCGCCGTCAAACGTGCATCGAAAATCTTGCCGAGTTTTTCAAAGACGTGAGCATTCGCAATATCACGGCGCGCGGCTGCGAGCAGTGGGCAGCCAAGCGCGGCGCGAAAACCGCCGCACAAACTTTCGCGCACGAACTTGGCGTAATGAAATCCACTTTCAAATATGCTCTGATACATGGATTCATTCTTTCAAATCCAGCAGCCGAAATAAAACGGAAGAAAATTTCAAACTGCAAAATTCAAACGCCAGCGCGCGAGCAGTTTCAGCAAATCGTCGCACAAATGCGGCTTTCCGATGGGCGCAAAGAAAGTCAGGAGCGGTCAAAGGACGGCGCAGACCTTGTTGAATTTTTGGCTTACAGTGGCGTGCGTATCGGCGAAGCCCAAGTCGCTGTTTGGAAAGATGCCCGTTTCGACACCGGCGAAATTTGGATTCATGGCAAAAAATCGGAAGCCAGCGACCGACTCGTTCTCATGTCGAAAGCGTTGCGGGAATTTTTGGAACGACTTAAAAAAGAAAACAATCCAAAACTTTCCGACCCTATCGTCAAAGTGAAAAGCGCAAAAAGAAGTTTGCAGCGCGCTTGTAAAAAATTGGAACTCCCGATTTTTACTCATCACGATTTTCGTCATTACTTCGCCACGACTTGCATTGAGGAAGGCGTGGACATTCCAACCGTTTCGCGCTGGCTCGGTCACGCCGACGGCGGCGCGTTGGCAATGAAACGTTACGGTCATTTGTGGCGCGAACACAGCTTGGCAATGATGCAGCGCGTCAGTTTCGATCCGAAGCAGCCAGACAATGTTATTCCTTTGCCGAAAGCAGACGACGCGAAAACAGGCGATAAAATTTCCGCGCCTGATGACCGCCGCGCCATCGCCAAAGCCAAAGCGAAATACCGTTATCCGTGGTGGGCGTCGGAAAATCCACTGGAAATTTTTTGGGGACAACTCAATGAAGAAACGATGATTGTTCCGTCTGAAAAATTTCTTGAAGTTGCGAAACAGGCAATGGCGCGGGAAATTTTCAAACAAGAATTGGCCGACCGTTCAGTGTTGGCGGATGAATTTTTGGAACGAGTCCCGGAAACGACGTTCTATGAAATTCTCGCCAAGATACCGGCGCGAAAACAAGACGACGACCGTCAAGCCGCAAACTGATTACTGATTGTCAATGTCGCCGGACGTTTCGCATAAAAAACGATCCAAATCATCTTTGGAATAAATCGGATGCCGCAACGCGCGCGATGGATGCAGCAGTCCGCGCTTCGTCAATCTGTCAATCGTGATTTTGGAAACGCCCAAATATGTTGCGGCCTCGGCGCGTTTGTATCCTTTTTTCTCGATGAAAATTTTCACCGTCGCGCCAACTGGCAAATTGCCGTTGCCGGACATTTACTGTTTTTGAAATTGATTCTCACGTTCGAGCATAAACTTACTGGCTTTGTTCTTTTGCGTTTTCAATTTCAATCGTCTTGACCCAAACGCCGCGCCCGACGCTTAACGGCGCGTAGCGTTCAACCATTGGCCTGATGACTTCGACTGTGCGAGTTTGCAAATGCGAGTTGCGGCGAATAATTCAAATTCGCGCATGGCCGAGCGAATCGCATTGTCGTGCGCTTCAATAATTTCAGCGTCGGCCATTGTTCCAAGCAACTGATCTTCTTTTTTGGTCCAACGAAGTCGCGGTTTGGCAAATGAAGAAATTTTTAGCGAGTGACGTTTTGATGTTACTTTATGGGAATCTATGCCAATATGCCGCGCTGCCGCTTGGTCGGTCATGGTTCCTAGTAATCGTAATTCTTCAGATGTCCAATGACGAACAGGGTTGGTCGGTGAGGGGATTTTTAATAAAGAACGCCGGACAGACACCGCGCAGACAGTTCTTCCCAATCGCCGCGCCACCGCTTTGTCTGAATATCGCCCCAAGAGTTTAATTTCGGCTGGCGTCCATTTTGAGTTTCTCAATAAAATACCAAGTTTCAAACGTCGCGTTTGCACGCTTTTAATTCCTCGTTTCAAAACTGGAGATAACTGCGCATCCGGCAGCGTTCCTAATTGCCGATCTTCTTCCGGCGTCCAACGGCGTGAATAATCTCCCTTCGCACGGATATGTAATGCCCGCCGTTTATATGCCACCGTATCACGCGAACGTCCTAGTTTCCGTGCCAATTCGCTGTCCGTATATTTTCCCAATAAAGCAATTTCTTGAGCAGTCCATTTTCGCGGCGGTAATCCGACGTTGCCAGTCCGTAATGCCCGTCGCCGTGATTCAATCGCGTGCAAAGGACGATTCAATTGCCGCGCCGCCTCCCGCCACGGATAATTCATTATGATTTCATCTTCCGCTTTCGTCCAATAACGCAACTGCCGAAAAGCCGGAACGCCTTTCTTATCGCGTTGGTATTTGATTGCCTCTGCCGTGCGATTTATTTTTTTGGCAACGACCGAATCCGGCGCTGTGCCTAATAGGGCCAATTCTTCTTTTGTCCATTTTCGTCCGGGAGAAACATTTGGCAACTTATAGTAATTCAACCCCAAATTGCGCCGTTTAATGCCCACAGATGAAATCTTCCGCCCCGTTCGCCGCGCTACCTCCTTGTCAGAAATTTTTCCTAATAACTCAATTTCCCATTCCTGCCAGTAATTTGCCGCGCGCAGCAAACGGCCTTTTCGCTTTTTTATCGGAATCCCTCGTTTGCCCGCCAATCGCTCAATCTCGCGCCGAGATTTTGAAGCGACATATTTTGTGACGTTTTTCGTCAACGATTTGTGAGCACGATTTTTCACTTTTCTCCATGAAGCCACGCAACGGATACTTTCAAACATTTTGCAATAGCCGCGACTTCATAATCCATCAAATAACGCTCATGGCGTTCGATTCGAGAAATGGCGGTTTGGTCGAGAATAATTCCTTTTGCCGCCAGCCGCCCCGCCAGGTCGTCTTGCGAAATCGGCGGCTTGGCTTTCAGCCGCGCTTCGCGGATACGGCGACCGATGACGTTTCGGGATGGAAGCTGATGGGTTTTTTTCAAAATATGTGAAATGCGGCATTCACATATTGACATATAGCCGACAACCTGTTTTTAATTATGTGAACTTCACATAACAAGATGAATGATGAACAGAGCGACCAAACGCTAAAGATGAGATTCTTAATCGTTGAGGACGATATATGAGTCTTGCATCCAAACGGGAAGTATTGGTTTTGCTGCGTCCGCGATACGCGCGCGCCGGCAAAAAGCATAAGATCAAAATCCTCGATGAGTTTTGTGCGACATGGAACTGTCATCGCAAGTCGGCCATCCGAGTGTTGAATCGCGCGCCACAGCGACGAATCTTCCGCGTGGCCGGGCGACCGCCGACTTACGGCGCGGCGCATCTGCCCGCGCTTGCAAACCATCTGGCTGGCGGCGCAACAACCGTGTGGCAAACGGCTGGCGGCTGCGTTGCCGTTGTGGCTGCCGTATTATGAGACGACCCACCGCGAACTGACCGGCGACGTGCGCGCGAATCGTCTGCCCGCCTTCTTGAATTTCCCCCGGTTGCACAATCGTATAACCGCCGCTGCCATTGAGCATCAAAGGGCGATGGCTGCGGAATCCACCGTGTGCCAGAGTATTTGATTTGCTGACTCAAACTCATTTCCAATATGCCGATGATGCCGGTCAGCCGGTCTTCATACGTTTCGTCAAAATCCAATTTCAAAAAAACGTCCGAAGTTGAATTGCTTGCCAAATCGCTCATATATTCCCGATCCTCATTCAATTCTTCCATTATGTGCGAACCAGAAATTCCCTTTAGCAATTCGCCAGCGCCGCGTTTGCCGTCGCCCGGTTGAAAGTAAAAATACTGCCTTTGATGTGCGTTTCGAGCTTCAGCGCAAGAAAATTGCGGCGCACATTTATTCCGTAGCGATAAGCCACGCGACCTGTCGGCTAGGCTTGATACAGTTGAAAATTAAAATCCAGTTTAAGAAACTGTCCTTGCGGACTGCCGCATCTGCTTTCGATAGAGACTGGCTTTGCATGACCGTCTCATTGTGAATCAACGCGGTCTTGGCGTTTTCAACTTTTCTAGCATGACATAAACATCATCCTCAATCCTAACAATTTTGTATTTACAACAGCGTCTGTGATGGCTACATATCCTCGATTTGTTGACGTTCTTCAAAACGCTTTGGATTATAGGTAGGCGCTATTGTCAAAGGCAAATTTCAACAAACTATGGGTTCCATGCAGTTTTAATTTGTCGCAGATGTGCTGCCGATGATTGTCCACGGTTCTGACGCTCAAGTTGAGGTGGTTGGCGATTTCCTTGCTGGTGTAATCTTCGCCGATTAGCTTGAGAATGCGTCGCTCTGCCGGCGTCAGTGACTCGATTTGCGGTTTGCTCAAAAGCAATTCCCGCACCCGATCATTCCGGCGTTTTCCCGCCTCCAGCATCGAGGCACTCACAAAACTTTCGCCGCAAGCCACCTTCTCCAGCGCGGTCAGAATATCGGTAGCGGCGTTTTCTTTCAAAACGTAGGCTTTCGCCCCGGAATCCATCGCGGCGTTGAACATGTCTTCTTCCTTATACATCGTCAGGATTGCCACCTTAACCGGAAACGGCAGCTGTCGAACCGCTCGAATCGTTTCCAGTCCATTGAGGCGGGGCATATCAATGTCAAGGATGGCGATTTGGGGTTTCAGACATGCCATCTGCTGTAGGGCCTCCTGGCCATCTGACGCTTCGCCCACGATCTTGAAGCGCGGATTGCGCGTGATGACATCGTGCAGCCCGTGGCGGAGAAGCGGATGGTCATCCACAATCAGCACAGTTACTTCTTGAACTTCTTGATTCATAGTCGTGGATTAGGGAATGGAACTTCGATGGTTAAACTGGAGCCTTCACCCGCCTTGGAATCAATCGCCAATGTCCCCTTAAGAATGCGCACACGTTCAGCGATGCCGCTGAGTCCATATCCCAAGTCGTGAGATTGGGAATACTGTTTCGCCGAATCAAATCCTCGGCCATTGTCCCGGATCGAAAGAGAAACGACCGTTGGCCGTTTCTTGATGACAACGGTTGCTTCCGTGGCCGCAGAATGCTTGACTATGTTCGTGATGGCTTCTTGCACAATTCGATAAATATGGATTTCAGAATCTTTATCGAACAGGTCGTCAATGTCATTGATTCGACTGGCGAATAAAATCGAATTGTTTTTTGAGGCGCGGTCAACCGAAGCGCGGATCGCCTGGGTCAGGCCTAAGCGATCCAACTGATAAGGACGCAAGCCATGAGTAATCCGACGCACTTCCTCAATCGCTTGGGATGTGGTGCTGGAAATCTCATCTAAACGGTGCCGCAGCCCATTCTCTTCCGGCGAGCCTTGCATCGCCAATATGGCGTGGTTTTTGATTACCAACAAAGTTTGTCCCAGGCTATCGTGCAGGTTGACGGCAATTCGACGCCGTTCATCTTCCAACCTTTCCAGAACTTGCCGCGAAAATGCGAGTTGGGAGGCGTGCTGCCGTTCCAGCCGGCGATGCAGCAGGTGAATCCATAACAACGTTACCATCAATATCGTGAACAGTGTCCCCGTCAACGTTGCGGTTCTTTTCCAGGTCCACCATGGAGGACCGTTGAGCACTATCACATCTTTTTGGCTGCGTAAAAGGATGTTGAGCGAAGCCGGAAACTGTGGTGCGCTCGCGGGTCTTGCGCTCACTGACGGCGACATAGTCGGTTCGTCGTCGTAAACTCCAGTGATTCGGAGGCGACTGCCCGGAATAATGTTCGGTAATCTGCCTCGGTTGGTTGCCAGGGTCGCTACGAATACGCGCTGTTGATCCTGAAGCTCCAGCACTTGATCTCCATTCGTTTTGTAGGCCAACATCGTAGCGCTGGCACGAATCAAAATGCCACTCTGCTTTGAAGATAATGCCTCGCTCAAATCTAAATTTTTTGGACTAACATGCACAACTGACTTGGATGGACGCATCAGCGGATCGGTGAGGGTGTGGATGAAACTGTTGAGTGTCGGGAATGCAAGCACCTCAACCGTTTCTCCTATTTTCACTTTCGGTTCACCGGTGGTTTGCACCCGAATTCCACATGAGTCATCTTGAATGAAAAATGACTGATCGTCTCGGTAGGTAACTTCGCCGACCACCCGCACACGTCGGGACAACGAGGATTCCATTCCTTCGGAAAACAGATCGGCGATTGAATGCCTTGGTATGCCGAAAGGATTTTTTGGCGCTTCCTCTTTGACATCGAGAAAATTGCGGGACGGGACGAACAACAACGGTTCATCCAGCATATTTGGCATCAGGACACCCCGTGCGCACACTTCTGCATTCACATAACGGGCTAGGTAATTTGCAGGTGTCTTGCCCAGCCAGAGATAGGAGTGACCATCTTTTCCCACGATGGCAAGTGTTCCATTAGTGTTCACTGAATGGACCACACCTTCAATTTCGCTCCATCTCCCTTCCAGACTGGCCGCGTCCGGGCCGCCAAGAGGTCGGGCAATGGGCTTGGGCATGGGATACCATCCGAGTTCTGTAACGACCAACGGGGCGATGACCTGTAGGTATTTGCCCGGTTCCAACGCGCCGGCAAGATCAACACCTTGTCCCACTTTCAGTTGGTTTTTCAAAGCGAGGTCATCAAGAGAAACCAACATGGCGGTGTCGTTTTGTTGAATAAAGATGTAGTCCTTGTCAAAGACACGATCATTAAAAGTTACCACGCTGCGGGTTCCATAAAAGCCCTGCTTGGTTGAAGTGATGGCGGCAGTTGACAGAGCAGGTTGGTTTTCCGAATTGAATTCATTTGTCGTCACAGTCTTGAGGAATGAAACGCTGTTTCCTGCCGAGGCCCAGATTAGCCCCGGCATTAGCGTTCCATTTTGATCATAAACTCCTTCGCAAACTCCCCCAACGCGGAGAACGAGGTTACTTGACTGTTTTAACTGTCTCGACATTTCCTCGTTCCAGTGTTTCACGCGCACTTGCACTTGCGCCCGCCCATCCGACAATTCCAAAGTAGCTGTATTTTCGGCTACTGCCTTAAACGTTACCACTCCTTCGATTTGCACCCAGCGATAGTTATTTTCAACTGGTAAGGGCCTATCCATGGCAATTTGAATCGGATTAGGGAATTCTCCTGATCCGTGAATGTGAATTCGCACTCCCTTGATAGTCAACGCGGATTCGAATGGGCGCGCTCCGCCCATACCGCTCAAATCACCATCCGAGTAATTAGTCCAGTATTCGCGCACAATGCCATTGGTTGAGGCTTCCGTGGAATGGCGATCTTCGTCCCACGGAATAAGGTAAGCGCCTTTGATTACCGATCTACTCAAACCGGGTCCTTGCCACGCGACGGAAAGGTTTTCCGCTTCAGTTGTCTGCTCTTGCAGTGCCTCAATGTAATAAGTCTCACCGGCCTTCAACTGAATCGGTTCTGAACGTTGCGAGGGATATTTTGACCATTGGTGCGGATCCGTCCAACTGTAGCGCTGGGTGAAAGCGATCTTTCTGGCCTTAGATGGGTCGGCGTCCGTGCTCAACCACAATTCAGACGAGTTATCACTGGCGATCCAAAACGTGTAACCGCCGGTGACTTGCGGGTGCAAAAAGCCTCTCATCCGCGTCAAATTATATTCGCCCCAGTTGACGGGAGACTCGAATGAATTACAAATACTTTGACCCGATGGGTAATAAGGATAATCTGGAAAGTTTCGAAAAAGAGGACAGCAATTGGTGCCATCTATGGTAATAAACTGCCCCGCCTGTAGTTTCCGGTCTCCAATGTGGAAGCTTAAGGCTACCGCTCCGGTTGTATCTTGCAACACCATCAAATCACGGTTCGTATCCACGAGGGTCACGATGCCGGTCAGACGAAAGTCGCACCCGGCAAGGTAATCTGCATCAGAAAGCGTTCTGAATTGCGCCACATTTGTCACATAATGACCAGAATTCACAGCCAGGCTGGCTGCATTCGGGCGGGACGAAAAATCCTCGGCGCTGCACACAAACCTGCTGGCTACCGACAAAAGCAGGACGATTGATTTTGCGAGCGTTTGCCGGCGATGGTTTGACCGTTGAAACATAAATTAATTTCACATCAGATAGCCTGCCTCATAATCCATTAAATGATGCATCATTTCATATCACCTTGTTGGTTATGGCAAGCACTTTCACAGGTTACCAGTCCTTTGATGAATGACGGGCCGTCAGATTTCATGCGCGTTTTTGGCGGCAGGCGTCACGGCATTAACCGCATAAATGTTCATTTTACAGGGTTATTATGCCATTATGCCGGGCAAAAATTTCCGATGATGTCCGCCCCATTTTATGAGTAAACCTACTCATTTTAAGTTCGTGTGAATATGTTGTAGAATCTACTCTATGATCATTCTCGAACTGCTAGGAGTTGACCGTATACATTGACGTCGTCGGCAGCTTAATCACAATTTTCGAAGAGAAACAAATCAAACTACCAACAAAATCTAAATATGAAACCAAAACAAACACTCCTCCAGCGTATCTGCATAACCGCACTGGCGATTGGCGCCGCAGCCATAGCTATAGCGCTGGCTCCGATGGCAACCCGCGCTCAAACAATCACCGTTTGGACAGATGACTTCCAAGATGCTACACTATTCTCGTCGAACAGCATAGATGGCACGTATGGCACGGTGTCATGGAACTTCTCCGGGGCGGGAATTGGGAACCCGATGGTAATCATCACAAATGATCTACCGCCTACAAACGGCACTCAAAATTGTGCATTCACATTCGTCACCAGCCCGACCAACGGTGCTCTAAACTTTGGGTGGGCAACGGATTTTCTGCCGGCCACCAATAATACCAGTGTAAACCCGGCGGCTTACACCCTCGAATTTGACATGGCAGTCCAAGGAATTAGCCTGACTAACCTCGGAGGATACGTTGGTCCCGTGCTTGGCCTCTTTGGAAATTACGGTGGTCAATATAATGGCGATGGTGCGGAGATAGTTCCGAGTGCTGCCTATTTTCCTGGCGCGGGCACTGGTTACCAACATTATTCGATTCCTTTCACCAATTTCGCATCAGCAAATGCCAACCTGCTTCCTCCGACCGATTCCCCTCTTGCCTTTTTCATTGGCTTCTACATACCCGCTGCCACCAACTATGGCACCGTAGAGATTGATCTTGCCAATATTCAAGTATTGATGAACACAAATACAGCGCCGCCCCCGCTCCCGACATTGACGATACTGCCTGCCACGCCGGAATTGAGACTGTTTGCGCAGAACTCTGCAGCAACATATAACGAGGAAGGCTTCTTAAGCGTGGACCAAAACCAATCGTGGATTGGATCGGTTGCAGGTCATCCGCCGACTTATTCATTCACATATAAGGACTGGAACACTGTTCCGGGCTTTATGAACGTAATATCATTCATGCCGAACAATTATATGCAGAATGGGGGTCCTGCGAGCAGCCCCTATACAGTCTATTACGCTTCAAATGCGCTACAGTTGACTATTACGAAAGAGACTTCGAGTTTTGTCGCAAGTCTGGATTGGAGGACCAATGCGCCGATACTAAACTCCACTAACAACATATTGTTGCTTACCAACTCCACCGGCATTGGCACTTGGATATTGAAATTCACCGACGACACGGATGGCACATTGACGCCTCCGGGCGGCAGCCCTGTAGCCTTTACCTTGCCGGCGGCTATGGCGGCCCAGTTCGCGAATCCATTGACAATTTTCTCTGGAATTGCACCGAATTCCACGGCCGGCTACGGTCAATACATAGACATGAGTGGCATATCCATTACGAATGTGGCCGGGGTAAATGAGCAAGACGACTTTACCAAGGATGCCAGCTTAAACGCCTACTGGGATCTCGGGTTTTCCGTGGATGCAGGCAGCGTCGTGCAAGTATCAACCAATACGCCTTTCTGGCTGACATGGACACTTCCCGACGCCGGATACGGACTGGAAACAAAAAATAGTTTGAATGATGCAGTTACGCCTTGGTATTCGCCAGCGGCTTGGAACGGTGTCACACCAGTTACGACAAAAATGGGATTTTCCATGAAATGGACTTTGATGCCCATAGAATGTCTGCCCTATAACTTAAATGATGGTTCGTTCGATCAAGGGTATTTCCGGCTGTCGAACCCTCCGCCGACCCAGTAAATAAGTAACATGTCAATCTCGTGAATATTGTGTTTTTTAACAGGCCACCGCAGCTTGGATTTGGCTGCAGTGGCCGAAAATAAAATTTCGTCATAAATTAAAAATGATAAACAAATTGAATTTGGATTCATTGGACACGAAAAAAAATTCTGGCTTTACATTGATAGAATTGCTCGTTGTTATCGCTATCATTGCCATTCTGGCGGCGATGTTACTGCCGGCACTTGCTAAGGCCAAAGAAAAGGCCATACGAATGACTTGTCTGAACAACGAAAAGCAACTCTACCTTTCTCTTGATATGTATTCCAATGACAATAACGACAATCTGCCCGTTCTCACACCCGGATCTGGCGCTTCTTGGTGTTGGGATACGCCAGCGCCTGTAACGAGTGCGATGTTGGCGAGTGGCTGTCAGAAAAAAACGTTTTATTGCCCCAGCACCGCGCCAAGATTTACTGATAATGAGAACTTCATAAACCAAGATTCTTTGTGGAATTTTGGCACGAATACTACTACCGGTGGATTTAACATTGTTGGCTATGCCTTCGCTTTCAGCGGAAATCCGCCCACTACATCCAAACTGGCCGTGGCGAATCAAAACGCAAAAATGGGTAGTGAAAGCCACCCAAACACAGTTTTCCCGTTTACACCAATCCGGGATGCAGTGTCAACTCGTGTGCTCATAGCGGATGTGATGCTCAGTAAAGGCAAAACTCTTCCAGCCAGCCCCGCAGATAACTTTAGCAGTGTGGGCGGCGGCTTTCAGATAAACGGCAACGCATATCCACATTTGAGCGCTCATTTGCAGAATGGAATGCCCGCTGGCGGCGATTATGCATACAAGGACGGTCATGCTGAATGGCATAAATTTAACGCCTCAAGTGCCAATGCAAACAACAATGTAACGCAAGTGCGAACCGGTAATAATACTCCATATTTTTGGTGGTGAATGGTTTCAAACCGCTGATGTGAGATTTGGAATTCCCTACTCAAGAGTTAATAAAAGAGTTGTCGCTATCGAACCATTGGTTTGATAAATTGAATTTATGAAGCTGCGTTGTATATCAGTCATTTTTAGTTTAGTCATGATTGCATTAGGCGGCTTCAGCATCGTAGCCCGCGCACAAGTCATTGTTTTGTCGGATGATTTCGATTCTTATTCACCAGGCACTTTTGGCAGCATGTATAACTATGCGTCCGGCGGCAACGTCACGTCAACCATCGTAGCTCCCGAAGACGGAAGCAGCAGCCAAGCGTTGCAGTTAAGCGGCAATGTAACGAATGGTGTATCCGAAAACGCCGGCGTCAACTCTCCTGTTTACACGCCAAGCGGCAACACAGACCATAATCTTTCCGACTATACTCTGTCCTTCGATTTGGCCATAACCGCCGGAGCCAACTCGGGAGTTGGAGTAACGCTAAACATCTTTGGGACGAGTGCCGCCAGCGGTTCAAGTTACGCTGTGCCCATTAGTCAAAATACTGTCGGCGGTGGGTTTGAACACTATTCGGTCAATCTGGGCACATTACCGACCGGTTATGAAATTCCAGCTCTGGATCCAACCTCCAGTCAGTATTCATTCCAGCTTCTATTTCTCGGTTACAATGCCAGCGTGACCGCTACTCCCGAGACAATTGAATTGGACAATCTTCAGATAACAATGACTACGAATAGCTACCCGTATCCGAACCCGCCGCCATCCGGCACGAATACCACGGCGCCATACTATGTCAATCCGCCTATCTACGCGGATTATCCCGACCCTGACATTATTCGCGTCGGCAACGACTTTTACTTTTCCACGACCACTTTCATTGATGTGCCGGGATTAACTATTTTGCATTCGCAAGACCTGGTGCATTGGGAAATTGTCACGCATCTTATTCCTAATCTTACCGGCAGTCCAAACTATAACATCACCAATGGCGTTCAAAATTATCGGAACGGCGTTTTTGCGTCGAGTATCCGGTATTACAACGGAACCTTCTATGTTGTGGATCAACCGAATGGTCAACCTACCGCAACTATATTTTATTCCACAAATATTGCCGGTCCATGGCGGTCTCATCAGCTCAACGCCGGGGCATTTGACCCGGGACTCTACATTGAGACCAACGGCACTCCTTACATTGTCACTGCTGGCGGCTGGCAAGACAATACCACGTTTTTGACGTTAAGTTCCGACTTTTCCAGAGTCATTGCAACCCACGTCATAACCAATGGCTTGGATCTTGAAGGTTCTCATGTGGTCAAGGTTGGCAGTTACTATTATATTTTCAACTCACAGCCGGCGACTGGTAATTTCTACGTTTCGCGCGCGACGAGCCTTTTTGGACCCTACACCTTCAAGAATATTCTGAATAACAATACAGGCGGACATCAGGGCGCCATTGTGGACATGCCGGACGGCAGTTATTATGGATTTGTAATGAAAGACAGCGGAGCTATCGGTCGAATGACTTATATCAGCCCGATTTTTTGGACAAATGGTTGGCCGGTTTTCGGCACGGTAAATTCGCCCGGACGGGTTCCGGCCACCGCACCTATGCCGATTGTGGGAGCGCCGGCATATAAAATATTAACTTCGGACGATTTCTCGTCTCCAACACTGGGACTGCAATGGCAATTCAATCACAACCCGGACAACACGCGCTGGTCGCTGACCGCCCGACCTGGTTTCCTTCGGCTTTATCCGACTGCCGCAACGAATTTCTGGTATGCGCGGAATACCTTGATCCAAAAAGGCCGGGGACCGTGGAGCGGCGCGGAAGTTAAATTTGATTTGAGCAATCTACAGTCCGGCGATATTTGCGGTCTGGGCACCCTTGGCAAGACCAATGGCAACATTGCTGTCACCTGCAATAGCCCCGGCACCTTCACGTTGAGCATGAACCTGATCGTGCCCATTGATGGAACGGACACAAATCTGACAACTGCTACCGTGGCCACTGCGCCGTTCACAGGGACGACGATCCATCTCCGCACCGGACTGGATTTCATCAAGAACCTGGGAACCTTGCTCTATAGTTCTGACGGCATAACCTGGACGCAACTTGGCGGCAAATTCAATCTCGCTTACGACTGGGCAACAGGAACATTTCAGGGCGAGCAATTTGCGATGTTCTGTTATAATCCGCAACCCGGCGCTGGATATCTTGACGTGGATTGGTTCAGATTCACGCCGCCTGCATTCATTAACAGCATTGTCCAAAATCCCGACTCCAGTATGACTCTGCACTTTGCCAATAGCCCCGGTTTTACGAACACTATCCAGGCATCTACCGACCTGAACACATGGCAGAACCTCTCCACCAATATCGGCGATGCAAATGGTTTCTGGCAATTCAACGACACAAATACCAGTTTGGCCGCCCTGTTTTACCGCTCTTATACTCACTAGGAAGTTTTCAAAAATCACAACCTATGAAAAAATTTATCGCGTTCCTGATTAGCGCTGCGGTCGTGGCGAACTGTCTCGCCGCTGGCCCAACGTTCACCGTGGGCGCGAGCCATCCAACGGGCAACGTCAGTCCGAATTTTTTTGGGTTGATGACCGAGGAAATCAATCATTCGGTGGCTTTCGCCAAGGAGATCAAGGTGCTCTTCATCAGCATCGGCACCGCCGAAGGAAGAATGACAGCCGGTGGTCATAACTTCCATCTGGCACTGAAGCAAGCCGGCATCAAACATGTCTTCTACGAATCTCCGGGCACGGCGCATGAAATTATACAACTGAGAAATCGAATCAATCATCGCACTAACCTTGTTGCCGACCCTTAACCTCCAAAACTAAAATAAAATTTATGATGAACCCGAATCACCTGATACAAAAATGTGCCGGTCATTTTGCGATTATGCTGACCGTCGCCTTGATTAGCGGCTGCCAATCGGTCAGCGAGAACGGTTCCACAAGCATGGATTCTTCCGTTGCTATTGGATCATTTCAATCCTCTGCATTGGTGCCGCATCCCATCACATCTGAATCTGTGCCCGCAATCGCAGTGACTCCGCCGGTTCGCATCAATTGCGGTGTTACTGAAAAACTGACGGATTCCGAAGGCAACGCATGGCTGCCGGACGAAGGTTTCGCTGATGGGAATCCATATCAGGTGGAGGACGCCCAAATCGTCAACACTAAAGACCCGGAAATTTTTCGCACGGAACGATATGGTATGACGTCATACCGTTTTGGCATTCCTAACGGCCAATACACGGTGAAACTTCTTTTTGCCGAAGTTTATTCCGGCATTACAGGCCCGGGCGACCGGGTGTTTTCATTTAACGTCCAAGGACATGACTTCAAGAATTTTGACATCTGGGCGAAAGCCGGCGGCCCGGATAAGGCATACATTCAAACCGTGGATGTGGATGTGACCAATGGCGTTTTGAATATCACCTTCACTCCAAATGTGGAAAATCCCAAAGTCAACGGGATTGAGATTTTGCCGCGGCCTTGAAGATAACGTTGGTTCCCATGTCAAAACATAAAAATTAAATTCTGAAATTGAGCGCATTGAAATCTTACTATCCCGTCCAGTGAAAAAACTATTTATATCCTTGTTCGCCATTTACGCCAGCCTTGCATTGGCGCAAACCGCAACTGTGCCCGCAGCTTCCACGATTCCGGTTCTGCAAATTGACGCCGGCAAAGTCGCCGGCAAAGTCAGCTCAATGCTTTACGGATTGATGACCGAGGAAATCAATTTTTCCTACGAAGGCGGGCTTTACGGTGAATTGATCCGCAATCGTTCTTTCATGGCGAATCCGAGTTGGCCGATCTATTGGGAAATCGTCGGCAATCCGACCGTAGTGCTCGACAAGAACCAGCCGCTCAATTCGGCTCTGGACGTGAGTTTGAAAATGGACGCGAGCACCGCATCGGAAAAAAAACCGGAAGGCATCGCCAATCGCGGCTACTGGGGAATTCCAGTGAAACCGGATACGACTTACCGCGTTTCCTTTTTCGCCAAAGGTGATAATTTCCGCGGTCCATTGACTGTCGCCATCGTCAGCACTAATGGCGAAACGATCTTTGCGAGCGCGAAAGTCCGGAGAATTTCTTCAGACTGGCAGAAATATACTGTCACGTTGAAGACGAAAAATATCCAGCCATCGAAGGACAATGTTCTCGAAATTTTTACCACGACGCCCGGGACGATCTGGTTCCAGCAAGTCTCGTTGTTTCCGCCCACTTTCGATAAACAACCAAACGGTTTCCGTCCCGACATCATGGAGTTGCTCGCGGCCATGCACCCGAAATTTTTACGCTTTCCCGGTGGCAATTATCTGGAAGGCAACACTATTTCCGAGCGGTTTAATTGGAAGAAAACCATTGGTCCGATTCAAGATCGGCCCGGCCACAAAAGCCCGTGGGGTTACTGGTCCACCGATGGCATGGGCTTGCTTGAATTTCTGAAATGGTGTCAAGACCTGCACATGCAACCATTGCTGGCGGTTTATGCCGGTTATTCGCTCGGAGGACAACATATTACTCCCGGCCCTGATTTGGCTCCTTACGTTCAGGACGCGCTTGATGAAATTGAATACGTGACTGGCGACACCAGCACAAAATGGGGCGCGCAACGTGCTAAAGACGGACATCCCGCGCCGTTCGAGTTGAACTATGTCGAGGTTGGCAACGAAGACTACAATCGCTCCAGTGAGTATGACGGACGGTTCACACAATTCTACGATGCCATCAAGGCAAAATATCCAAACTTGCAACTCATCGCCACAGCCACAGTGACAAGCCGCACGCCGGATTTAATTGACGAACATTATTATCGTTCCCAGGAAGACATGGAAGCGAATGCGTTTCAATACGACAAACGTCCGCGCACCGGCCCGAAAATTTTTGTCGGTGAATGGGCTACGCGCGTCGGCTCGCCCACGCCGAACATGGCTGCTGCGCTCGGCGACGCCGCGTGGATGACCGGGCTGGAGCGCAATTCCGACCTGGTGGTCATGGCCAGCTATGCGCCGCTTTTTGTCAACGTCAGCAAACTCACAGGACGGGATCGTTCGATGGAATGGACCACGGATTTGATTGGCTATGATGCGCTGACCGGCTACGGCTCGCCAGCGTATTACGCCCAAAAGATGTTCAGCACCATGCATGGCAATGAAATTCTTTCCACAAGTTCGGAAAATATTCCAACGCGAGAATGGCAGCCACGATCCCGGGGCAGAGCTCGTCCGCCAGAGCAGCTTCGGCAAATTTTCTTTGACGCCACGCGCGACAACAAGAACGGAGTCGTCTATCTCAAAGTCGTGAATGAGTCGGGAACAGCACAACCAGTTAACGTTCAAATCACTGGCGCATCGAGCATTCAACCCAAAGGCGAAGCGGTGGTTTTGGCGGCGAACAGTCCCGATGACACGAATTCCATTGAAGAACCAAAAAAAATTGTTCCGCATAGAGAAGAAGTGCATAGCTTAAGCGCCAATTTCACGCGAGAGTTTCCGCCGTATTCCATCACGGTTTTGAAGTTAGAAACCAAATAATTCCCATGAAACTTGTAGCCCCACGATGAGATGAAAATGAACTATTCAAACCACGGATATTATATTACGTTGCTCACGGCAGTATTATCCGCCATTGGGATGACGGCTCGCTCTGCCGACATTCCTACACTCAATGAAGCCTACAAAAACCATTTCTATGTTGGCGTGGCCATCAACCGCACTATTGCGACTGGCGCTGCGATTCAAGCCGATAATGTCAACCGGACCCAAGAGCAGGTTGATAAAGACATTGCTCTGGTCAAACAACAGTTCAACCAGATTTCTCCGGAGAACGATCTGAAATGGGCGCTCATCCAGCCGCGACCGGGGCCGGGCGGCTATGATTTCGGCCCGGCCGACGCCTATGTGAGCTTCGGCTTGAAGAACCACATGTATATCGTGGGACACACGCTCGTCTGGCATGGTCAGACACCCAACTGGGTTTTCGCCGGAACGAATTCGCCGCCCGCAATGAGGAACGAGGGCGGGACAAACGCGCTTGGCGGTCGTCGGTTTGGTCGCAATTTCGGTTACAATGGACCGCGTGCGTCCCGCGAACAATTACTCCAGCGGATGCACGATCACATTTTCACCGTTGTAGGCCGCTACAAAGGCAAGATCAAGGTTTGGGATGTGGTGAACGAGGCCATTGCCGACAGTGGCACAAACATTTTGCGAAACTCGCTCTGGCTGCAAATAATAGGCCCGGACTATATCGCCAAGGCTTTTGAATACGCTCACGAAGCGGATCCGGGTGCGATCTTACGTTACAACGACTACGGATTGGAAAATCCTGTAAAACGTCACAAGCTGATCGTTTTAATCAAGTCCTTGCAGGCGCAACATGTTCCCGTCATGGCCATCGGTTCGCAAACTCATGTCAGCGTTTCATCGCCGAGTTTTGAGCAAGAAGACCAAACACTGACGGACTTGGAACAACTCGGTTTGCCCATTCATATTACCGAGCTTGACGTCAACGGCGCGCAGCGAGGCCAACGCGATACCGGGGCGGACATTGCCAACAACGCCGCGACCACCCAGGGCGGCCTCGTGAATGATGCTGACCAGCGCGTGGCCAAGGAATATACCGCGCTTTTCAAAGCATTTCTCAAACACCAAAAGTTCGTGAAAGTAGTTACTTTTTGGGGAGCGAATGACGCCGTTTCATGGCGCGCCAACGGCCATCCACTTTTGTTTGACGGCAATGACCAGCCCAAACCGGCATTTTATGCGGTCATTCATACCGCCGCCGGTGAACAGGCGAACTGGCTAATTCTGAAATAGGACAGTTAGACCAAATCTAAATTTATGAAAATAATATCCCACCATGGCTACATTGCTTCTGTTCAGTGTTTTGGATAGGTCCAATAAGAACACGACCTGAATAAAAATTGCTAACTGTTTTGCGTCCACCAAACAACGCTCCTTTTATGAAAACAATCTGCTCCATCCTCCTTTTCACCGCACTCGCGGTCGGCCAAACCACGGCTTCCAGCCAGCCAGTGACAGCTACGGTTGATGCTACGAAGACCGGCGCGCCGATTTCGCCTTATGTCTATGGACAGTTTCTTGAACATATCGGCAATCTGATTTACAGCAGCCTTTGGTGCGAAATGCTTGATGACCGAAAGTTCTATTATGCAGTTGCGCCGCAGCCGGCGGATGATTCCAATTCCAACCAGCGTGGATTCGGCGGTTTTGGTGGACGCAGACGCGGAGTGGGACCGGGACGTTGGAATCCAATTGGCCCGGTTGATTCCGTGACCATGGACACGAACGATCCTTTTGTAGGCGACCACACGCCATTGATCCAATTAGCAGGTGAAGAACCGCGCGGCATTCGTCAAACGGGAATTAATTTCGTCAAAGGTGAAATTTACAAGGGGCGCATTCAGTCATCGGGAAATTCCAAAGCGAAAGTTTCCATCCAGATTGTCTGGAACACGAACGCCGGGTCCATGCGCCAAACAATTTCCCTGGGAAGATTGGGCAGGAACTACAAAAAAATTGAGTTCTCTTTCAAAGCCGAAAATTCCGGCGCGGCGCAATTTGAAATCGTCGGCACGGGCAAAGGTTCGTTCCACGTCGGCGCAGTTTCGTTGATGCCTGCTGATAATTTTGATGGTTGGAAACCGGACGCGATTGCCGCGCTTAAAAGTCTTCACTCGGGCGTTTATCGTTTTCCCGGTGGCAATTTTGTTTCCGCATTTGAGTGGCGGAATGCGATTGGCGATCCCGACAAACGTCCGCCCGTTTTTGATCCGGTGTGGCACGCACTTCAACCGAACGACATCGGCACAGATGAATTTGTGACCATGTGCAAGCTGCTCGGCGTCGAGCCTTACATCACAGTGAATGCAGGTCTTGGCGATGAACATTCCGCAGCCGAGCACGTTGAATACTGCAACGGCGATATTTCCACGCCAATGGGCAAACTGCGCGCGGCCAACGGCCATCCCAAATCCTATCACGTTAAGTTCTGGGGCATCGGCAACGAAATGTGGGGAATTACTTATCAGTATGGAGCCATGAAATTAAATCAATTTGAGTTCAAATACAATGAGTTCGCTAAAGCCATGAAAAAGGTGGACCCGACCATCAAATTGATTGCTTGCGGCGCAATGCCCGACACTATGACTGGCTCTAAAGAATCCTTGAGTCTTGGAACAAATCTTGTTCCACTTTATCTTTCGCCTGAAGACTGGACTGGCGGATTGCTTAAAAATTGTTTCGACAACATTGACCTTATCAGCGAACACTTCTACAACTACGGCAACACGCATTTCAGTTTGGCCGAAGGCAAACAGGTTCCAAATGATCCGAATGAACCTGTCACGGATTGGATGCGCCGTCCCGCGAACCATATCCGAATCAAATACGAGGAATACAAAGAATATGAGAAATTGCTGCCGCAACTCGCCGCACATCCCAAACCTTTGAACATTGATGAATGGGCTTATAGCAGTCGCGGCGGCAGCAATAGTTATCCCACTTATCCAGCCTATGCCTGGGTGTTCCATGAAATGTTTCGGCACTCGGATATCTTTCAAATGGCAGGTCAGACATTTGCCACTTCGTTGCTTGCTCGCGATGGAACAAATGTTTCATTGAATGCCAATGGCCTTGTCTTCAAAATTTATCGCGACCATTTTGGAACAATTCCAATTGAAGTTATCGGCAATTCGCCGCAACCCAAGCCGACCGATCCGCCGGGCGGCGAACAGCCGGTGGTCAATGCCGGCAGCGACACATTTCCTCTCGATGTTGTCGCCGCGTGGACGACTGATCGCCGCGCGTTGACGGTCGCGGCACTGAATCCGACGGACAAAGAGCAATCAGTCAATCTCAAAATTGCCAATGTTGATTTGTCCGGCAAAGGCACGTTGTGGCGCTTGGCATCCACTGAAGTCAACGGACAAAATCCAAGCATCAGTAATTCGCCGGTGGATGCAATTCCTGGCACAGTTCAACTTCCGCGTTTCAGCGTGAGTATTTACACGCTGGCGGCGAAACAGGCGGCTTTGCGTTAACGCTGACACCATCCTTCCTTATACCGACAAGCAAGTGATTGTCCATTGCAGAAAATGATTCCACTTCAACCATCAAACTTCCCGTCAATTTACCCGCTGTTTTCAGCTGGCATTCCACAAAATGAAAATACCCCAAACCATTCAACATTCACTGCATCTAAGGTCGGAAGACAATTGCAATTGAAGTTCCCTGGCAGGACAAAACGGAGAAATCGGACGGCTTTGGGCATCCTGGTTGCGGCCATGTTGCTTTCCGCGCCTGGTATTTTTGCGGCTGACGAAGTCTGCGCTTCCTGTGAACAGCAGGTGAGCGTGAGCGGGAGTTTTGTGCATCGCAAGGAGCGGCCAGCGGTGGCCATCGAAGGAGCTGTCACCGATCCGGCGGCGTTTCAGGAGGAGATCAACGGGACAAATTTCACCGTCACCATCGAGCATTTGTCTGCGGGCAAATACACCATCGCCATCGGTGAAGTGGAAATGCGTGTGAATGCGTCGGACGAAAGACGGTTCGACGTGACCTCCGGCGATGTCATGCTGGTGAAGAATTTTGACATCTTCGCCACCGCCGGCGGCGCGCGAAAAGTCTGTTACATCAACGGAACGGTCAAGCATGAAGACGACTCGATCCGCGGCCCGCTGAAAGTGTCGTTCCTCGCAAGCGAGGGCGACGCGAAGTTCAACACTTTTGAAGTAAAGGATGCCTCGGGCGCGTCGGTCATCGCTTTCAGTGCTTCAGAGTTGGCGGATGCCTTTTCAGCCGCGGCGACACGCATTCCGGACATCAATGCCCCACCGATCTGGAGAGATCCGTCGCAGCCGTTGCCGGCCCGCGAGCATGATTTGATCCGCCGCATATCGTTGGCTGAAAAAGTCGCGCAGTTGCAAAACGACGCGCCGGCGATTCCGCAGCTCGGCCTGCCGGCGTATAATTACTGGAACGAGGCGTTGCACGGCGTCGCCAACGACGGCATCGCCACTGTCTTTCCGGAGCCCATTGGCATGGCGTCCACTTGGGATCCTTCGTTACTTCATCAGGAAGGACATGTGATCGGCGTTGAAGGCCGCGCGAAGTTCAATGATTACGCCTCGAAACATAATGGCGACTCGAAATGGTGGACCGGCCTGACGTTTTGGACGCCGAACATTAACATTTTCCGCGACCCGCGATGGGGCCGTGGCCAGGAAACCTATGGGGAAGACCCGTTCCTGACGGGCACGCTCGCCGTGTCGTTCATCAAAGGCATACAAGGTGACGACCCGAATTACATGCTGGCGATGGCTTGCGCTAAACATTACGCGGTTCACAACGGTCCGGAATCGGAGCGCCACCGCTTCGATGCCGAGCCGTCGCAACGCGATTTGTATGAGACGTATCTGCCGCAGTTTGAGATGGCGGTGCGGAAGGGACGAGTGGGGGGAGTCATGGGCGCTTACAGCGCGCTTTACGGCGTGCCGGACTGCGCCAGCTCGTTTCTGCTGACGGACCTGTTGCGCAAGCAATGGGGATTTGACGGTTACGTCGTGTCGGATTGCGGCGCCATTGGCGACATTTGGGGCCGAGTTCAGCATCATTATGTGAACACGCCTGAAGAAGCCGCCGCCGACGCGGTCAAGGCCGGCTGCGATCTCTGTTGCGGCGGAGATTATAACGCCTTGGTGCGCGCGGTCCAACAAAAGCTAATCACCGAAAAGGAAATTGACCAGGCCTTGTATTACACGCTCTGGACGCGTTTCAAACTCGGCCTGTTCGATCCGCCGGACAAAGACCCGTATTCACACACCGGCATGGACCAAAACGACACGCCTGCGAGCCGCACGTTGGCGCTCAAAATTGCCGAAGAATCCTTGGTGCTGCTGAAGAATGACGGCATCCTTCCGCTTGACCGTTCGAAGACCAAACACATCGCCGTCATCGGACCGAATGCCAACTCTGTATCCATGTTGTATGGCAATTACCACGGGACGGCGTCGCATCCGGTCTCAATTCTGAACGGCATCAAGCAATTGGCCGGGCCGAACATCGAAGTCACTTTTGCTCCAGGAAGTCCGGTCACCACCAACACGGCAATTGCCGCGTGGAGCCGCCAGGATAACGATACGACCCGTCCGGTGTCAGATCTCTACGCAGAAGCTCTCCGCAATGCGGCCAATGCGGATATCATCATTTATGTCGGTGGCATCACTCCGGCGCAGGAAGGCGAAGGGTTTGATCGCGATTCGATTGAACTGCCTGCGGTGCAGCAAAAACTCATCCAGATGCTCTATGCCACCGCCAAACCGGTCATCATGGTTAACTGTAGCGGGTCGGCGATAGCACTACTGTGGGAGGTGGAGCACCTGCCGGCGATTCTGCAAGCGTGGTATCCCGGCGAGGAAGGCGGGCGTGCTGTCGCCGAGGTCTTGTTCGGCGACGTCAATCCGAGCGGACACTTACCGATCACGTTGTATCGGGCTACGGCGGACCTGCCGGCTTTCACAGATTACTCAATGAGCAACCGCACCTACCGTTACTTCAACGGCAAACCGCTCTACGCGTTCGGCCATGGCCTGAATTACACCAAGTTTGATTTCCTCCACGGCAAGCTGGGGTCAAAGAAATTGGCCGCCAATGGCACGGCGAAAGTGACGTTCACGTTGAAAAACACTGGCAAACTAGATGGCGACGAGGTGGCGCAGGTTTATTTCCGCCATATCAACCCGACGGTTCCACAGCCGAAATTGGCGCTGTGCGGTTTTGTCCGCGTGCATCTGAAGAGCGGCAAATCAAGCCGCGTTACGATTGAAGTCCCTGCCGAACGCCTGCGCTACTGGGACACCGAGAAAAAGCAATACATGGTTGAGCCGGGAAAATATGAATTCCTCATTGGCGCGGCATCGGACGACATCCGGCTCAAGCTGCCAATGACCGTTACTGGCAATTTATGAATAATATGTTCGAAGAACCTATGCCCGACATTGATCAAGTGCCTGCCGTGATGATGCAAGCGGAACAATTCTTCATCGCGACACGCGGTCTTGAATGCCGGATTTTTGAATCTGCTTAAAAGAACAAACGAATATACTAAAAGAAAGGAATTAAATGCAAAGACGCGAATTTCATGTGGAGTTGGAACGTCTTGTGACCGTCAGCAACGTAAGGCTCTCGTTTCCGTTCGACGGCAACCGGCGTTATCGCGTCGAAATTTCGGACGACAGCAGCAGTCGTTGGAAGTTAATTTCCGATCAAACCAAAACCGCGAATGATGCGAAGGCTCAACCTCTATCCGCCATTAACAACGCGCGTGGCCTCCGTGCGCGTGAGCATTACCGGCACGCCACTCCATGCGTCACCGGCATTGGCAGAACTAGAGGTCTCTGGAATCCAGGTTACACCATGCTCGTTATTCCAAATTTTACAAAACATTACAAGAATGCCAACCTTCACAACTTATGGAAAAATACATAAAATCGTTCGTCGTTCTTCTGGCGATTGGAACATTAGCTGTCTCTGCCCGGGCGCAGGGACATTACAAAAGTTTCATTGTTTCAACTTACGCAACTCAAGGAACGGTGCAACGCCTGATGGACGGTAGCCTTGATCCGGCTGAAACCTGGTCCAATCTTACGCGCAATCTCAAGATTGATAAAATTTACATCGAGGTCATGCGCAACCATACGCTCGTGGATGAAGCGGGTTTGGAGAAGCTCAAGAAATTTTATCAGAGCAAAGGCGTGCAGGTTTGCGGCGGGCTGGCTTTCAGCGTGAGTGAAGCGAATGGCTATCAAGGTTTCGATTATGCCAACCCGGAAAATCGCGCGTTCGCAAAAAAAGCCGTGGAAATGGCCGCGCGTCATTTCGATGAAATTCTGCTCGACGATTATTTCTTTTTTGATCGCAAGAGCGATGAGGACATCAAGGCCAAAGGCAAAAAATCATGGACCCAATATCGTTTGGAAACCATGCGCGAAGTGACGAAGGATTTGATCGTTGGCGCGGCAAAGGCGGTGAATCCCAAATGCAAAGTTATCATCAAGATGGCCAATTGGTATGACCAATACGCCGGCATGGGTAACGACACCGAGAAAGTTCCGCTCATTGCCGACGGCATGTTTTCAGGAACTGAATCCCGGCTTTGGGTCGGACAGGAACAACATCTTCAACCTTATTTGAGCTACGACATCATGCGCTTCATGGATAATCTAAAGCCCGGCGTGAATAAAGGCGGTTGGGTAGATCAAAGCGGAGCGTTTCCCATTGATCGTTACTCTGAACAACTGCTCGACACCGTTTTTGCGCGTTGCCCGGAAATGTGTTGCTTTAACTACGGCGGAATGATTCGGACTGTTCCCGCCTTCGCTATCAATAATCGTCCGTGGGCCGATCAGCCTACAAGCCTCAATTTGGCTGAAGTCCAAAAAACAATTCCGGCCAATAAGAATCCTACTTTTGCGGATGTTGCCGCATATACTCTCGGCCAGGTTGACAAAGTATTGGCGAAAGTCGGCAAGCCGGTTGGGATAAAAACTTACACACCTTATCACGCGACTGGAGAAGAATTTCTACATGATTATCTGGGCATGATTGGATTGCCGATGGATATTTTTCCGCGATTCCCGACTAATGCCGACATGGTGCTGCTGACCGAGCAGGCGAAGTTTGATCCCAACATCATTAAAAAAATCAAAGCACAGCTTAAAGCAGGTAAGTCTGTTTGCATCACGTCGGGATTTTTACGCGCGATGAAGGGCAAAGGCATCGAAGACATTTGTGAAATCGAAACGACGGATGTTTCTATTCCAGTAAAGCGTTTTACATTTGCCAATGGTCCCGGCTCGCCGTTTCGCGGCAGACGCACTCCCGCCGGCGCGGCGCAGTCAAATGAATCGCTCGATCCGTTTGAAGCCTCGCGCGAAATTCTCATTCCCCAAATCAAGTATTTCAACATCCTGACGCATGATGCCTGGGGCGATGTTCTGGGTATTTCTCCCGGTGGCACAACGTATCCAATGTTGCTTTCATGCGATTATTCCAAAGGCAAACTTTATGTGCTGACGATTCCGAATGATCCTGCGGAACTCTACGCTTTGCCTCCGACGGTTCTTTCGGTCATTCGCGCCGCGCTTGGCGTTGCCGAACCGGTTCGTCTGGACAATGCTCCGGCACAGGTTGCATTGTTCCGTTACGATAACGACATGTTCATCGTTCAAAATTATTTACCCGCGGAAGCGGAGGTTACAGTTTCCATGGCGGGCAAGGTGGATCAGATTCAAGACTTGCTTACTGGCAAAGACATCACATCCGCGCCAGCAACCGGGCAAGGTTTTCGCGCGTTCGGTCGCGGATTTGGCCGTCGGGATCCCGCTGCGCCGCCGCGCACTTCCTTTACGTTCACCATGCTGCCACACTCATATATGGCATTTACAACCGATGAATCCGCAAATCCACAGTCACAAACAATTATGCCCACAACCATTACGCAGTGAATCAAACAACCAACAAAATAAATCAAATTATGCGAAATCTTCTGACTCAAACCATCTCGGCCTGCGCAGTCGCCAGCATTTTAATTCTTATTACAGGTTGCCGGACTAACAACGAAAATTCGGCCCAATTAACGCCGTCCGCGACGCCAAGTTCCGCGCCGCCAATGGAGGTAACATCACAGCTGACCGTGCCTTCGGAAGCGGCCACACCGACTCCAGCGGTCGGAGCGGACGGCATCATTCGGATTAAAGCGGGTTCTTCCATGCCGTTCACAGATTCCAGCGGCAACGTTTGGCAGGCTGAACTGGGATTTAGCGGCGGCGATGTAATAGACCGCGACCCAAGCACGTCCATCGCCAACACGAAAGACCCGGGACTTTTTCTATCGGAACATTACGGCATGGATTCATTTTCCTGCAAGGTTCCGAACGGCAATTATCTTGCCAAACTTTATTTTGCCGAAACCTTCGACGGCGTTTCCGGTCCGGGCGATCGTGTGTTTTCATTTAACGTGCAAGGCCACGAATTCAAGGACTTTGATGTTTGGGTGAAAGCTGGAGGATCCAATCGAGCCTACGTCGAAACCGTGCCGGTGGACGTCACCAATGGACAATTCAAAATTACTTTTACGAGCAACATTGAAAATCCAGAGATCAATGCAATTGAACTAATTCCGCAAAAGTAAGTTGCTGCATTCAGCAAACGTCCGGTTGTCGGCATATTGCCTGCTCATAAGTTGGCAGATTCCGCTCGGGACATTTAGCTTGTTCGAGCGTCTAATCTCTATTGGCAAAAAAATAAAAAACATGAACTCAATATCCGGAGCACGGGGCGCAAAAATTGCAGTGTCACGCAAACTGGCAGTCGCCATTACCGTTTTGGCGTCTGTTGTCTTGTGCCTAATCATTCAGAATGCTCGCGCGGCGTCTGTGACCTTCGAAGCCGAATCCGGCGCATTGGGGTCTGATTTCACCAATGAGATTGATGGAGCGGTTCAATACATTTCTATTTCGACGGATATAGTGAATGGCGGCAATCCTGGCGATGCCAGCCGCATGGCGAGTTACACGGTCACATTTCCCGAAGCCGGCACATATAATCTTTATGCGCGGGTTCTTGTTGGTTCAAACGGATTCGATGATGACAGCATGTTTTATGGAAATGGATTTGGAGTCAAATCGCCGGTGACGGATGGCGATTGGATAACGATGAACGGTTTGGCGGCTTTGGAACTCGCCTACGTCGCGTCCGGTCGGCTCGATCTTTATGTCGAGCGCACAATCAATTTGTGGGACATCGCGGCGGGCGCGTTGATGGTCGAATGTTCCGGCGGCGAATGCTGGCTCAAACATTTGCCCGACGGACGCTTCCGCATGTGCGCCGACAATGGCCGGTTGCGAAAAAAACTTCACCTCGGCAGTTTGCTTAAATAAAAATTAATCCAAAGGCGCGCAACATAGTGACAGCATTTTCTCTACTCATCGATGTAGATTGTTCCTTTTACATCAAAATTGTAGATTCGTGGATGTGCATATCCCCAATTACTCGTTGCGCCGACTTCTACATATACATCTGGGCCATGGGAAGTGAACTGAAAGCTGTAAGTTCCAGAATCTTCCCCTGATATATCGATTAGGGTGTGCCCTCCTCCGTCATCATAAACATAGATTGATGAATCGACCATTTCATCACTGCCGGGGCCATCGCGCGTAATGGTATACACAATTGTCCCAGCGGTAGATTCAGAGCTAAATCCTCCGGTATTAACAAAATTGGCACCAGTGCCATCCGCAGGCAGGGAAATAGAACCTTCCCATGAAGTTCCATTAGCGTTTTGAGGCGTAAAGCTACTGTTCCAACCGGCGGCTTCCCCCCATTCAACCGAAACACCCGAGGAACCGATTTCCCCTTCCGTTGTAAAAGCTCTTGCGGCAATGCCGGTTTCCGCATCCACAGCATCAAGCGGATTTCCGCTTCCATCCACTCCGATTGTCCCTTGATAAACAAGAATAAATTTTGTAGTCGAGCTTGCCGACCCGAGCGCGCTTTCAGTCACATTCATAAGGCCGCCGCTTGGCAATGTTCCTCCGCTTGGGGCAAATTGATCAACTTGGGTTCTGCATCCGCTCGAACTCTCCTGTAACAAAAGGAATGATCCGCCGCTAAAATCCTGGCCAGAAGTGTTAATAATGGTGATTGTGTTGCCGGCAATTGTCACATGAAAATCTCCACGAAAGAAATAATCCAGTATCCCCGTGCTGTATTCCACCGCTTTGGGAAGAAGCAGGCTGTGATATTCTTGAAGGACATTGGAGTCATTGATTGAGACCGAGACTCGCGCAAGCGGGCCGCCTTTGCGCGGATATACTGCGCCAAGATAACCCACTACACTATGGGGCATGACGGCGATCCCATCGTTAGTTTTATTGACATAGATGCGGTTGACGATCTGGCCGTTGGCAAGGATAACGGAACCTACGCCGTATGTCATGTTTTGCCGTAACTGCGGAAAAGTGGTGCCGCTTTCCAAGGATGGAAACGGAAAGTAATGAATGTCGTTGGGGTCGCCGATGGCTTCCTTGTAAAGCGCGTCTTCGCCGAGAAAATTGCCGTTGCTCCATTCGGCAAGGCCAAGTTTGATGTTGCCAGCGGCTTCTTGATTGAGCGCATCCGAGCTATTGCCTTTATATAAATTTCTATCCCAAAAATCCAGCAACTTGTTAAAACCTTGAGCTTGCCAGTTAGCCCAGCCAATAGTCGCATTATCTGGAAGATTAAACCATTGTGAATTCTGCGTAAAATGAGCATTGCCATAGTCCTCGATATATGCTTTGGAGAAGTGATTATCGTTCCGAGCATGATCTGGCGACGTTAAATCCTGATTCAAGTGCAGAACATGACCTAACGCATAAAGCATCAATGCCATATTTTCATTGCGGTCGGACTGAAGAGAATTGGTCAAAGCGGCAAATTCATAGGCGCGTGCGCAAGGCCAATTATAGTCATTGGTGCCAATAAATGCTGGGCCTTGAATCCCATTCTGTGAACCCCAAACAAATGAATTTGTAATACCACTAGGTAGCCCGAAGGGATTATACCAAGGCTCGCTGGCATCAGTTAAGCCAATCACTTGACCTGGAGTGCGATATGGCATCACCGTATAAAAATGATCCAATGCGCGTGGTATAAAAGTGTAGGTAGTATAGGGAATATGTCCGTAGATTTGCATATCTTCATAATAACTTCCTAATTCAAGCCACCCAGAAGGCGTTAGACTTCCGCTATAAGCTGGCTGACTAGCTGTTAAATATTGAGATTCAAGATTCTCATTGAGAAAAACAGCCAATCCGCAGGATGCTTGAAAAGCATTTTGAGTAATTCTCATATGGACAAATGGGTCATGGCTGTAACACAAGCCGGGAACCAGTGCAGCCAAAGCAATAGCATAAAAACACTTCCTGCTATTTTTAGAAAAAGTATTCATACAATTAACGTCTTATGTGTTTAATTATTTTCAAAATCCATCCAACAAAAGTTCCAATGACGAAGAACGAAAAGGTATTGGCAACGGTGAGTAAGTATATAGTCTGCATTGAAAATCCTCCTTGATTGTTATACAGCACTAGCTTGAGGCTAAATATTTTGCAAAAAATGATGACCGGACTCGAAATCCATTCGAGCAGAACGATAAAACCCCAGAAATTTACACTGCCTCCAATGGGACCAAGAATTGTCAGTCCAACCGTTAGGAATGCGCCCACAATGGCTCCAGCGACTTGAGCTTTGCGCACAATAGACCAGCCACGCTTTTTTGAAGTTTCTGGATTAGGTATTTCATTCATAAATTTTAGCGTTCAAGCAGTTTCAGAATTCCATAATCTTCCACACACTGTTCTCCTTCACAAATTCCACCGGGAAGGTGATGGTTTGTCCGTTTAATCCTCATGTGAACCGGCCAATCATGGCCAAGACATAAAATTGGCGTAAGTATTCCGATAAATAGCGTTAATTGCCAATAGGGACGAGCAGTTCGTAAAACGCGGATCATAAACTTATTTTTTGAAATTTTTATATTTTTTTATTAACACCCCAACAATACTTCCAACGATAAAAAATAGAATAGTGTTAACTATGACCGCCGCACATTCTGGGAAAAATGCCGGACCTCCAACGCTATTATTTGTAAACCAGTTCAGAGACATGCCAAATACTGAACAGACTATTATAGCTGTTGGATATTCGCTCAAGTCTAAGAGAAAGCCTGGAAAATCAGGAAAGCCTTGGTGACCGCCCGGAGGAATCATTGCGCAAAAGACGATAATTCCAATTGTGGGAAATGCGCCAAGCAAAGCTCCTATAATTTGAACTTTACAGATTATAGACCAACTAGACCAACCACGCTTTTTCTGCGGTTCGGGATTTGTGGATTCGTTCATAAGTTTAAGCCTTTCTATCTTTGTTCGTCTTCCATAACGCTTCCCAATTGAAGCCAAACCGATGGCAGGTGAGTTCCAGCAGCCTGCGACTGACTAGCAGTTAATTGCAGAGACTCGAGATTTTCGTTAAGAAAAACATTAAGTCCTCCAGATGAGGTAAACGCCGCATCTGTAATTTTCATGTGCACAGGCCAATCATGACCAAAACATAAAGTCGACACCCAAAAAAATGCTAAGCAAATGTATTTTATGAAAAATGGCAAGATTTTATTCATGAGATTTTGAAGCTTTGTTTTGTATCAGCTTTCCTACTAGCCAACCCAGAAGTAAAAACAGCACAGCATTGATAATCGCAACCAAACATATTGTAGAAATTGACCATTGGTCACTTGATCCTCCAACGCCGTTATCTACAAATAATTTTAACGGCATACCCGACACACGGCAGATTATACCTGTCGGAATTAAGACTAACATCAACATAAAAGTTGGAAAATCACCTCCGGCCTCATGCGGTGCAGTTATTGCACAAAGCCATATACTTCCAATAGTCAAGACCAAGCCAATTAAAGCTCCGATGATTTGAGTTGTATAGACGATTGGCCAACGACATTTCTTTTGACCTTCAGGATTATTTTTTGATTCATTCATAAGATAAAACATAAGAAATTTATACTGCCGCCAATAAGGCTAGGACTCGTTAATCCAAGGATTAAGAGTGCGTGTGCAATGTCTCCAATGACGTGATGTTTGCGGACAGTTGAGCAGCAGTCGTGTGTCTTTGGAGTTGCTTGATTAAGTGTTTTATTCATAAATTTTAATGTTTAAGTAGTTTCAGAATTCCATAATTTTCCATACGCCGTTCTCCTTCACGAATTCCACGGTGAAGGTGATGGTTTGTCCGTTTATGACTTGTTGAAAATAATATTCGGCTTTATCGCCCTGAACATATACAGGCGTCAATGTCCCGATCTGGCTGATAGCTGAAATCGTGTCGGCTGTGCCGGCAGAGAGGAAGGCCTGCTGATATTTGTCCGCCGATAGGCTTGAAAAATATAGCATCGCCCCGTAAAAATCTCCACTTGACACATGAGCCGTCATGTTAGTCCAGACGGGCGTTGGGTCATCTCCAGCCACGGTGCAAAGGACAATCCGGTTGTTGCCGGTGTCCGCAACATAAAATGTTTCATTGGTGAGGCTGTCGACTGCGGCAACGGCGGCGGGCGCATTCAAATTAGTGGAAACGGCATAGCCAATATTGGCCGGAGTAATACTAAATAATTGTCCATTTGGAAGAAGATTGAATTTTTGGACTCGATTGTTGCCAGTGTCAGCGACATAGACGCCCCGTTCATCAATGCTCACATTCACTGGACTGGTAAACTGCCCCAAAGCAGTTCCATTTGTTCCGGTCACACCCATGACCACAGAATCCTGCGCCAGCACGATGCGGTCATTTCCTGAATCCACAACATACAAAGTGCCGGCGGAATCATAGGTAAGTCCCTTGAGGTTACTAAATTGGCCAACCAGATTCCCATTCGTGCCAAAACTGACAATGAATGAACCGTTTGTTGCTGAGAATTGCTGAATCCGATTATTGCCCGAATCCGAAACTGAAATTGTTCTGCCATCCGGCGAAACCGCCACGTCAAATGGCGCATTGAACTGGCCGTTGTTTACGCCCGTTGCCCCATTCGTGTCACCTATGAAACCACCAGAGCCAAAATTCGTATCGGCTTGAAATGAACTATTTGTCGGAAAAAACTTCCAGACCTGATTGCTCGCAGTCAGGGCTACATAAACATTTCCGGCGGCATCCACATCAAAACCTGAGGAGCTTGCTGCAACGTTTAACGCACTGATGACATCTGCATTGGTGTCGAATTCGGTGATGGTTCCAGAACTGCCGGACAACACATAAAGATTAGTCCCAATCCATTTAAGATCAACCGGGTCGGTAATGCTCACAAAGACGGTTTGTGTCAATGCACCTTGAACATTGATTTGCACCGGTTCGTTGCTGGGGTCAAGCGCAACGGCGTTCCATCCGCCGATGCTGGAAAAAAGTCCGGCAGTAGTTTGAAGGGTAACGACTGGAAAGTATTCGCCGTTAGTGGCGTAAGTGTAAGTGAGAGATAAAAGATTGTTGGTGACAAAATCCGCAATATCGTCGCCATTGAAATCATAGCTTACTTGTTGAAGAGTTCCCGGCACATTCGTTTGAACTGAAAAAGTAACTGACAATGGTGCGAACCCAGCAACGGGAGTGGCTTGAAGTTGAACCGGATTGTTCAGGCTGCTGTCAACATTGGTTGTCGTGGGGATGTTAATTGAAGAAATGTTCGTGCTGCCGTTCAAGTCTTCGATGATGGCGGTGATGATATTTGTGCCAGCATTGAGCGGCACATTCAGAGCTTCGAAATTCGTGCCATTAACAAACGCCAAAATGCCATTGACAGTAATTTGTTGCAGGGAAACAGCCGTGAAATTTCCACTGACATCTACTCGTGACGCATTAAATGAAACATTGTTTATTGGATTAGTGATCGTGATGGTCGGCGTGCTTGAATCCAAAATAAGCGTGGTTTCTTCCCAAGTTTGTTGTGCATTTGCAGGTAATCCCCGGAGTCCGATCCAAAGATCATGCGACCCTTGAGTTGAACCAAGATTCACGGTGATGTTTGATGACGTATAGGCCGTCCATGTTGCAGTTGAAAAATTCGTGCTGTCCACCAGCACCGCAAAATATGAAGGAACACCCCCCAGAATTGTGACAACAGTGCTGATGATATTGGTGCTGACATATTGGTTAGCGAAGGAGAAAGAAAAGCTGATTTTGTTTGGATCGGTGCCATTCAGATATTCAAGTAGATTAGTAGTGCCGTCATTGTCGTAGTCACCGTTTGGCAATTGAAACAAGTTGCCGAAATAAATGAGCTGCCACCAATCAGGAAGTGGCGCGGTGCTGCTCGTGAAAAAATAATCGGGGATGCCATTAGAGTAGGTATCTATCGGAATTCCGTTCGTATCTAACGCCACATAATGGTAACCAATATCCACAATGCTGTTGGTCTCTTTGATTTCAAGTCCGCTTACCAGATTGGTCAGAACCGTATAATCATAAAGGCCAAGTTGACTTGCATTGGTGCTGCCGGCATTGATAAGCGGGTTGCCAGCAGATTGATAGAAATTGCCCAATGGGCCGTTTCGGTAAATTGGCGAACTGGCTAAAATCAAATCGTTTGTGGACTCTGGTTGTAATCGATCAAAATTTGTAACAAAAGCGTTATAACCGCCGACATATGAAGCATCCCTGTCAGGGATGGTAGTTTGATCAAAAAGGTTATTTTGGACTATCGCATAGCCATTTATAGAGAAAAAGTCGAACGTGCCGCGCCAGAATAAGCTGTCTTGGATTGACGTAGTGCTGCCATCCGTTGCACTTAATATAAAATTGACTCTTTCGAAAAGGCAATTCGCTATAGTGGGATCGCTATTTTGATAATAAATGTATACATTGCCATTATGGAATTGACAATCTCGCAGGGTAAGAGGCGCCTGCTGTATATTCAAATGCTCCGAATCTTGAGCTAAAACAGACCAATCAGTAAAACGGCAATCAATCGTGGATGATGAATTTGCCACCAAATCAAGGGTTGGTGCTAGCCAACCGCCCGCTTCTTCTTGGACTGTAGCGTATTCCACGATCCGATTAAGGCTGCTTGGCATCCCTATGCAAATAAATGCTGAACTGTTTAATCTCAATCCAGAATCGCCATCGCTGATTTTGAAGGCTGCAATGACCGTGCCTGAATTCACTGTTGCTGTCGCATTATTTATCGAAGCACCGCCAATGGCATAATCAATTGGCTCATAGTGGTAGCCCAAATCCGGGTTGCTATTGGTGTCTCGCGGAATTTGTGGGGAAAAAATGATGTTGTTATAGATGTCTGTTGCTAGCAATACAATCGGCGGATAAGTGGTTTTTTCAGCCAGAGATGCCAGCAAGGTCGGATCAATATTGGTGGTGCCCGCGTTCTGGTTGGTGCTGTATGCCGTCAAATAATAATTGCCCACGCCCACAGTTTGATAAACACCATTTCCATTGGCAGCCTGGGCGCAGTGGTCATAGCTTATCGTGCCCGAGCCAGAAAAGAGGTATAAAGGGTGACTGACAGCAGTCAGGATGCAGTTGGTCAATGCGGCGGAGATATTTGCAGATGAGGCTTCAAATAAATCCGAAACCTGGTCGGCTGTTATATTTTCAGCGTCTACAATTGTCGAAAAGCCTTGTGCGCTCATCACCCCTCCACCATTTGAAATCAGCACATTGTGCAAAACCTGAACCGGAACATTCCCAAATAGGCTGGTTACTGCTTCCTTGATTGCCAACGAGCAATGCACAAATTGACAATCTTCCACCGGGCTGCAATTGACCCGAGTCTCCTGATAGATCGCCGTCTGTGCATAGGAAAATCGCGCGTCATGGATCGGATAGGCCGGATAGCCATTGTCACCGGGCAGGCAAAGATAAGTGGCCAAGGGATGGCTAAACAGCGTGCCAGCCGGATTGCCGGTGCTGCCGGCAATAGTGTCGCCAACTGAATTATCATTGAGGGTGGTGAATATGGCCGGGCGATACGGGGCGCTTTGAAATGTCCATACACTGTTTCCAACCCCGGCATTCAATACGATCTCGGCGCTGCTGGAATTGGTGTATTTGATCACCGTGCCGCCTTCAAAAGTGTTCGTGCCGTAGAGATTGACCGTGCCACTGATGTAATAGGTGGTGTCGCCCTGGAAAGTATAATTGGTTAAAGTGCCAAGAACAGCATTATAATCCAAGACCAAGCCTTTTGGTGGAGCGGAGGCTTTAGCCAAAAGCATCGTTTTAGGGGCTATTTTCACCAATCGTTGTGCTGGCAATATTCGGTGGGTTGAAACGATATGGGTGTTTAAGGTTGAACTGGCTTGGTTTGCCGGCAGCGGAAGATTTTCCAATTCATCCGCTATTGATGACACCGGCACTTCTTCCACCAAAAATTGCCGCCCGTTCAAAGCAAGCCACTGTTTATCAACCGAAACTGAAGGGGAATTGGTTCCCATCATGAAGGCTTTGCCGTTTCCCATCGTCATGTTGCCAAAGGTCAGATTGTCGTCTTCCACATTACCCGCCACCGTGGCGACGGTGGTGGCTGTTCCCACAGGCTGCGGCGGATCAAAGAACTCGGTCAACACTTCCAAGCGCGCTGAATCGTGGTTAAGACCAAGCGACTCCGGCGCAGGCGGTTGTTCCCTTAAGATGATGTCCTGCTCCAGGCCCACTTTGGTGTAGGTATAACGGATGTCCGCCTTGAAATCGGTGAAGGCATCGGGATAGAGGACTTGATTGGGTGCCACCAAGACCCCGATGCTGTTGGTCAATTCGGCGATCAACACGCTGTTGGTGCCATCGAAATAAGCCAAACCCGTGGGGCGGCTTTTGAGATGTTCGCCATCCGGCGTCACCATCTCAATGACGCCGTTGTAGATGTCTCCCGGAAAGTATGCCTGATGCTGGCCGTTGGTCGCGGCGGCGCCGCCATTGGGCAACAGATCAATCTCTTCTTTGGATTCCACCCATTTACCATTTTTTTTGAAATTTAATCCCGTGGCCAATTCCGTATAGCTATGGAAGTTGGTGACGATCTGGCCGGAGGGTAGTGTTTCGTAAGTTTCCCGCTGCCAGACGCGAGAGTTGGCATCGTTGCTCACAATGGCATAGGCCGTTGAAGAAGAAATTGGGGTTGACTGGCTGCCGAGCGAGGGTGCTCCGTAAAGATTCAGGGCGGACAACGAGGTTAAACAAAGAAACAGACCGGAAAATGTTTTCATAAGGGTTGCGCCATTGGAAGGCTTGAGAGAAAAAGACACTCCTGAAGTGCGAAAAGTGGCTTGATTAACGTGCTGGCTCACAGGTTTTATAGGATAGCTCACAAAGCCTGCACGTCTGCTTTAAGAGGCAATCCGTTTGAGATTGACAATTTTTATCAAAACAAATCCAGCTTGTCCAGAAAATTCTATTCAAAATGGAAAATAATTTATAAACCTCATGAATTTTGAATTCGTTGTGCGCTGATTCGAGCCACAGGCGCGACGGTTCAATAGGATATTGTCTTCGTTTGGCCTTCACTCTTTCCATTTTTTGCTCCCGCATTGCCCTGCTTTGGGACAGAGTGTGTCCAGAATTGAACCCAATCGCCGATGAGGACAGGCGCGGGAAGATCAAACCCGGAATAAAAAGGCGCAAATGAAATTCAATCAGCCCCGGATGGAGTAAGAAGAACGTCTGACTTAACTAAATCAGGCTTTAATGGAGTAAGAAAAATGTCCGGCGGAGTTTCATTTGCGCATGATGAGACTTAAAAAGTATCCTATAAACCTTCATTTGCCTCAAAGAAAGGTTCATTGGATTTGAATGAAACTCACTCTATCTTGGATGGAGTAAGAAGCAGGTCTGACTTAACTAACTCAAGCGCGAATGGAGTAAGAAAAATGTCTGACTTAACTAACTCAAGCCCTGATGGAGTAAGATAAACGCTGGATGAAACCTGTTCTCTCATTGATTTTACCCAAAAAGGCTTGAATGAAACTTCGTTTGTCTCTAATGAAGTTTCAAATGGAGTTAAGTGACAGGATTGTTTCCTCGTGGCATGTCCTTTGCTAGTTACAAAACTGCTACCGGATTTGACATTTGGCCGTGTAGGTCAAATGAAGTTAACCTTCTTATCGGAGCACTTAAGAGAAAGAAAATTAAAAATGAATACGCTAAATTACCGGGTTAATCTCGGTTTCGCCGGTTATTCAGATGCCGATCTGGGTGACTTCACCGATAACGTCATCGCCAGCCTGACGGGAAATCCAAGTTTCCCGACCTCGCCGGTGGACCTGACCACGCTCGCCGCGCAGCGGGCGGCCTATGGCACCGCGTCAGTGAACGCGGCGCAAGGCGGCACGCAGTTGACCGCCCTCAAAAATGCGGCTAAAAAAGCGCTCGTCACCTCGCTGCGCAAAATCGCGGCGTATGTGCAGAGCATCGCCAGCCAGGACGTGGCCATGTTGCTCTCGGCGGGCTTTCAGGCCAACAGCACCAACCGCGCGCAGGCGCCGCTGGCCATCCCTACCATCCTGTCCATCTCGAATGACGCGGCGATGGAATTGACGGTGCGTTTGCAGCCGGTGGATAATGCGCGGGCGTATCAGGTTCGTTACAGTGTCAGCGGCGGCGCATGGCTGCCCATCGTGGATTCCACGCAGGCGCGTCAAATCGCCGTGGAAAACCTGACGCCGGGAACGACGTATGTGATGCAGGCGCGCGCCGTGGGCGGCAGCCGGGGTTACAGCGATTGGAGCGATCCGGTTTCGCACATGGCAATGTGAACGCAACCCTCCTCCAGGCAGCCGGAACATGAAAAGTGTTCCGGCTGTTTTTTTGGCTGAAAGAGTGTCCGCACCCGAATCAATTTGCCCGGCTGGTGCCAGCGGGAGGAATTGAACCTCCGACCAAAGGCTTATGAGTCCTCTGCTCTACCACTGAACTACGCTGGCCACCGGAAAACCGTCTCCTATTCTGCGAACATTTCGCGCGCTGTCAAACCGGAATCCGAGCGGATGAAAACCGGCTTGGACAAAAATCCGAACGCCCCTAAACTTTGCCTGTCAAAAATTAAAAATCAAACTGATGAATTCCATCGCCGCTTCCCGCTTCCAAAAAAAACCGCGCTCGCGTTATGCCCTGATTATTTTCTGTTTTTTTTCATTGATCGTCGCGTTCACCATTTTGCGCGCCGTCCTGTTTTTCAAATTTGAAACCGCGCGCGTCCTGCCGTGGAACGTGCTGCTCGCTTTCAGCGCCGGTTTTTATCGCGATGTCATCGCCGCCCTGTTTCTCATGCTGCCGCCGTTGTTCTGGTGTTTCATCATCGGCAACCGTCCGTTCGCCGCGCTTGCGCATCGCCTGTGGTTCCGGCTGTTCATGACCGTTTTTTGGGCGGTGCAAATTTTTCTGCTCGCGGCGGAATATTTTTTCTTTGATGAATTCAAATCGCGCTTCAATCCGGTCGCCGTGGATTATCTTGTTTATCCGCGCGAAGTTTTCGTCAACATTTGGGACGCCTATCCTGTTCCCGCCGTCGTCGCCGGCTGCCTTTTGTTTGGCGCGCTTTGGATGTGGCTGGCGAGACGGCTTTTCAAAACGATGTGGACCAAACCCGTTTGGGTCGGCGCGCGCTTTCTCTGGTTCGCCGGCGCGCTGATTTTATTTTTTGGTTTGAGCCGCACCATTCATTTGAATCCGCCGCAAGTCAGCGAAGACCGCACGCTCAATGAAATCGCCAACGACGGCGCGGTTTCATTTTTCGCCGCCGCCTGGACGCGCGATCTGGATTATCCCGCATTTTACAAAACCCTGCCGCGCAATGAAGCCTACGCGCGCGTCCGCAAAATGCTCGCGTCAACGAACGCACTTTTCATCGGCGGCGCGGACGACATCGCGCGAAAAATTTCCGGCGATTTGTCGCGGCCAAAATTGAACGTCGTCATTTTGCTCGAAGAAAGCCTCGGCTCAGAATTTTGGGGCAGCCTCGGGCGCAAAGGCCAGTCGCTCACGCCGCAAATGGACCTGCTCGCCACGAACGAGGGATTTCTATTCGACAACATTTACGCCTCCGGCAACCGCACGGTGCGCGGCATGGAAGGAGTGCTGTCGGGATTTCCGCCGCTGCCCGGCGACGCCATCGTCCATCGCGACCGCTCGCAAGATGTCGAAACCATCGCGCGCGTGCTCAAGCGCGACGGCTATGACACGCTGTTTCTTTACGGCGGCTATTCGACGTTCGACAACATGAAACCGTATTTGTTGAACAATGGCTACGACCGGATCGTGGATGAAAATTATTTTTCACATCCGTCTTTCGCCAATGTCTGGGGCGTGGCCGATGAAGATTTATACAAAGCTTCCATCCAACAGCTTCAGGCCATGAGCCAGACGAACCAACCCTTTTTCGCGACGATTTTGTCCGTGTCCAATCACAAGCCTTACACTTATCCCAAAGGCCGGATTCCTGAAAATCCAAATGGCAAGCGCAATAATGCCGTGAAATATTCGGACTGGTGCCTCGGCCAATTTTTTGCGGCGGCCAAAAAAGAATCTTTCTGGACGAACACCATTTTTGTCGTCGTGGCCGATCATGGCGCGCGCGTTTATGGCAGCCAGGACATTCCGATTTTCTCCTACGAAATTCCGATTGTGATCCTCGGCCCGGCCGTCGTGAAAAAGCCGGAACGTTTTCACACGCTCGGCGGTTCGCTCGACGTTTCGCCAACGGTTCTGGGATTGATCGGTCGTCCGTATGAAACGATGTTTTTCGGGCGCGATCTGTTGCATGATCCGCCAGCCACATTTCGCGCCCTCATCAATCACGACCGCGATGTGGGCATGTTTGAGCAAGATCGCCTCGTCGTGCTCGGCCTGCAAAAAACCGTGGAGTTTTATCAGGGCGATCCAAAAATTGCGGAAATCCAACCGCTGACGCAACTGTCGCCAAATGATTTGGAATTGGAAAAAGATGCCGAGGCCATTTATCAGGTCGCCGACGAACTTTATATGAAACGCCATTATCATCTCGATGCCGGAAAATAAAAAAGCGGGACTTGGTTTTACCCAAATCCCGCTGCGAAAATTCAATCGCGATTAATAGCGATCACGACGGCCTGCGCCGCCACCGCCGCCGCCGTATTCACGACGCGGACCGCGGCTGCCGCCACCGCCGCCGCCGGGCGGACGATCTTCACGCGGACGCGCGATGTTGACTGTGAGCGCGCGACCGCCAAGCTGCGCGCCGTTCAAAGCTTGAATGGCTTTTTCCGCTTCTTCAGGCGAACTCATCGTGACGAAACCAAAACCACGAGGACGGCCGGTCGCCCGGTCCATCATCATATTGGTTTCCGTGACCGTGCCGTGCGCAGCGAACGCATCGTTGAGGTCGTTTTCGGTGGTGTCGAAGGAAAGATTCCCGACAAATAATTTATTACTCATGTGATGTTTTACTGTCCTAGACTGAACTTTGCTGACCAGACTGTTCCCGTTTATCGGATTTCAAATCATCACTGAACCGTGTTCACTTGAAGATTCACCATGTTTGGAGCTTTTGAGCTATCTAACAGACAAGGAAACAATGACAGCTTTTCAACCAATGGCAAGCGTTATCGGGAAATAACTTTAACGGCTGATTAAGGATGCGGTTTGAAAGCGAATGGCTTTTCAACTTCGGCGCACACAACGCTTTGGAAATTTTTTTATCAAACCTGATTTTTGAATCGTTTCAAGCGGAACCGGCAAACGCAATACTGAATCTATTTCGGGAGTCGCAGGCTTCAATATGAATTATTTTACCGGACTGAATTTGAAATCGGACAAATAAAAAACCGGAACGAACTTCAATCATTCGTTCCGGATTGCAAGGATAAATCAATGGCAATTTTTTAATTAACGCGGCGGCAGGTTATTGGTCATCTGGTGCTGCCGATAATAATAAGTGCCGTAATTTGTGTTTTGTCCGGTCAAACTATTGGTCACAAAATTTTGCGAACCTGTCGGCGGGCTGCCGGGCGCCGAAGAAGAATTAGTGACTCCGCCGCTTAAGCCCGCATCAGGAGAAACTCCCGGCTGCTGTTGTCCGTTTTGATTGGGATTATTGGGGTCAACCTGATTGGGATTATTTTGGTTCGGATTATTAAGACCGCCGGGAATAGTTCGCGAAGGCGTGCTTTGGGAAGGCGCGGTCTGAACCCCTCCGCCAGCGCTTCCGCCGACTGCCGCTCCCACAGTTCCTGCCCCAAAAGCCGAGGTCGCCATCAAGGCGCTTAATGGAAAAATATATTTTAAGATTTTCATTTTTAGTTTCGGTTGAATGTTAGTTTATTAGAAATTAAGAAAGCGTGACGCGATTAAATATTGCTTTATGTTCAGTTAGTTTTTATTCATTTGGCATTTTCAATCCCGCTTTCGCTTTCAACCTCATTCAAGCTTTAAGAATGCCAGCCTGTTTCATAGCAAAAGAGCGATGATAAGGCTCCTTTGAACCGCGATTTGCAATTTTATTAAGGCTACGAATGCAATTTGCATAGCAGGCGTAAACTACTTAAGTTCTAATCCCATTAAGGACATGCGAAAATTGCCACGTTCATTTTATGACCGGAAAACGATTCTGGTTGCCCAAGAATTGCTCGGCAAATATGTCGTCCACAAATCGGGCGAAATAAAACGCATCGGCAAAATTGTGGAAACCGAAGCGTATCTCGGCCCGCACGATCTTGCCGCGCATTCCTCCAAAGGCTTGACCGAACGCACGCGCGTCATGTTCGGGCCGCCCGGCCATGCCTACGTCTATTTCATTTATGGGATGTATTTTTGCCTGAACGTCGTGACCGAACGTGAAGGCCATGCTTCCGCAGTTTTGCTGCGCGCCATTGAACCAATAAAAAATATTGAAGGCCGCACGCAAGGACCGGGATTGCTTTGCCGCGCGATGAAAATCAATAAAAGTCTCAACGCGCATGATCTTTTGAGCGACGATTTTTTCATCGCCGCGCCAACGAACGCGGAAATTTTCAAAACCATCAAAGGCCCGCGCATCGGCGTGGATTACGCGAAACATTGGGCGAAACGGCACTTGCGGTTTTATATCAAAGGCAATCCGTTTGTCTCGCGGCTTTCGTCCTCTTGAAATTTTTCAATCCACGCGGGCAATGGCGCGGCAAATTCCACGCGCCGTCCCATCAACGGATGCGTGAATTTAATTTTCCACGCGTGCAAACACAGCGGCGGATCGCCTATGCCCAAAGTCTGCGTGTCGCCCAATTTTTTTCCGGCGAGATAAGCCAAATCGCCGCACACGGGAAAACCGAGATGCCAAAGATGGATGCGGATTTGATTCGTGCGTCCGGTCAATGGCCGCGCTTCCAACAAAGTCGTGCCGTCGGAATTTTTTTGGCGCACGCGAAATTCCGTGCGCGCTTCCAAACCATTTTCAAAATCCACCGTGCGCGAACCGATTTCGCCGGCCCGGTCGCTGATGGGCGCGTTGCAGCTGAAAACATTTTCCGGCGGTTCGCCTTGCACGCGGACAAGATAATTTTTTTCCACCTCGCCGCGCGCAAATTGCGGCTGCAATTTCCCGGCGAAATGCCGCGTGTGCGTGACAAGAACGACGCCCGTCGTGTTTGCGTCCAGCCGATGCGCCGGCCGCGGTTTTTGCGGGTGATAAACTTCGTTAAGAATGTGCTGGAGCGTGTTGCGGTAAAACCGTCCGCCTGCGTGCATCGGCAACGGCGCGGGTTTGTTCAGCACGATCAACGCCTCGTCCTCGTGCAAAATTTCCACGCGACCGTTCACGTCCGGCTCGGTCACATTTGGAAATCTGTGCAGGTAACGTTCGCCCGCGCGGACGATTTGCGTGGCGGCAATCGCTTCGCGCTTCAAATTCACCAGCAGGCCGCGCGCACATTCCGCTTCCCAATAACTTGTCGGAACGTGCGAAACAATCCGGCAAAGCGTGTGCAACAAAGTTTTGCCGTCGCAATCTTCCGGCACGTTGACCGGCTTGAAATTATCGCGCGGCTGGCTGCCCGGCAACGGCGTGATGGCGCGGAGGATCGCTTCGTGCCGTTGCGCGAGGTTCAACGCCATCTGCTCGACGGGCGATTTGAAACAATACGGACATGACTGGCCGGAAAGGTAGCGCGCATCTTTTTGTTCCGCTTCGGTCAACGGCGTGAGGCAGCGGAAGCATTGAGTGGATTCCGTTTCCTGCAAACTCGGATCAAGGCCGACGCGCTGGTCAAACACAAAACATTCGCCGTCGTAATGCGCGCCGCCACATTGCTCGAAATATTTCAAGATGCCGCCATCGAGCTGGAAAATATTTTTGAAGCCTTCGCGTTCCATGAACGGCCCGGCTTTTTCGCAGCGGATGCCGCCGGTGCAAAACATCACGATGGGTTGCTCCTTCAATTCCAGCGGCAATTTGCGCACGGCGTCGGGAAATTCGCGGAAGTGGCCAATGCCGATGGCGCGCGCGTTCTTGAACGTGCCAAGTTTCACTTCGTAATCGTTGCGCGTGTCGAGCAACGTCACCGGGCGGCCTTCGTCGAGCCATTGTTTCAATTCAGTCGCCGCAAGTTTTGGCGAAGTTTTTTGCGCCGGATTAATTCCCTCGACGCCGAACGCGATGATTTCTTTTTTCACGCGCACGAGCATTCGCGTGAACGGTTGATGTTCCGTCTCGCTGACTTTCAATCGCAAATCTTCGAGGCCGGAAATTCCGCGCAACTCCGCGAGCAGCAGATCAATTTTCTCCGCCGCGCCCGCGACAAAAAGATTGATGCCTTCTGCGCTCAACAAAATTGTTCCCTTGAGTTCCCAGCTTTTGCACCGGCCCAGCAGGCGCGCGCGCAACGAACGCAATTCCGGCAGCGAAACAAACTTGTAGGCGGCGATGTTGACGATTTTTTTCATCCAAACGCCAGGCAGGATACGGGAAATTGAAACGCCCGCCAGTTTTGAATCAGAAACGAATACAATTTTCAATGAAGCTGACGCGGCAATCGGCGCACGGTAAGCTTGAACCTTGCAACCTATTGGAAAAACTCATTACGCCGTGCTTGGCCTTGACCACAATTGCACGCTTACGCAAATCCGCGCCGCATACCGGCTGCTTGCCAAGCAATATCATCCCGATCTCAATCCGAATTCGTCCGCCGCTGTCAGGCGCACGCAAGAATTGAACGCGGCCCATGAAATTTTAAGCGACCCCGAACGTCGCGCCGACTATGATCAAGAACTCGACGCCCGCCAAAAACCTGCCTTGAAAACTCGCACGGGAAAAATTGAGCGAAACATTTCGCGGGAAATATTTTTGCGCCTTGAAGATTTCCTGCGCGGAACCACGCGGGAAATTCGCTTCAATGATCCCGCCAATCCAAACGGCGTTGAAATTTATCAACTCATCGTTCCGCCGAACACCGCGCCGGGAACGCGTTTTCGTTTGCCGCGCGCCGAACCTTTCGTGGGTGGCTTTGTTCAACTGAGTGTGAAGCCGCTGCCGGATTTCCGGTTCAAAGTGCGCGGCTCCGATTTGCGTTGCGACTTGAAAATAAATTCCAGGCGCGCGGCTCAAGGCGGCATGGAAATGATTCGGGGAATTTCCGGCGCGATGTTGCGTTTGCAAATTCCGCGCGCTGTTTCGCGCGGGGAAATTTTACGCATTGCCGGCGAAGGCTTGCCTAGGCCGCGCGGAGGACGCGGTGAGTTGCTCGTGCGAATTTCTTATCGTATCGAGGTTCGCGCCACACGTTTGTCCCAACGCCCTTAAAATAAATTCGTATCCGGCATTTACAATGGGCGGCGCGGCGAGCAGGATGACGTTGCCTGCGGAGAAACTTTCATGCCGCCGGCAGGTCAACCGCAGAGACAAAAAAATTATGGGCGACAAATCCCCGAAATCCAACCAGAAGAAATCCTCACAGAAACAATCCAAGGTCAGCAGCGCCGACCAAAAGAAAAAATCGGCCGCCGCCGCCAAGTCCGCCATCAAGAAAAAGTAACCGTTCGTTGCTTGCTGTTTCTCCTGAAAATTATTCCGGGAGAGACAGATTTTCTTGCAAAAATTTCGCGACGTTAGTTTCAACCATGAAGTTGTGCCAGGGACAAATCTGGAAACATGGCGGCGAATTCATCCGCATCGTGCGCTTGGAACGGCTGGAAGTGGAATATAAATCCATGACCAGTCTCGCCGGCAAAGAAGGCACCAAGCACATCACCAGTAAAAAAGATTTCTGCCGCCTGCTTAAAGGCGCGCGTCTGCTTCAGCCTGCAAAAACTTCAAGGTCTTCCGGTTTGATACAATGGTAACTCGAATGGCTTTCATGGCATTCCGAAGTCGCGAGGCGCGGTCTCTGCAAAATTTAGACTCTCAAAATGCCACGAAATCCTCTGCCGCCATAGTAAGACTCCGCGCCGTTGTGATAAAAGAAAACGCGGCCAAAGCGACGATCTCCAAAAAGCGCGCCACCGAGTTTTCTCATGTCATCCGGTGTTGCAATCCAGCTCGACGATTTCGTGTCGAACTCTCCAAGTTTCTGTAGCTCCAGATATTGTTCTTCCGTTAAAAGCTTAACGCCCATGGCCGCCGCCAAATCCACGGCATTATTTTTCGGTTTGAATTCTTTCCGTGAATCCAGCGCTTCACGGTCGTAACAAAAACTGGTGCGGCCTTTGGGACTTTGCGCGGAACAATCATAAAAAACATATTCGCCAGATTTTTTATCATGACCCACCACATCCGGTTCACCGCCGGTGCGTTCCATTTCATTGAGCGACCACAGCTTTTCGGCGCTCGCTTCCAGCTTGGCTTGGACCTTAGCCCAATGAAGACCTTTATGGCGGTTCAGGTTTTTCTCAAAACGGGCTTTCAACGTCGCAAGAAATTCTTCGCGTTGTTTTGGGGACAACTCTTTTTTATTGCTCTGAATGTTGTTCATAGTTTCAAGAAACGAAACGGAGGACACGAATTCCGCGAATTTTCACAAATTGAATTCGTGTTAATTGGTGCAATTCGTGTCCGGTCTTTCCGGCTTGAAGACGAATTATCACTTTGCAGATTACTTCGTTTGGGTGGGTTGAAGTCGCGCCGTCCATTCCACCAGACCTTGAAGCAATTTACGGATGTGTTCCTTCGTATTTTCATCGGTCAATTTTCCTTCCACGTCGAATTTTGCGGCGGCATTCCCAATCATCACTTCGGGTTGATTCACTGGAAACACGTTGAGGAACACGAATATTTGGCGGAGATGATACTGCGCCCGCGCTGTGCCGATGTTTCCGATCGAGGCCCCCATAATCGCCGCCGGTTTCCCGGACCAGGCACTGTCGCCATACGGCCGGGATGCCCAATCAATGGAGTTTTTTAGCACGCCGGGAATCGAATAGTTATACTCCGGAGTCACCAAAAGAATCGCATCGGCTGCTCGAATACGCTTCTTCAATTCCACCACCCGTGGCGGAGGATTTTTTTCATCGTCCTCGTTGAAGCCGGGGATACCATCGAGTTCGAAAATCTCGATTTTTACGCCGTCGGGAACGAGTTGCTGCGCGGCACGCAAGGCGGCGCGGTTGTAGGATTGGCGTCTAAGGCTTCCAGCGATTCCAAGGATAGTCATGGGTTTGTTCATTTGGTTTGCTTGGTTAAATTCGTGCTCTTGCTTATAAATGAGTTTTTATTTTTCGGGTTTGCATCAAGTTGAAATGGTCGCCTTTGGAGATTCTTTAAGCAGGTCTCCGATGTCCAGAGGTTCCGTTCCCATGGCCAGCCCGCCATCGGGAGAGTGCGGCCACTGTTCCTTCGGGCGATCCCAATAAAGCTCCACGCCATTGCCATCGGGGTCACGCAAATAGAGCGCCTCACTCACGCCATGATCCGACGCGCCTTCAAGTGGAATTCCCGCGTTGTTCAGTCGGCGCAAAGCGTCGGCCAACTCGGCGCGGGTCGGATAAACGATGGCCAGATGATAAAGACCCGTTGCGCCACGAGGCGGCGGCGAACCGCCCTGACTTTCCCAAGTGTTCAAGCCAATATGATGATGATAGCCACCGGCGGAAAGAAATGCCGCCTGCTGACCATGACGCTGCGTGAGTTCAAAACCCAGAACGCCGCAATAAAATTCCAGCGCGCGCTCAAGGTTGGCGACTTTGAGATGCACATGGCCGATGCGAACGCCGGAATGAATAGGCTCGATCATTATGCTTTAGCGTAAATCTCGTTTTCTTTTTCGACAAACTCCTTCGACTTTTCTTCCAATCCCTTTTTCAATGCCTCTTCCTCGGCGATGCCTGGTTCGTCTGCGTATTTGCGGACGTCTTCGGTGATTTTCATTTGGCGGTCGGATGCGGTTTGGTTGTGCGCCTTGGAAAATTTTTCGCCAGCCGGACAAGTTGTCCGACTTTCCGGATTTTTTCCGCAAACGGTTCGCGCGCGAGTTTTTGCCGCATCTCCAGTTTCATATTGTTGGCAACTTCAGCTTATGCCGTTGCAGGATTTTTTCCAACTGCGTTTTATCAAGTCCGGATTGCTGGAGCATTTGTTCGATGCGCGCCTTGTCCTTGGCCCGCCCCACGCTCGCGGCAATGGCGACGATGTGTTCCGCGCGAAAAACTTTCGCGGGAACACCTTCAAATTCAATTTGCTCGGCTTCGCGCACGGCTTCCTCGGTCAGGCCGCTGGCGGCGAGAAATTGCACCGGAAATCCGCGCACCAAAAGATGTTCACGTTCGACCTGCCAGCCCTGCGCTTGCAAGTGCGCGTAGATGGCCGGGATGCCGGACGTCAATCCCTTGTCAGCGGGAATGAAGAAAATATCGGCGTCGTAAGTGGTGAATGGTTCAACGTAATAAATCGCCGCCAGCGCACCGCCGAGCGACCAATCTTCAATCAACTTCGCGGTAACCAATCCGTTCGCTGCGCGCAGCACGTCGGCCAGCGGCAGATTATCGGATGGCGGGTTGATTGGCATTTAATTTTGCGGAGGCGGTCCTAGACCGCCGCTACAGTCACGCTTTCGCGTAAAGCTCATTTCCCTTTTCGGCGAACTCTTTGGACTTTTCCTCCATCCCCTTCTTCAGCGCCTCTTCTTCGGCGATGCCTTGTTCGGCGGCATATTTGCGGACGTCTTCGGTGATCTTCATGGAGCAGAAATGCGGGCCGCACATGGAGCAGAAGTGCGCGGTCTTGGCACTGTCCTGCGGCAATGTTTCGTCGTGGAACTCGCGCGCGGTCACGGGGTCGAGGGCGAGGTTGAATTGATCTTCCCAGCGAAATTCAAAGCGCGCCTTGGAGATGGCGTTGTCGCGGTATTGCGCGCCGGGATGGCCTTTCGCTAGGTCGGCGGCGTGCGCCGCAATTTTGTAAGTAATCACACCATCCTTGACATCTTTTTTGTTGGGCAATCCCAAATGCTCTTTCGGAGTCACATAGCAAAGCATCGCGCAGCCATACCAGCCAATCATCGCCGCGCCGATGCCGCTGGTGATGTGGTCATAGCCGGGCGCGATGTCGGTGGTGAGCGGGCCGAGCGTGTAGAACGGCGCTTCGTGGCACCACTCCAATTGCTTCGCCATATTTTCCTCGATCATGTGAATTGGAACGTGGCCGGGACCTTCGTTCATCACCTGCACGCCGTGCGCCCACGCGCGTTCCGTAAGTTCGCCTTGCGTTTTTAATTCGCCAAATTGCGCCTCGTCATTCGCGTCGGCAATCGAGCCGGGACGCAAACCGTCGCCGATGGAAAATGAAACGTCATACGCGGCCATGATTTCGCAAATCTCGTCCCAATGCGTGTAAGTGAAATTTTCCTGATGATGCGCCAGACACCATTTCGCCAGAATTGAACCGCCGCGCGAAACAATTCCCGTCATGCGCCGCGCCGTGAGCGGAATAAATCGCAACAAAACTCCGGCGTGAACGGTAAAATAATCCACGCCTTGCTCGGCCTGTTCAATCAAAGTGTCGCGATAAATTTCCCAGCTGAGTTCCTCGGCTTTGCCACCGACTTTTTCGAGTGCCTGATAAATCGGAACCGTTCCAATCGGCACGGGCGAATTGCGCAAAATCCATTCGCGCGTCGCATGAATATTTTTTCCCGTGGACAAATCCATCACCGTATCCGCGCCCCATTTCGTCGCCCACCGCATTTTTTCAACTTCTTCCTCGATGCTCGAAGCGACGGCGGAATTGCCGATGTTCGCATTTATTTTAACTAGAAAATTCCGACCGATAATCATCGGTTCCAATTCTGGATGATTGATATTTGAAGGAATGATCGCGCGACCAGCGGCGACTTCGCTGCGGACGAATTCCGGCGTGATTTCGTTTGGGATGCGTTGCGGAAATTTTTTGAAAACGGATGGAGTGAACGGATTGCCGATTGCCGATTGCTGATTGCCGATTGAATTTTGCGCGGAACCGGCGTGTTGTTTGTTCAAATCGTTGCGAGTGTTATCGCCGCTTAATTCCGCAATCCGAATTCCGCACTCCGCACTTCGCAGGTTCTCGCGGATCGCGATAAATTCCATTTCCGGCGTGACGATTCCGGCGCGCGCGTAAGCGAGTTGTGTGACTACTTTTCCTTTTTTGGCGCGCAGCGGACGACGACGCTGGCCGAGCAAGCCAGGAAATTCCACGAGGCGATTTTTTTCCGCTTTGCTTGCGAACTCGGCGTGTTTGCCGGAAAGATAGCCATCGTCTTGCGGCTTCACTTCACGGCCAACGTGTTCTTCCACGTCGCCGCGTTTCAAAATCCATTCGCGCCGCAACGCGGGCAAACCTTCGTCGGACTTGCCGTTGAAATTCGGATCGCCCCACGGCCCGCTGCAATCATAAACGCGCACCGGCTCGTTCATTTCGACTTCGTCGTTAAAACTTTTGGTCGGCGATAAATCAATTTCGCGCATCGGCACGCGCACCTCGGAATGGATTTTTCCAGCGACGTAAATTTTTTTTGAATTCGGCAATTGCTCGCTGCTGTGCGGCTCAAAAGATTCTTTGGTAGCGATCATAATTTTAACTCGGTTTTGAACCAAACTGGAAAACGCTTGGTGAAGGCGCGCAGCGCCTTGGCCGCCACGCAGTGGCTCCTTGCGCCGGCATTATCCGGTTTCAAGTTCACGGGTCATTTGCATTTTCACACAAAACTCTCAGCGTCACCACAACGGTGATTTGGCTCCCCGAACAAGTTGAAGCTAGATTGATTCGCGCGCAGCGTCAAGCCGTTGGCTCGTAATTCAAAGATGCAAAATGTGCCGCGCCACGTTGAATAAAGGTAAAGGGGTCAATCCTGATTATTTACACGGCGCTCGATCTTGTAAGATTTCTCATATCCAAACAACAAGGGCCGAATATAGCTTATATGAAAGTTTTCAAAGCTGCCCAAATTACCTGGTGAAATTTTGCTTTTGGCTCTTTCACTGAAAATTGACGGTCAACGGGAGGGAAAAACGCGGATGAGCGGATAGTCTTGAAGTTTTCGCACGCGGTTGGCAGAAGCATACCAATCGCCCCAGATCAGCTGCAGGCGGTTGACTTGAGTTTCGCCAAAATGTGTCCGGCGATTTTCTTTCAAAAAACGGGTCAGCCGTTTCCAGCCTGAAACCGGTTCGCCGAAACGCATGAGGGTGATGTGCGCGGCGCTGATTTTGTAACGACGGTCAAGGGTGCCGCCAAAACCGCGCCGCGCGAAGGCTTCGCGAATTTCAGCGCGAATTTTTGCCAGGGCATCGTCCATGGGAAATCCCTGGATCATCACGCTGCCGGGCGAAGCTGTGACGCCCTGGAAATGAATCTTAAAGGCACGCTGGCGGCTCAAAATATCGCCGATGATTTCCCGATAGGAATTCAACCGGCCGATTTCCCTGCGCCAAAATTCCGTTCCCGAAATGATGGAAAGCACGGTGACGTGAAATTCTGGAGGACGATAAAAATACTGCTCCGGGCAAATGGCGGCAAGGCGCGTTGAAAATTCCTTGATTTTGTTCCGCACCGGCAGCGATGGCCGCAAAATAACGGTCACACCGCGTCGCAAATCATTTTTCTTGTCGGACAGGTGCGGATCAATCTGCGGTTCGCCGCGCTTAAAAGCGCAGGTCGCATCCATCCAAAGTTTTTCATAAATTTCCAATTTTTCTGCGGACATTGTTCAAATGCTTGCGCTGCCGGTCAAAATGATGATTTCAAAATTTCATAAACCGATCCAAAAATCAAGGCAACCGTTCGTTCCCTCACTTTTTATTTGGCAGTAATGAATTATCAAACTAGATTGGACGGTTCATCGGCACATTAGTTTTCAAAAAATTATTATGAGTTATCGCTGGCCACGGAAATTAAAAAAGATTTTGGCGGGAATCCTGTTCGTTGTCGGCGTCCAGGTTTGCGCCGCCGCTTCGGGCGCGAACCGTCCGGATTATGTTGAGGGCGATGTGCTGGTGCATTTTCGCGCGGGGGAGACGCTGGCCACGGCCACGCGCACGGCGGCATTGCATGGCTGCAAAGTTAAGCACCATTTTGTTCATTTGTCTGCGCGCGAGGGCAAAGTGATCAGCTTGCTGCATTCTTCCAAGACGACGGCGGCGCTGCTGGCGGAATTGCGCGCGGACCCGGCGGTAGAGTTCGCCGAGCCAAACTACTTGCGCTATGTAAATGATTTACGGACTCCAAACGATCCCTACTTTTCGCTGCAATGGAGCTTGAAAAATACGGGCCAAAGTATCAATGGCATTGCCGGAATTCCCGGCGCGGACATCAATTTTTTGAAGGCATGGGGATTGGCGCGTCCGACTACAAACGAAGTGGTCGTCGGCGTGATTGATACCGGGCTGGATGTCACTCATCCGGACATTGTGAACAATCTCTGGACGAATCCCGGTGAAATTGCCTCGAACAACCTTGATGATGATCATAATGGTTACACCAATGATATTCATGGTTACGATTTTGCTTTGAATACGGGCACGCTGACCGATTCCGGCTTTCACGGCACGCATGTTTCCGGCACGATTGCCGCGACCGGCAACAATGGCATCGGCGTCATCGGCGTGGATTTTCAGGCGCATATCATGGTGCTTAAAGTATCTGCCGATGGCACGAGTCTTTCGAGTGCGGCAATCATCCAGGCCATTGATTATGCCATCACCATGAAGAGCCGCGGCGTGAATATCGTGGCCTTGAATGCTTCCTATGGCGGAGGCAGTTCCAGTATTACCGAACGTTCGGCCATGCAGTCGGCGGGCAACGCAGGCATTGTATTTTGTGTGGCCGCCGGCAATGACAGCACTAATAATGACACTACCCTTACTTATCCCGCCGACTATCGCCTGCCTAATATGATTGTAGTTGCCGCGACGGATCAAAATGATGCGCTGGCCTCATTCTCAAACTACGGCGCCACTAATGTGGATATTGGAGCGCCAGGCGTGAATATCCTCTCGCTATTACCCGTGGATCAAGCGGGCTTCGATAGTTCTGTCCAGCAGTCCGCTAATTCCTATTCCGCGAATACATTGGAATTTTCCGGCGCCACCTCCTCCAACGGCATCAGCGGCGCTCTTTATAATTGTGGATTGGGCAACCCATCGGATTTCCCCGCCGCCGTCAGCAATAACATTGCGCTCATTCAACGCGGCACCCTTAACTTCTCCGTCAAGGTTGCCAACGCCATGACCGCCGGCGCGCTGGCCGCGATCATTTATAATAATACTAATGGCGGCTTCAGCGGCACGTTGGGAAGCGCAAGCAATTGGATTCCCGCCGTTTCAATTTCAGAGGCGGATGGCGAGACTTTGGCAATGTCCAACCCTATTGTCACTGTATTTAACTATCCTGATCCAAGCCAGATTTATCAATACCTCGATGGCACTTCGATGGCTACGCCGCATATCTCTGGAGCGGTTGCCTTTGCCGCGATGAATTTTCCGACTGAAACGGTGGCGCAAAGAATTCAACGCATTCTTACAAATGCCGATCCGATCGTCGCCTTGAAAGGAAAGGTTGCCACCGGCGCACGCCTTGATCTGGCCCGCATCGTAGATACCGATGGCAACGGCCTGCCCGACTGGTGGGAACTTGAATACTTCGGACATCTGACTGGAACAGATGCGACCGCCGATCCCGATCATGATGGGGAAAATAATCTCGCGGAATTTTTGGCCGGCACGAATCCGACCAATTCACTTTCCGCTCTTTCCCTGAACACGCCAACGTTGCCTTCGGGAAATACCTTTACATTGCAATGGCCTTCCGTCGCCGGACGCTACTATCGCCTCTTGCGCTCAACCAACCTTATGACCGACTTCAATATGGTTGTGCAGACCAACATCATGGCCACGCCGCCGCTGAATGTTTTTACCGACGCGCCGCCCGCTGATTTTCAAAACGTATTTTACCGGCTTCAACTTGAGCCTTGAAGCGGCGCAAATCAATGATGTCCGCTTCCGTAAGATTTTTTCAGCGACTGATATTCATGCCATACCAGCGCGACGATGATCATATCCAACACCGTGAACAAAACCAGGCCAAAGAAAAAATGTCCGCACAGATGGTAAATCTGAAAACCGATGAACGCCAATAGCACCACGCATGCCACCGGAAAAACCCAGCGTTTCTCCCGCAACAATCCCACGACCAGCAAGAGTTTGATGGCGCCATGACCGAGAAGATAAATCGCCATGAAAACTTTCCCGCCCGTGGACATTTGATTGAAAGTGTGGCGCAACGAATGGGCGACCGGATTATCGGGGTCATACTGCAACAGGCCGCGCGTGATGCGATAAACGAAATCCGACATCGTATCCAGGCTAAAAAATAAAAATAGAAAGCCGCCGGCCACTTCCATGAGACCATCCAGACCTTTGAACCCAACCCCGATCCGAAATAACCAATGCAGCAGCTTTTTGCGAAATTGTTTGGTTGCCATCGCGCGCCAATATAAATTTGTTTCAGCAGAATCCAACCGCCAAAATGCGCCCGTGTTCGATACCGCCAAAGGCGCGCTTCAAAAAATCAATCGGTCGCGCGGCATCCGGCCCATAAAGATAAGGCGCGATAGACTGGCAATCTTCAGGAATAGGATTGATTTTATTTTTCACAGTGTAGCGTGATGCAATTCAATCATTTTTTATACAGCGCTTTAAGTTCCGGCTGCAATTTTCGATTCCAGATGGCATAACCCGCTGGATTCAGATGCAGATGATCCTCCCGGAATAGCGAATCATTTGGTTTGCCATCGGTTCCAAGCAACGGCGTTGCCGTATCAATGTAAAAAAGATGTTGGTTAAGTTTGTTGTAGGCTTCAATCCGCTGATTCACTGCTTCCATTTTACTCCAATCGTTCCAGCGGCTGGAACTTGGTTTAATGGGAATGTAAATGAACTTAACCTTTGGAAAATCGTGAAGGATACGCGTAGTTAAATCCTTGTAATTCTCGAATACCTGCCCGACAGATTCGCCGCCAGCTATGTCATTATCGCCTGCGTAGAAAACGATGACGGACGGAGCGTATTTACCGATGACTTGATCATAGTAAAACTGCACGTCAGAAATATAGGCTCCGCCGAAGCCGCGATTTATGATCGGGAATTGCGGAAAACTATTGTGCGATTCCCAAAAGCGGATGCTCGAACTGCCTACAAACAAAATGGCGTGTTTGGGAAAGCTATTTTTAGCGTCCCAATTCTCGAAGTTACTGATGTCGTTTTTGAAACGTTGGGGGTCAACGCTGCTGACTTCCGTCTGCGCAAAACTCGCGGTGTAGCTAAGAACCAGAAAGATTGCGGCGCAGAAATTTTTTCTCATAAATTTATTAGTGTTGGAAATAATTACTTTTGATGATGATTTTGCGCCGACGGGAGCGAGTGTCAACTTTTTCTCGCACAGTTTCTCTGGGCGGCATTAATTTTTGGATGCTGCAAAAACGCTTTTCATGCTCTGTGTGTTTAGATACAGTGGGCCTAAGCCAATTCGCCATTATGAATGAATTCAAATTCTCCTGTCCGCATTGCAGCCAGCATTTGCAATGCGATGAACTGCATTCCGGGCGGCAGATTCAATGTCCCGGATGCAATCATCTCATCACCATTCCCTCGGCGCCGGGCAAGACCGCTGATTTCAAACCGCAATCGGGCGCGACCTGGAATACGTTCGTGCCGCCGGGCGACGCGAAGAAGAAATCCTGAAACGTTTTTTACGATAAATTAAAAAACATATAAACACGTAATCTTCGACATGAACCCGAACCGTTCGCATGAAGAAGAGATTCTGGCTGCCGCGCTGGCTTTGCCGCTGGCACAACGCGCCGCGTATGTCAGCCACGTTTGCGGCGATGATGATTCTTTGCGCCAGCGGATCGAAGCGCTTTTGCAGGCGCGCGAAAAAACTGAAAATTTTTCTGAAGGAGCATTGCCCAAGGACAAATCCGCCGCCGGCACCATTCGACTTTCCCTTCCGCCCGAAGAAAAAATCTCGGAAAAAATCGGTCCTTACAAATTGCGCGAGAAAGTCGGCGAAGGCGGCTGCGGCGTGGTGTATGTCGCGGATCAGGAATTTCCCGTTCGCCGCCGCGTCGCGCTCAAAGTCATCAAGCTGGGCATGGACACGCGGTCGGTGATCGCGCGATTTGAAGCCGAGCGGCAGGCGCTGGCGATGATGGATCATCCGAACATCGCCAAAGTTTTGGACGCGGGCGCGACGGAAACGGGCCGTCCTTATTTCGTGATGGAACTGGTGCGCGGCATTCGCATCACGGATTATTGCGATCAAAATAAACTTTCCACGCACGAACGGCTGGATTTGTTTGTCCAGATTTGTCAGGCGATTCAGCACGCGCATCAAAAGGGAATCATTCACCGCGACATCAAGCCCTCGAACATTTTGGTCACGCTGCACGATGGCGTGCCGGTTCCCAAAGTCATTGATTTCGGCATCGCCAAAGCGACGGAAGGGCGGCTCACCGATTTGACAATTTATACGGAGCTGCATCAATTCATCGGCACGCCCGCTTACATGAGTCCTGAACAGGCGGAAATGAGCGGGTTGGACATTGACACGCGCAGCGACATTTACAGTTTGGGCGTGCTGCTTTACGAATTGCTCACCGGACGGACGCCGTTCGACGCCAAAGAACTGGCGGAATCCGGTTTGGACGCGATGCGAAAAACCATCCGTGAAAAAGAGCCGCTGCGTCCTTCGACCAAACTTAACACACTGCAACGGGACGAATTGACCACGACCGCGAAACGTCGCGGAGCCGATGCGCCCAAACTTATCAATCTGCTGCGCGGCGACTTGGATTGGATCGTGATGAAGTGCCTGGAAAAAGACCGCACGCGGCGTTACGAAACGGCGAACGGTCTGGCCGTGGACCTCAAGCGGCATCTCAACAACGAAGCCGTGGCCGCGCGTCCGCCGAGCGCGGCTTACAAATTCCAAAAAGCCTTTCGTCGGAACAAAGTTGCATTCACCGCCGGTTTTGCCGTCGCCGCTGCATTGCTGCTGGGCATTATTGCCACCACGCTGCAATCAGTGCGGGCAACGCGCGCGAAGCAGGAAGCTGTGGCCGCGCAATCGCGCGAAGCCGTTCAGCGAAAAAACGCCGAAGCCAGCGAACAAAAAGCTCTCGCCGCGCAAGCCAGTGAAATTAAATTGCGCCAGCAAGCTGATACGGCGCGCGGTCAAGCCGAAGGATTGGTGTCTTTCATGATTCAGGATTTGCAACCGGCATTGAAGGACTATGGTCGTTTGTCGCTTCTGAAACAGGTTGACGAAAAGACGGTGGACTATTTTGCCGCGCTGCCGCCGGACTTGCAAAACACGGGCACTGAACTGGCACAGGCCGACGCGATTGAAGCGCTGGCTGAAATTTTTCAATCGTCGGGCGACATAAAATCCGCCCGGGCAAAAGGAGGCGAGGCGCTGGCCTTGTATCAACGCCTGGCGAAACAGCATCCTGAAATTCCCGAGGCGGAAGCCGGAGCGTTGAACCTCGAATGGCTTGCATATTCAACGGACCCTTCACATTCTTCAGCCGAACTCGACACATTTCAGCAGGACATTCTCCGTCGCTGGCGCGAACTCGTTGAAAAATATCCGGAAAATCACAAGGCGAGGAATGGTTTGGGTTCAGCGCTATGGAATCGCGCTTCTTTCGCCGCACAACGTTTCAATAAACCGCAGGAAGCGATCAGGGTTGGTTTGGAATTGCAGGAATCTATTCGCAATGGAATGGCCAGATATCCAGAGAACAAGTTGCTGCCATCCGCTTACGCGTCATGCCTGGGTGTTCTGGCGATTGCCTATCAGGCGGTCGGCGATCAGCAAAAGGCTGTGCAAGCGAGCGAAGAGGCTGAAACTTTTTTCGACAAGGCATTGAAAGAAGACCCCGGCAACTTAAGTTTGCTCGCCGATGCCGCCGAAGCAGCCAAAAATCTCAGCTATCGCGTTTCGTCCATTTCATTAAAACGCTCGCGGGATGCCGAATTGGTCGCGCGCGAACGCTATCGCATCCTCACCTCGCTCGATCCGGCCAATGCGGATTGGCGTTACAGCTTCGCCATGACGCACATGATGGAGTGTTACTACCTCGAAGGTGAAGGCCAGATTGAATTAGCCCGGCAGGCGCTCAAAAAATTTGATTCGCTGATTCAAAATCTGACTCTCCAACCGTGGGATGAAGGCAAACTTGCGCAAAACAGCATTGATTTGGCGCGCCTGGCTGCATTAGCGGGCGACAAGGCGGACGCTCGCGTCCAGCTTGCGGTCGGCGAGTCCCGGTTTCAGGCGCAATACGACAAACTTCCCGACGCGCCATTCGATCGCATTCAGGCGCGCGTTCGCTGGTTGAATCTAAAATCAGGAGTGGTTTCGACCATGGAAGATTGGGTTGAACTGGAGGCGCTCGCGCGCGAAACGTTGACGCTCATCGGCGATGGATTGAATCAACGGCCGAACGATAGTGAATTGTTGTTGCGTCGCGCAGTGACGCAATCCTATCTCGGAGAAGCTTTGTTGCGCCGGGGAAACGTCCCGGAAGCAGTGTCCACGCTGGAGCAAGCAGTGACGGGTTTTCGCGACGCTCCACCTGCGATCACGTTCACGGACAATCGGGACACTTATGCTGGCGGGGCCAACTTAATTCTGGCCGAGGCGCTGGCAAAGACCGGCAACTTTGATAGAGCTAAAAGTCTGGTCGAATCCGTGATCGTCGGCTATGAGTCGGCGGCCGCCAAACAACCGGAGAACTGGGAACTAAAAACGGATCTGGTTGATGGTTTGGTTCAACTCGCCGGCATGTTGGATCCGGCGAAGCCAGAAGAGATCGCGCAACGTCAAACATCGCTTGACCGGGCTGCGGCCATTCTGAACAGTCCCGAATCACAAGGTCGGCTCACGGTTGATGACAAGGAAGCGCTGGCAAAAATCGCATTGCTGCGCGGCACGGCGGAAGCGAAGGAGAAAATGAAAATCAAACAGCCATGAAACCGAACTGCGAAGAACTCTTGTTTGCGCCGGACTAATCGAAAATCCTCTCGTGTAAAAAGAATTGATGCAATTTCTGGAACAAAAAAACGGCAACAATTCTAAAACGATTTGTCGCGTCAAAATAACTTTGCCCAAATAAAAAGCGCCTTGCAATTTCTCGCAAGGCGCTGGTGTTTTCAGAATTGCTTCAAGCGCCGACGCTCGCCAGTTCTTCGTTGTTCTCCACGTTCACGATCTTGAACTGCTCGGCGTGCATGCCGGTGTCGGCGCGGAAGGACAATTTGCCGAAGTAGCGTTTCTCCATCTCGATGAGATGTTTTTCGTCCTCGGTGCGCAGCCGTTCGAGCACGGTCGGATGCACGACGATGCGCAGTTGGAAATCCGTTTCATCGCGCGTGCGTTTTTTCAAAATCTCCTGCAACTTGCGCTGGATCTCGACGCTCATGGTCACGACGCTTTTCACTTTGCCACGGCCTTTGCAATACGGGCAATCGTCATAAACTGCCGAACGGACACTTTCGCTGTGGCGTTGGCGGGTCATTTCCATGAGGCCGAGCTGCGAAATGGGCAGGATATGTGTCTTGGCCTTGTCGCGTCGCAAACCGTCCTTGATGCGTTGATAAACAGACTGCTGGTCGCGGCGCGATTTCATGTCAATGAAGTCGAGCACGATGAGTCCGCCCATGTTGCGCAGCCGCAGTTGCCGGGTAATTTCCTCGGCGGATTCGAGATTCACTTTGAGAATCGTCGCTTCCTGATCGCGGCTGCCTTTGTGCCGTCCGGTGTTCACGTCAATCGCCACGAGCGCCTCGGTTTCGTCAATGACGATGTAACCGCCGCCTTTCAGATGCACCTGGCGCGAGAAGGTGTTTTCGAGTTGTTTGGAAATGTTGAAGCGGTCGAAGATCGGCTGCGCTTCGGCGTAGGATTTTATTTTTCCCGCCGAGCGTTTGGAGATTTTTGAAATCATCTCGCGCATCCGGTCGTAGGCTTTTTGGTTGTCCACGACGATGCGCTCGACGTCTTCGGTCAGAAAATCGCGCACGGTGCGTTCGATCAAATCCGGCTCTTGGAACACGCACGTCGCCATCGGCTGCTTTTTGATTTTGTCCTGCACGCCACGCCATTCTTCGAGCAGCAAGGCGAGATCGCGCACGAAATAACGCAACTGCTGGCCTTCGCCCGCTGTGCGCATGATGACGCCCATGCCGTCGGGAATGGCGAGTTCGCGCAGGATTTTTTTCAGCCGTTTGCGCTCTTCCTGGCTTTCAATTTTACGCGAAATGCCGCATTGATCCGAGTTCGGCAACAGCACCAGATAACGTCCGGGCAAAACCAGATTGGTCGTGATGCGCGGGCCTTTGGTGCTGATCGGGCCTTTGGTGACTTGCACGATGATTTCGCTGCCGGGCGGATACAAACGCGGAATATCTTTCTGTGTGATTTTCGGTTTGTCACGGCGGCGACCTTCGCGTTCGACAATTTCCACGCCGGAATCAAATTGATTCGGCACGATGTCCCAATAATGCAGGAACGCATTTTTCTCGAAACCGATGTCCACGAACGCAGCTTTCAAGCCGTCTTCGAGGTTGCGGACTTTGCCCTTGAAAATACTGCCGACCAGCCGCTCTTCGGTCGTGCGCTCGATGTTGAATTCCTCCAGTTTGCCGTCTTCGAGCACCGCGACGCGCGTTTCGAGCGTCTCGGCGTTGATGATGACTTCCTTGTGGATTTTCTTTTCGGGACGGATCAACTTTTGAACTTTTTTAACCAGTGTGTTCGCGACGTTTTTGATGGAATCCAAAATGCCTTTGGACGGCTGTTGAATTTCCACGGGCTGAAAGGTTTTTTCCTCCTGCACCTGCGCGGGGATTTCCGAATGCGGTTCGCGAAAATCTTTTTTGTCGGGAATGTTCGCGGGCGTCGGCGCTTTTTCAACACCTTCGGGCGGCAAACCGGCGGCGATATTTTCCGCGCGTTCGATTTCATGCAGGTGGCGCTTTTCAAAAAGCCGTTCGTTGCCGCCTTGTTCGGCGACGACCTCGGCGCGCGCCTGGGTCGCGTCGCGGTCGTTTTTTTGCAGGTTAGGTGCGAGCCCGCCCTTGGGCTTGAAGCGCATTCCCCGGCGCCGCCGCGAGAAGTTGTTATTGTTGCTCATATTAATATCCTCTTCGATGGATGTGGACGTTTTGCATCAGGCCCAGCGCGATCAACGAGCACAGCACTGAAGACCCGCCGTAACTTAACAGCGGCAGTGGGATGCCCGTCACCGGGACGATGCGAATGTTCATGCCGATATTGATAAAAACGTGGCTGAAGATGAGCGTCACCACGCCCACCACCACGAGTTTGCCCAGGCGATCGCGCGCCCGGCCGGCGATTCTCAAACCAGTGAAGAGAACCACCGCATACAGCGTCAGCACCACAAGGGAGCCGACGAATCCTTCCTCCTCGGCAATGACGGAGAAAATGAAATCATTGTGCGCCGCGCCCGCCGGCAAAAATCCCAGGGCAGTCTGGCTGCCTTGACGCCAGCCGGCGCCGGTCAAACCGCCGGAGCCGACCGAGATCATCGCCTGCCGGACTTGATACGATTTTTCAAATTGCAAATGACGCGCCTCGGCTTTTTGCTCGGGCGTCGCATTGGCCGCCGCGAAACTGGCGCCAAAATAAACCAGCAATCTTTGCCGCTGATAATCCTGCATCTTGATTTGCAACGCGGGCGGCGCGAACAAAACATCCGCCAGCAACAGCGCGCCTAAAATTCCCACGCCCGCGCCGAGTTTGAGCAAATATTTTTTCGGCGTGCCCGCCACGAACATCATCACCACGCCCGTCGGCAATAAAACCAACGCCGAACCCAAATCCGGTTCCTTCAAAATCAGAGCGAACGGCAGCATCATCAGGCCGATGCCTTTCCAAAAAATTCCGCGCTGTTTTAATTCGTCGGGCGGACGGCTCAAAAAATTTGCCGCCGCGAGAATGAACGCCAGTTTGGCAAATTCGCTCGGCTGAAATTGGAACGGCCCCAGATCAATCCAGCGCCGCGCGCCCCAGCCGTGCGTCGAGCCGATGTGCGGAATCAAAACTGCGAGGAGACAAAGAATCGTCGCCCAATAAATCACGAGCGACCAGCGCGCGAGCGTGTGATAATCCCACAAGCACAACGCCGCGCCTGCGCCGATGCCAATCGCATACCAGATGATCTGGCGGATCCAGATTTGGTCAAACCACGGCAGCGCCGACGCTTGACTTGCCGTCGTGGCGCTGAACACAAACGCCGCGCCCAGAAACATCAGACCGGCCACCGCAAATAATTGCAGCCGGTCAAGCTGGTTTCCGCGTTCGTTGATGGAGGGATCAACCATTTTAGTTTGCCCGCGCAAAAACCGGCGCAGGTGAATTTTCTTTTTTCAAAATTTCTTCGTAAATGTCGTGCACCATCGGCCCGCACGTCGTGCCGCCCGAACCCCTGCTTTGCGATTCGACCATGACGACCACCGCGTATTTTGGATTTTCATACGGCGCGAACGACGCGAACCAGTAATTCCAACCAATGATCTGATTTTTCACGTCCTGAACTTGCGCCGTGCCGGTCTTGCCGCAAATCTGCATCCCGTTCACAGCGGCGGCCGTGCCCGTGCCTTCGTTGCTTTCCACGTCCGCCAGCATTGCGCGGCGCACAATTTGCAGGCTGCGCGGATGCACGCCAAGTTCGTCGCGCACGAGGCCGGCGGGAAAATTGGTCGTCGCTTCGCCGCTCGCCGGGTCTTGCGGTTCAATCCGGTCAACGAGGCGCGGCCACAAAACTTTTCCGCCGTTGGCAATCGCCGAAACCATCACGGCCATTTGAATCGGCGTCACGGCAACTTCGCCCTGCCCGATGCAAACGTTCGCCGTGTCGCCGTCATGCCAGTCGCGCGAATGAACCCGTTTTTCCGTCGGAAAATTGCCGCGCGTTTCCTGCCCCGGCAAAATTCCCGTGCGTTCGCCCAGATGAAATTTTTCGCCGATGCGCACGATGTTTTCGATGCCCGCGCGCAAACCGTTCGTGATGAAATAAGAATTGCTCGAATGAATGAACGCGCGCTGGAAATTGTAATCGCCCGGCGGCGCGGTGTCCTTGATCGCGCGTTTGCCGACGTAAATCATGCCGCGCGCGGGATTTTCGGGATTGGGCTGGACGCGATAAATTTCATTCGGGTCCAATCCGTTTTCCAGCGCGGCGAGCGAAACGACGGTTTTGAAAATGGAGCCGGGCGCGTAATTTTCATAAGTCGCGCGATTTTTTTCCGCCGTCAACTTTTGGATCTGCTGCCATTTCTCCTCGGAAATTTTTTGCGCGAAATCGTTCGGGTCAAACGTCGGCGAGGAAACCATTGCCAGCACGTCGCCGGTGCGAACATTCATGACGACGACGGCGCCGCGTGCATCCGGGCCTTGATTTTCCACGAACGATTTTTCCGCCGCGCGCTGGATGTCGAGGTCAATGGTCAGCACGACATTATGGCCGGGTTCGGGCGGGTCCAAAATATTTTCCGACTGGCGGTAGCCGAGATTATTGACCAGCACGGATTCCTCGCCCGCACGCCCGCGCAATTGCGAATCAAATTCGCCTTCGATGCCTTCGACGCCGCGATAATCCGGCAGGCGATAGGAAAAAAATGCGTCCTCGCCGGCGGCGGAACTGTCGTCGCTGCGCAAATAACCGAGCACATGCGCCGCCGTTTCGCCAAACGGATAAACGCGCATGGCTTGCAATTCCAAATCTGCGCCCGGATCGTCATAACATTGCTCTTCAAAGCGCGCGATTTGCGTTTCGTCGAGGTCGGGCAAAACCGGATAGGGCAGCGCGAGCCGCGTTTCGTAGGCGCGCTCAAATTTTTTTGCGTCCAGCGGCAAAGGCTGGCCCAGTTTCCGGCCGATTTTTGAAACCAGATTATCCGCGACCTCCCAGCGCGCCTGCGCGCGAAGCTGCTGAAGTTCTTCGGTGGTGAAGGCGAATTGTTTTCGTTCGGCCTTGGTCAGCGCATGGCCCAATTTTTTTTGCCGCGCGTCAATCGTTTGCTTTTGAACTTCGCGCGCTTGCTTCAATAATTGTTCATAAGCGGCGGCAAAAGGTTTTCGCAAGTCGTCCAAATAAAGGCTCAAATCATAGCGCGGACTGTTTTCGGCGAGCACGCGGCCTTCGCGATCCAGGATTTTTCCGCGCACGGCGGGAAGGCGCACGGTGCGATACGCCTGTGTTTCCAAATGGCTTTGATATTTTCCGGTCGAGACGATCTGCACCCACCACAAACCCGCCAGCAAAATGCCCAGCCCGACCGCGATCACGATCGCGATCAGGCGCAGTTGCGGATCGTTTTTTTTCAGTTCGTCGAAAATGATCATTTTATTTTTTGCCGCGCCGGATTTCGCGGTCGGGACGGAAACTGGTTTCGGCTCGCGGCTGATAACCGAGCGCGTGCTGGCACCACTCGAACAACGCGAATAAAATTGGCGTGGCGATGGCGCCGCCAACGATCATCACGAACGATTGCCAGAGCGAACCCCAGCCAAGCAACGGTTGTTTGCCGCCGGTCAATAAAATTAAAATGGTCAAAACCGGAACGACCGCGCTGGCGACTGCGCCGAGAATAATTTGGGCGAACGGCAACTCGCGCAAAATCAATTCGCGTCGCAAATAAATGAGGAAGCCGACGATAAGCAGCGGCAAAATCGTGACGCCAAGCGGATTTGCCGAAAGCGAATCAAACCAAAGCCCGCCAAAAACGGCGAGCAGCGCAACAACTGAAATGTTTGCATTCAATGCCGCATAAACCATGATCGCCGGAAGCAGGTTCACTTGCGCGCCGAGCCAATGGCGCAAAAGAGGAAACGTCGCTTCGCCGAAAACGGCGAGAAACGCGGCGACAAAAATCAAAATGGTTTGCAGGACGTTCATTTTCATTTTTGAACAAAAGAAAACGAAGAGAACAAAGAATCTTTGTTTCCTTTGTTTGCTTCTGTGAATGATTTCATAAAAATTTTCATGGAAATAAAACCCAGACTTGTTCGAGCGCGCCGAGATTGGCGGAAAGTTTCACGCGTGCTTCGCTGTAAAGCCCAAATTCCACCGGGCGCGCGTCCACGATTTGGCCGATGGGAATTCCTTTCGGGAAAATGCCGCCGAGTCCGCTGGTGACGACGCTTTGGCCGGATTTCAGATTCGCGCTGCCGGAAAGGTAACTTAATTCAGCGAGCGAAGTGTCCAGCGGGCCGCTGGCGCTGATGACGCCCATGTCGTGTGCGGGATTTTCGACGAGCGCGGAGGCTTTGCAATTCGGGTCGCCGAGCAAAATCACCTGCGAGCGCGTGAAGCCAACGGACGAAACACGCCCGACCAAACCGTCCGAAGTCAGCACGGGCAGATTTTCTTTCAGTCCGTCGCGGCTGCCCAGATCAATTTGGATCGTGCGCCACCAGTTCGCCGGGTCGCGCGCAATGACATTGGCCAGTTTTAATTTCCACGGCGTTTGTTTTTGCCACGCCAGCAACGAACGCAATTGATCGTTTTCGCGCCCGGTCGCGACGGCTTGCAATTCCTGGACGTGAAGCTGTTCATTTTCGCGGCGAAGATTATAAATTTCTTTGAGCAATTCGCGGCGCGGCAAAACGCTGTCCGCCAAATCCGCCGGCAATTGTTGCGCGGTGTGAACGAGGCCGAACAATGGCAAAAAAAGGCTGCTGATCGCAAGTTTCAGGCGGGAAGTTGCGCGCGGCGGCAGGCTGAAAATCAGCAAGGCCGCCAGCGTCACCGCGCCGAGCGCGAGATAATGTTTTTGTTTGAACATCCTGCCACTCCGGCATTTTCAGCCGCGTGCAGGCAAACGACGGGAAGAAATCAATTTAATATTTGGCGTTGGTCGCGACGCGTTTCAGGAATTCGATTTCCTGCAACACACGTCCAGTGCCTTCAGCCACGGCGCTCATGGGATCGTCGGCCAAGTGGACCGGCAAGCCGGTTTCTTCGGCGACGAGCCGGTCAATTCCGCGCAACAACGAACCGCCGCCGGCCATGACCAGCCCGCGATCAACCAGATCGGAGGCAAGTTCAGGCGGACAACGTTCCAGTGTCAACCGGATGGATTCCAAAATGCTCGAGAGCGGTTCTTGCAGCGCTTCGCGAACTTCCTCGGAACGAATCGTCAGGGTTTTTGGCAAACCCGCGCTCAAATCGCGGCCTTTGACATCCATGGTCAATTCCTGTTCCAACGGAAAAGCGGAGCCGATGCGTATCTTGATTTCTTCCGCAGTGCGTTCACCTATCATCATGTTATAGGCGCGTTTCATGTGTGCGATGATCGTCCCGTCAAATTCGTCTCCGCCCACCCGCAGGCTGCGGCTGAAGACGATGCCGGCGAGGGAAATGATTGCGATCTCGCAAGTCCCGCCGCCGATGTCCACGATCATATTGCCCGCCGGTTCGTGAACCGGCAGACCAACGCCAATGGCCGAAGCCATCGGCTGTTCGATTAAATAAACCTCGCGCGCTCCCGCGTGCGTGGCGGAATCTTTGACAGCCCGTTTTTCAACTTCCGTGATGCCCGAAGGCACGGCCACGACGACGCGTGGCGCAATCAATTTTCTGTGATGAACCTTCTGGATGAAGTGGCGGAGCATCGCCTCGGTGATTTCGAAGTCGGCGATCACGCCATCTTTCATCGGGCGGATGGCCACGATGTTGCCGGGCGTGCGGCCCAGCATTCTTTTTGCTTCGTCACCGACCGCCAGCACGTTCGTCGTGCCGGCCTGAATGGCCACCACCGAAGGTTCGCGCAGGACGATTCCGCGATCCCGCACATAGACGAGGGAATTTGCCGTGCCCAAATCTATTCCAATATCGTTGGAAAACAGGCTTTTGAATTGTGCAAACATGAATATGCCTACTAACGTCGCGCATTAAATCCACTGCGGACACAAAGGTCAAGCCGATTCCAGATTTCAACAACCGTTTATCTTTGTCAAAATTCTTGCAGGTGGCAATCTGCTCGTTGCAAAATGGCGCATATTTTAATCGCTAAAATTAATCCTTTTGCGGGAATTTCAAAACGGCATTAAACCAGCTATCCCATCAAGAAGATTACGGTGTGAAAGACGATGATAGGCAGAACGGAAGGTTGTTGTTGAAAAATCCGGGCCGCAAAATGGCTCGGATTTTTTGTCTGAAAATGTCACCTTTGCTTTTCACGCGCGTTGAAATTTCATTTGCCCTTGAATCCGGCGCGGCGCGCGGGCAACTTGCATTGTGATCAAGAATTTCTTTGCGCCGTTTTTTTTATTTTGTTTTTTGTTTTTCGCGATCCCGGCGTCCGCCGTTTTTATCAATGGCCATAATTATGTTTCCCTCGCGAGTTGGGCGCGGGGAAATGGCTTGAACGGTTTTACGCGCAATCGCGGCGGCGAAATGGTTTTGACCAACCGCGCGACGCGGCTGGTTTTTGACAAGGATTCGTCCAACGCGGAAATCAACGGCGTCCAGGTCGCGCTGTCATTTCCCGTCGCCAATCAAAAAGGCGTCCTGATGATTTCGCAACTGGACATTGACACGACGGTTCGCCCGCTGATCTCTCCGCAAAAAATTTCGGGCAAAAAAATCATGACCATCTGCCTTGATCCCGGCCACGGCGGAAAAGACACGGGCAATCGCGTGCACCGTTTTTTTTGGCATGACGAAAAAACCTACACGCTGGAACTGGCGCTGGAATTGCGCGCGCAACTTCAAAAAGCTGGTTTCAATGTCAGGCTCACGCGCGCCAGCGATACGTTTGTGGAATTGCCCGCGCGTCCCGATCTGGCGAACCGCCGCAACGCGGATTTATTTATAAGTTTGCATTTCAATGCGACGGAAATTGACAAAAATGATGTGGCCGGGCCGGAGACTTATTGCATCACGCCGGTCGGCGCCAGTTCGACGAACGCGCGCGGCGAGGGCAGCGACTACGGCGCAACGCCGGCCAATCGCGAGCAGCAAAAAAGTTTGCTGCTGGCGTATGAGATTGAAAGATCGCTCGCGCAAAATTTGCACGCGCCGGATCGCGGCGTGCGGCGCGCGCGGTTCGCCGTGCTGCGCGACGCGGCGATGCCCGCGATTTTGATCGAAGGCGGTTACATGACGCATCCGGTCGAAGGCAAAAAGATTTTTGATCCGGCTTACCGGAAACAAATGGCGGCGGCGATCGTGAAAGGCATTTTGGATTATAAAAAAAACATTGAACCGGCGGCGGCGGTCACAACGCCTAGAAAATTTCCAACTGGAAAAAAGAAAAAGTGATTCCTGGAAAATAATTTTTTTTCAGGAGCGGCTGTGGTAAAGCGCGACGAGCGCCGCGCCGATGGCCTGCGAAAGATCGCCGAGCGCGGCGGGAACGACGGTCATCCGCGCGCGTTGCGCGGGCCAAAGATACGGACTGGCGCTCTCGCGAATAATCTTCAAATAGCGCGCGCGAAATTCTTCGGTGGTCGCTTCCGGGTCCATCAATCCGCCGCCGATGACGACAAATTGCGGGTCAAGCACCATGGCCAGATTGGCGACGTGCAAGCCAAGCGCTTTGGCTTGAAAGTTAAAAATCTCAACGGCAAGCGCATCGCCTTTTTGCGCGAGGCCGCGCAAGGCCAATGCTTTTTCTTTGGGCGAGGCCGATGATTTTGCCAGTTCGTGATCGGGAAATTGAATCAACATTTCCGCCAGAAGTTGCGGCAAGCCGGAAATGGTCGTGTAAGTTTCCACGCAACCCCAATTTCTGCCGCAACCACAGGAAAAAGGTTTGACGTTCAGCAAATGCAACGGCGCGGGCATGTGGGCGCATTCGGTTCCCGCAAGCGTGTCGCCGGTGAGCGGCAATCCGTGACGGTCAATGTAGGCGCAGCCCAGACCGGAACCGGGCGCAAGCATGAGCACCGTTTCATTACCGGCGCCGCGCACATGGCGCGATTCGGCGACGCCGCCAAAATGGCCATCGTTGCCGACGGTCAACGGAATGACGCGCCCGGCTTTTTTTGCCAGCGCGCTGCTGTAAGCCGTGTGAACGTCCCAGCCTTCAAAATTGGCAGGAAGGTTTGCCGAACGATCCAACACTCCATATCTAAGAAACGGTCCGGGAATCGCCAGTCCCGCTCCGGCGACTTGATTCCAGCCCAATTTATTTTGTTCCAGAAATTCGCCGATGGCTTCGACCCAGCCGCGAACGACGGCATCGGTTCCATTCTGAGCATGGGTCGGTCGTTGCAAGAGTTTGGTGGAAACCGTCGTGCCATCGGGCCAAACCGCGCCAATTTTCGAGGTGGTTGCGCCGCTGTCGGTGCCGATAAAAATGCTTTGCGTTGTGCTCATTGTGCTCTGCTAAAATAAAATAAATGCCGTTCAGTTAATCGCGTAATGGTGGAAAAGTAAATTTCTATTCGCGGCCATCGCGGTTCTGCTTGGCAAAAGCGGATTTAACCGATTAGCTGTTTGCATGAGCATCGCGACTAAAACCGGAGATTCGGGAACGACCGGCCTGATGTATGGCCGGCGCGTTTCCAAAACCGATGCGCGCGTCGAGGCGTGCGGCGCGCTTGACGAATTGAACGCTGCGCTGGGTCTGGCGCGAGCAAACGCAATGGAGATTTTTGTGCGCGACAATTTATTTTGGATCCAAAAAAATCTGGTGGAAGTGATGGGCGAAGTCGGCGTGGCGCCGGCAGATTTGCCGCGTTATGCGCAGGACGGCTATTCGCTGGTCACGCCGGAAATGACGGCCAAGCTCGACGCGCTCGTCAAAGAAATCGAATCGCAAAACGTGAGCTTCAAAGGCTGGGCGACGCCCGGCGCGACGCCGGCTGCCGCTGCGCTGGACGTGGCGCGAACAGTTTGCCGCCGCGCGGAACGGCGCGTCTGCGGTTTGAAGGAAGCGGGCGAATTAAAAAACGGCGAGATAATTATTTTCCTGAATCGTTTAAGCGATTTGCTCTGGCTGTTTGCGCGTTGGGTTGAATCAAAAACCGGCCCGGCCAAAACGTGATTCAATTTTTCGCCGTTTGTGCGGCGGCAATTTCTGCCTGCGCTTCGGCAAAATCTTTTTTGAACTGCGGATTTCTTTTCATGTCGCGCACAAGCGCCTGCGCCAGCACGCGGCCCGCGACAATATCCATCGGATAATGCCGCGCGATCTCGACGCGATGCCAGCCGATTTCCCGCGCCTCGGCGAGAATAGGCTCGCGTTGATCCGGAAATAAATCGGCGAGCACGAGCGCCAGCGCCATAGATTCCGTCGAATGGCCGCTGGGATAACTGAAACTTCTCAACTGCTTGCCGGTGGCCAAATCAGGATCAACGACATACGGGCGCGGGCGTTGCCAGTAATTTTTCGCCTGATTCACGACAGATTGCGCGTCGCTGTGGACGCGTTCCAAAAACGCCTGCGTCCTGGGCAAGTTTCCCGGCTGAAAAATTTTCCCGATGGCTGGCGTGAAGTAAAACATGGAAACGCCTTTATCTTCGGACATGGCGGCGGCAATTTCATTGGACGCGCACGCCGCATGAACGGAGATGACTTCCGCCAGATCATATTTTTGTTCTGCCGAATAAGGCAGCGGCGGCGGCGCGAGCAGCGCAAGGGCGTGCGGCTGCCCATCGGTGAGATAAACCGTTTGGGCGGCGCGCAACGGCGCAACGGCCAGCGCGAATAAAAATAAAACGGACGCAAAACGACGGGTGAATTTCAAATAAATTTTTTTCATTTTTGGATAAATTATCATTGCTGTAAATGCTGTCGTCCCGTCGTTCCAAACGGGTGGTAAAAAAGTTACGATTCTGTGATTTTAAGAATTTTATTTTTTCATTGAAACAAAAAAAATCGGGAATACAAATTCAATTGCTCTTCCGGGCTTTCAAAAAAATCCGCAGCGCATCATCATTGACAGCAGAAGCCGCAAGTTGGAAAATTTCCATATGAGCGAAATTATTTATCCGCGCAGCCCGCGCGAAACGATGGATGGTTGGAATTACCTGCCGCGTTACGTTGATAAAATCCGCCTGCACCTCGCGGAAAAATTGCCTTCCGATTATACGGAAAATTTTGGCAAAGGTTTCGACGCGCTCTGGCTCAAATGCGCCGGCGCGAATCACGAGCAAATGATTCAAGTCGTGAAAAATTCCCTGACCGATGGCGAAGTCTGCGATTGGATTCATCGCAACGTGAAAAAATCACCGGCGGAAAAAGCCGCGCACTGGCAGGAGATGTTGAGCCGCCCCAAAAAAGACGACGCCGAGGCGACCGCGCGTTTGAAATTGCGCAAGCAACAATGCGGCGGAGAAAATCGGGACGACGTGAAAACTTTTGTGGACGTGATTGATCTGGACGAGAAGCGGATTTGATCTGGCCAATTCCAAATTCAGCAGCGCATCAAAGACACTGCGCGGTAACGGGTGCGACAAATGAAAAATTTCCCGTGCGTTGCGTTATCACTTATTGAAACCGCAAACCGCGTTGCGTGTCGCAAAATGAGACACGCTCCCGCCTAAATCCGCCTTGAAACGGCCAAAGTCCGGCGTGGAATCGGTTAAGTCTGACGCAGACTTAGTTCATTCCCGCGCGGATCAAGTTGAGTCTGACGCGGACTTAGTTCGTTCCCGCGCGGATCGAGTTGAGTCTGACGTGGACTTAGTTCGTTCCCGCGCAGACTTAGTTGAGTCCGTGGCTAATTTTGACCACTACCTCGCGATTTGTTGGGGTTTTGCGATAAAAAGAAGTTTGCAGCCTGCGCTCAACACCGTTCTGAACGCCCATTCCAGAAAAGAGACACAAATCCACAAACGGGACAAAATAGGAGTCTTTAATTGATGTGGCGTCAAGTCTGGGGCGCAATCGGTGCTTTAGAGTGGCTTTCAATTAACGCAAAATGCGCGAACCGGACGGATTGATGGCGTAGGAAAGGTGAACCAATCCGGGAGATAGATAGCCATATGGAGCAAACAAGTTGATGTTCATTTGCCCGTATTCCTGACCATTTTTTAAGAGAAGATAAAATTTATGGTCGCCAATTTCACCACTTTGACCGCCTTTGATTTGCTGTTTTGATAAAAAGGATGGCACATAACCATCTGTTGGAGCTTCATACATCGCATAACTATCACTTGAACGTAAACCGCCATTGATAACTTCTATTCCAGCCGACCAATCATATAATTGACCATGCACCACTTGATTGGTATATTGAATCCAAACCTTCAAATCGCCTTTACCGGATTCATTAATGGTGTCAGTGGTTAAATCTATAAAGTATGGCCTTCCGTCTGGCACGATGTTAAACGATTTATTGCCAGTGATTAGTTGTTCATGAATGTTCGTGCTCCACATTTTGAAAACCACTGGATTTTCAAAACTGCCCTCCACGACTCCATAGTTGCGCCCTCGTGGTTCTAATTCATAACCATCCTTTTCGATTGATTCAATATACACCGCGTCACCCGTTTCGCCGTGAAACTCAAAACGGCCGCCTTCATCAGAAGTTTGTTCAAGATAAATCTCCTTGCTTCCGGCAAGTGGGACGGCAATATCGGGCATTGTCCAGTGCCGAATAGAAATCCTTATCTTCACATCGGCCAAAGCGTTGCTATCTTGGTCCACAAATTTTCCGTAGAAATCAATAGGGACATTTTGGCTTTCGATATTGTCTGATGCCCTCTGGTAACCTCGGATTAACTGCGCCAGATGATTTTTGATTGGCAGGTAAAGTTGCTGGCCATGATGCATGAGAAACATTTTGTGAAACAACATTTCCATTGCCCACTGGCTGATTGATTGGTTGGACGATTTTTGCTGCTAGTGCGGAAACAGTTGAAGTATCTTTTGGCCGCAGCCAAAAAATAACACCGAATACTACTAGCACCAAAATTGAGAGATAAATTAAAAATCTCGGTCTCATTGTGATTTTAGTTTCGTTTTGACGAGCACTTGATTCCAAAACTGCCAACGCTGAGCATTATCGGAACGAAATTCACCGCTATGATAAATATGCTGTGGGCCAAAGTCGTAAGGGTCAGCATCTAATTCAACTTGGTTATAATTTGTTCCAGTTAGAAAAGCTCCACCAACGTTCACTTGCGCTCCGAGCGCAAAGCTGCGAGCTTGAATCACGCGAGCGAACAATTCATAAGTGTTGGTCGGGAAAAATAATTCTCCTGAAAAATTGTAAGGGTCTTTCCTAGTTGAGCGGGAGTGAACCTGCTGAAACACTAGGAATGACAATGCGAAACAAGTATTTGCGCCGTGCGCGCGTTTTGGAGCGGGATTTTCGGACG
>Ga0207933_1000133_pt1 | contig 74998 bp, 72 predicted proteins | sample NGESurdeep092012_4_FD_184488 | JGI IMG/M metagenome (GOLD analysis project Ga0207933, IMG submission 184488) | Arctic peat soil microbial communities from Barrow, Alaska - NGEE Surface sample F53-3 deep-092012 (SPAdes) | ecosystem: Environmental > Terrestrial > Soil > Wetlands > Peat ...
GCTTCCGCCGCAGATCGTCCGAATATGCTCTCCCCATCCCTGTTGTATCGCTGAGACTTCGCCAGAAATAATATACACCTATGGGTTAAATGCTCTAAATATCCCGGTGAGAAAACAGATCGGCTGGCCCCAAGGGGCCAGCCGATTGTCTTGCATGCGATGCCATTCGAAATGACTGTCAGCCAGCGTCTACGCTTCCGCCGCCACCGGATCGACGGCGACAAAACGTCCCGTGCGTCCGCGATCGATAAACCGCACCCGCCCGTCGATCTTGGCGAACAACGTGTCGTCGCTGCCCAGCCCGACATTGATCCCCGGCTTCAGCTTGGTGCCGCGCTGGCGGACGATGATCGACCCTCCGGTGACCACCTGGCCGCCGAATACCTTCACGCCCAGCCGCTGCGAGTTCGAATCGCGGCCGTTCCGCGAACTGCCTAATCCCTTTTTATGTGCCATGGTTCCATCCTCGGTATCCGATTTTTCTAGCTGTTCGCGGTAAAGCTCTGGCCATCCACCTGAATTTCGTGAATGCGAATTTCTGTATAAGCCTGGCGATGCCCCTGCAGCTTCTTGTACTGCTTCTTGCGCTTGAAGTGGAACACCAGCACCTTCTTGGCGCGGCCTCCAGTCACCACTGACGCCAGCACCTTGGCCGAACCCGGCTTGGCCAATCCCGTGCCGTCGTTTCCGCTGCCAGAGGCGGCCAACACCTCGGTAAATTCCACGTCGCCGCTTTCCTGCGGCAGCTTTTCCACCTTCAACACATCTCCCGGCGCCACGCGATATTGCTTGCCTCCGGTACGAATCACTGCGTACATACATCCTCCAGCACCCGGGCCTACGCCGGTGCAGACTGCAAAATCTCAGGCGGTTGTTTCGAATTTCTTCCCTTGCTTGGAACCTGTGCCGGAGCGCGTCCGAATCACAGGAAAAAGGGCGGTGTGTTCGATCGATCGCGCCCTGCCGGCAGCGCGGGTCGTGCCTGCTCGCCTAACCTTCTAAGGATACTGGCCCGGCGCGCGGCGCGTCAATCGGTTTCACCCCAAAAATTGAGAAAGCGCGCGACTTGTCCGCGGACTGGAACAGATATACCGCCAGCACCACAATCAGAGGCTCCAATGGATGACGAAACCGTGCCGTGGCGGCAACAAAATAATAGATCAGCGGCACCAGCAGAAAGGCCCAGGCAAACAGCCACGCTCCCACCACTCGCCGTTTCAAAGCCAGCGCCAGCCCGAACAGCCCCGCCAGGCTGGCGAAGGCGAAATTCGCCACCCGCACCGCCTCAATGTACCCGGCTTTGCCCGCAGGATGCGGCACGCTGACCCAGAAGAAGTACACGCGCTTAACGGAATTGCGCACGAACAGCCACGGGTCCGCGGCAATAGAACGCTCCGCGCGCCGTCCCCGCCGGTGGGCATAGGCCACTTCGCCCAGTTTCCTGTAGAGGCGAAACTGGCTCGGCGACTCAAAGGGATGGTTGTATTCCATCAGAAAACCATTCGCGCCCGGCCCATTGCCCAGGTACAGCTCGACGCCAAAATTCGCCCGCATCGGAATGAAGTGATGAAAGACGACTGCATTCCGCACCGCCCACGGCGAGATACACAATACAAAAATCCCCGCCGACGCCGCGGCAAATCCCCACTGCCGGTGCCCATGGCCCGCCCCGCGCAGCACCCACAACCCCGCCGCCGGCAGAACCAGCAGCAGGGAAGGATTGCTCAGGCCGAGCAGCCCCCACAGCAGCCCAAACAGCAGCCATCGCCGCAGCGTCCGGCCGTCACGCTCGCCCCGCTCTCCCACCCGCCGCATCCGCAGTGCCACCACCAGAATGCAGCTGAACAGCCACGTGCTCAGCGTCATCTCCCACACCCAGCGCACGGCATACTGCATCGCCGCCGGATACAGCGCCCAGATCCACGCCGACCACAGGGCCACGCGGCGGTTGAAGCAGCGCGCGGCAATCTCATACGTGGTCAACGCCGTCAGCGCGGAGAAAAGACTGTTCAGCGTCAGAATCACCCACGCCGAGCCCGCCGTGTACACCCCGAACAGCTTGAACACGCCCCCCAGCAGCAGCGGATAGAGCGGCGCCACCCAGGTCGTCGGCCCGGTGTGCCCGTGGAACGGATCCGCGTAGCCGTACCCGGTGGCCAGCGCTCGGGCAATCCGCCCCATTTCATACCCGAACCGAAAATGGTCCTCTGCCGGAAGAATGCGATAGGTATGGGCCAGCGTCAGATAGGCGACGCGCACCAGAAACGCCACCCAGAACACCATCCAGCTCGCCTGATATGGCCGCTTGCCAAACGTGTAGCGTTCGAGTTGGAGAAAGGAGGTGCGCTTCACGAAGGGAAATTCCCTCGATCCCAAAAACCAATGTCATCCCGACCGAAGTCTGCGCAGCAGACGCAGTGGAGGGACCTGCGTTTTCCCCGCGGCCACAACCGTGCCGCAACGGCCCCAATGGACGACCTGTCCGGATTTTACCCCGCAGCCATCCCGGCAATTGCCGCAGCATGAGGAATTCGATACACTTATAGTTTGGGTCGTGCGGAGCTTTGCCGCTTCTTCACTCGCGGCGTTTCGCCCCCTGCCCATTCGCACAAATCTGCACCATCAGGATACGAGTCATGGCACAAGTCTGTGAAATCTGCGGCAAAAAGCCGCAGTTCGGCAACAACATCTCGCACGCCAACAACACCACTCGCCGCCGCTGGAACGTCAATCTGCAGACCGTCAAGGCCCGGGTCAACACCGCCAGCAAGCGCATCCGCGTCTGCACCAGTTGCATCAAGTCCGGCAAAGTCGTCAAGGCATAAACCGCTTCGGCTCAGAAAGTTGTCGCATTTTTTCCGGCTCAGGAGTAGGCTTGCTCCGTTCTTCTAAGGAGCCATTTCCATGAGCGATTCCAAGCTTGCTGGTCCGGACGGATCCAGCCAACCGAATTCCCGCAGACGCTTTCTACAGACCGGCATGACCGGCGTCGCTGCCGCCGTCATCGCCGGATCAGGACTCGCGATGATCGATTCCCAACCCGCACTGGCAGAAAGCCCGGAGAACCCGGACGCGGCGTTAAAGACGCTGATGGACGGCAATGGCCGCTTCGTATCCGGTCGCCTCACCGCCTGCAGGCAGAACCTGAAAACTCTGCGGCGCGAACTGGCCAATAAACAAGAACCGTTCGCCGCTGTCCTCACCTGCGCCGATTCGCGCGCGCCCGTCGCCCTCCTCTTCGACCAGACCATCGGCCAGATCTTCGTCACCCGCGTGGCCGGCAACGTGATCACGCCGGAGATCATCGCCAGCCTGGAATACGGAGTCGCGGTGCTCGCCACCAAGGTCATTCTGGTTCTGGGCCACAGCGACTGCGGCGCAATTAAAGCCGCAATTGCCCACAAAACCGTCCCGGGCCAGATCAGCTCGCTCTACCCATATCTGCAGCCCGCGGTCGAAAAATCCGGCCCCGATGTCAAGGCCACAACAGAGAGCAACGCGCAGATTCAGGCAAAACTCTTGAGCGAGTCTTCCACCGTGGTCTCCGGCGCAATCAAGGAAAACAAGCTGAAGGTGGTCGCCGGATATTACGACATCGCCAGCGGACAAGTAACGCTGCTGGACTAAAGCCCAGCCGGCTGCCCCAGGTCTCGCCTTTGAGACCTGGGATTGAAAGAGCGCATCCCGTTCGTTAGGGTCTATGGAAGCCGTTGTCCTTTTCACAAGACGCAATGGTCTGCCGTAATGCGGCTTCGATCCTCGCGCCACGCCGACTGAACCGCCGGGTGCCCCAGGTCTCGCCTTTGACACCTGGGATTGAAAGCCGGGGTGCCCCATTCAAGCCGTCCTTTGGCTTGAGTGGGAGGGAGACTCCCCGCACGCTCGTCGTCGCCGCCATCCAGTCGCTGAAACAAGGAGTCTCTCGCCGGCAGATCGGCGACGCGGAGCATTTCCGGCCAAAACGCTACGACGACTTCAACGTTCGCGACCACGCTCAAAAGCTTCGTTCCATCCATCGCAATCCAATGAAGCGAGGACGATGCGAACGTCCGGAGCACTGGGAACGGAGCAGCTTTCGCCACGACTCCACAGGCTCAGAAGACTGCGTCGAAATTGAATCAAAATCGACATCCAGAAAGCGCGAGCGAACAGCGGGAGACTGAGCGGGGCCGAAGAGCTTCCTCCCCACTCAAGCCAAAAGAAGGCTTGAATGGCCCACCCGGGAAAACCAAAGACTTCTTTGCGATCTCCTGCTGAAGGGTTGGGCCGCGAGGGAATCTTAGCAGGTTTACACCTCACCGACGGCAAACAATTCTGCCTGCTTTGGGGGAAGCGTCACTAAATCGCCTAGTTCGCGGATGGGAACCTGGGCGAGCTCACGCGGCTCCAACTTATGCAATCCGCCACCATAAACTCTCCCCTCTCCTAACAATTCGTCAGGATGAATCCGGTTCAAGATTTTCCAGATTTGGCGCATCAGGTCAGGATTGGCAGATGCGGCGCGCTCCAAACTTGGAGTTGGATACATTGCCAAGTAGACATTGGCGACTGTGGCCGCCGAGTGGTTCAGGATGAAGCGAAACGGACGACCGTCTTTCTTGTCGCTTCGTCCGAGGTAAGTACAAACGATTGGCGCGGGCGGCCTGTTCTCCTGGCTGTACCAAGGTGATCTGTGTCGGCAGAGATAGCGTTTATCAAGACCTTTCGCCTTCAGTTCCTCAAGGTAGGACCAAAGATTAGGAAACCGGCTCTTGATCTCGCCTTCTGAGAGATTTGGATCGAGAAGGAACATTCGGCGTTCCAAAAGAGGGTTGCCCTTCTTGTCCGCAGTGATCTCGTTACATGGCAAATGGCGCGGACTTGGAAGGATCGGCTTGAAGCATTCGACGGGAAGCTCACGCTTGGCGAGCTCATCCGCAGACAAGATGAAGGACTCATTCGATCCAGTCGCTATACCTCGCTTGATCCTGAAGAAATCAGCGACGATCGGTGCTGTAGATTTTTGACGCACATCGTTGCCTGGGAAGCGCGTCCATTTAGCTTCATGCATCAACGCTTCAGAAGGAATGATCTTCGAGGACTTCGGTTGCAGAAGCGTACCGCCAAAACTGAACTTAACGGAATGATTGTCTGGTGGCAGTGCATTGCGAAACCAGACCACAGCGGATGAAACTAAAGCATCAGAAAACTGAACATCGTTTGGATTAAAACGGTGGATTTCCAGCAAAGTTACTTGCTGCAGCAGATACTGCTTCACTGCGCGCCCATAGTTCACGTCCATGAATTCGCTCGGGATTAGCCATCCCGCGATGGCATTCTTTGCCATCCACGCTTGGGACAATCCAATGAAGTGACAATAAAGACCCGCGAGACCGCTAAGTCTCGATCCGCTGGCCCTAAGCGTGCGCAATTGGAGGCGGGACTTTTCTTCGCTCGGTACGTGGTGATGTCGCACATAGGGTGGGTTGCAAATGACGAGGTTGAAGTCGCTGGAGGGAGCTGCTCGCGTGAAATCGGCAAGCTCAAGCGCCAGACGGGAGTGCTTCCAAAGCTCTATTGCCGGTTTGGCGTAGTGTGGATCAATCTCGTACCCTGCGGCCCCGGCAATTCTGCTTTGTCCGAACACTCTTAACAGGGCAGAATAGAACGCTCCTGTACCGATTGCTGGATCAAGGAAGCGGACTTTCGAATCTGCGGGAAGGAGCATTTTCGCATATGTCAAGATCTCTTCCGCAAGATTGGGAGGGGTCGAAAATTGTCCAAGCCGGTTGCGCTCTTCTGCGGCCTTCTGAGCGTCAAGCTCTCGTTGCAGCGTAATTCGCCGCGACTCCAAGTCGTCAATGTCGATTCCGTTATGCTTCACAACCCAAACTCCGCTAGATCATCAATCCTGTGCTCCCACACCCAATCGATGCCTTCGGCCGCCTCATATCCAAGGTAACCAGTGTCAAAGTAGCCGCAGAGAAATAGATTGAACCGCACTTTTGGTCCATAGTTGCTCCGCAGCTGCGCCATCTTAACGGCCTCTTCTTTCCGCCGTTTATTGGTGTTCGTGAAATCTCCCGCAGATTTCGCTTCGAGAAACAACGGGAGTTGTCGCGCCTTTGCATTCTTTGGCATGATTGCGGCATCAATCGGAATGTTTACGCCCTGTACCCCGCCTTCTAGCTTGACCGGCACGTTCATTCGGAAAGCAAAGGTGCCTGGAGGCATTTGGTCAAATCGTATTCCCTCACCTGCGGAAAGGTGACGATACTCCGTTGCCTCAAGCCACCCCTTAATGGCGGCGAGCTGGCGCTTTTCCTGGGCATTGCGGATGATTGGATTTGCTACAGCTCCGCAGAGCCTATCCGCTACGATTGTCGCCGCCCTATGAACTTCGCTTTCCGTGGCACTCTCTTTGCGGCCAAGCCATACGAAGATGTCGGGGTCAGCCATCCTTTCGATGATCGCGCCGATCTTCGTCAGTTCTTGGTCCATTCGTTCTTCGGGCATGTGAACCGGAAGCTTGCCGTCTTCCTCCATTCTCTTCACTAAATTCGGTGCAACTCCAGACAGGCCAATGAGCCTATCGACAGCGATCGGTGGGCAAGCGGACATTCGGAGAGTGGGCAGAACTTCTGGATGGCTGTGCAGAATGTGAGGGGTCACATTCGTCATATTGCGCGTCGCGGCCAACGTAGCCTGGACGGCTTTAGTGGTTTCAATCCGCGTTTCTCTGAAGGCCTTTGGCGCGAACTTCATGAACCAGTCGTTGTACATATCAACGGACTGCGCGATGTCGGTCTTCCAATGTTGCGGCTTGTCAAGATTAACCGCCATGTTCGCTTATCCGCGCCCCCTTTTCCCGATAAAGTACCCAGACTTCTTAGGAATAGCTGTTTCAATGATATTCCACGACGTGCCGCCTCGAGTTTGGCTTCCGAGGCGATGGCCGTTGCCGAGTGCCCCATTCAAGCTGTCTTTTGCCTTGAATGGAAGCCGCGCTCACCGGCTCTTTCCCAGCAGAGCCTCCAATTGCCGGCGCGAAGCCTCCGGAATCTTCGCCCCCCGGATTTGGCTTCCCCGGATCAGCCCCCGCTCCACCATCCGAAACAGCGCCTCCGGCGGCTAACCCGCGCGGCACTTTACCATCCCACCGGCTTGGCGAACGCGCCCTTCCGGTCGACCAGCACCCCGGAAAACTGACTGGAAGCCAGATCGCCCTGTCGGATGCGTTTGACGAAGGTCGCATGCTGCCGCAGCTCACGGCTGTGGAATTGATGCGGACTGATGATTCCAACTGGCAGCCCAATTTCTTGGGAAACAATACGCACAGGCTCCGCCAGGTCGGAATCGTTGGTGATGAGAACCGCAACCTCAAACCGCTTCGTGTAGGCGTCCCGCAGCAGGTGCGACGCGAGGTTTACGTCCGAACCCTTCTCCTCTGTCTTGTCCACCCAAACCTTCTGTGCTGGTGCGACGTTTGTCAGGTACATCGGAACCGAATGTGTCAGGAAGTGCCCATACTTAATGTTCAGGTTATGTACTGTTTTCAGCGCCCGGATGTATAAACCCTGATCGTGAGCCGAGGAGGGATTGTAGGCCCTCGAACTGACCCGCGCCGTGAAATAGTGAATTTCCTGGATCGTATCCGTGGCAAGCAAAGTCTGCGCGAGCTTACCCAGATCCAGCCACTTGTAGGGAGTTCGCTTCAAAGCGCCGTAATACAAATTGAATCCGTCCACATAAACGTTTACGATTGCCATTCTCTGCTCCGGACGCTCAAACCTTGACTCTTCGACGCGTTACAGTAAAATCATATTAGAAACCACCCCTGCCCCTCGGTGGGCAGGAAGCGAGGCCGGCCTGCAAGGGCTGGCCTCAGTGATTGGAAGTGAGAAATTCTTTCAACTCTTAAGATTCTTTGAGGGAACGCACTCGATAACCGGGTGCCCCGCTCAAGCCTTCTGGCTTGAATGGGGCACGCGCTCACCGGCTCTTTCCCAGCAGAGCCTCTAGTTGCCTGCGCGAAGCCTCCGGGATCTTCGCCTCCCGGATATGGCTCCCCCGGATCAGCCCCCGCTCCACCATCCGAAATAGCACCTCCGACAACTCCTCCCGCGCCATCGTTCCCGACGCCGCCAAATCCAGGATCGTCCGCAGCGGAGTAGTCAGCCGGTATCCCTCGCCGGCGGCAATGTCGCTCCCCGGCAGATCGGCAAAATAGAGCTCCAGTCCCTCCGGCGTCGCGCAGCTCCGGCGGAAGCTCGTCGGCACAGTCATGGACAGAACCGGCGGCCTCGCCTCTGGCATTTCATATAGGCCCAACGCGGTAGAATGGCTGTAAACCCCCTGCGCCCGCCCCGCCCGGTCCATCGACCACAGATACCACCGCGCCAGCTCCGGCCTTTCGGCCATCGGGAACGAAATCAGCCGGTAAATTCCCCGATACTCGCGGGTCCAGTGGCCTTCCCGGACGTGATAACTTTGGCTGGTTGCGGAAAATCCGGCATTTTGCGCCTGCTTGGCCGTAAAAAGCCCCGCTTGGGTTACGCAAACCTCCTGTAATCTGCGGTTTGCATCGATTCTGCACCCCATCCCACCCCCGCACAATCCTACAAATATCCCGCACAATCCTACAAATACTCCGCACAATCCTACAAATATCCCGCACAATCCTTCAAATATTTGGACCGAATCATGCGAAAACCCTCCCCGATTGCCGGATGGTAAACTCGACCTAAAGAACCCTCCCGCCCTTTGGCGCCCCTTCATGGATCGTGAACACATCCGCAATTTCGCCATCATTGCCCACATCGATCATGGCAAATCCACGCTCTCCGACCGGCTGCTGGAGCTGACCGGCTCGCTGACCGCACGCGAAATGCAGGCCCAGGTGCTCGACGATATGGACCTCGAGCGCGAGCGCGGCATCACCATCAAGGCCCACGCCGTGCGCATGGCGTACCAGGCGCAGAACGGCGAAACCTATCAGCTGAACCTGATCGACACTCCCGGCCACGTCGATTTTTCCTATGAGGTCTCGCGCTCCCTGGCATCGTGCGAAGGCGCGCTGCTGGTCGTCGACGCCACCCAGGGCGTCGAGGCGCAGACGCTGGCCAACGCCTACATCGCCATCAACAACGGCCTCGACATCATCCCGGTCATCAATAAAATCGACCTGCCCAGCGCCGACGTGGACCGCACCCGCGAGATGATCGAACAGACCCTCGGCCTGGACGCCACCGACGCGCTGCCGGTCAGCGCGAAAACCGGCCTGGGCGTACCAGCCGTTCTGGAAGCCATCATCCATCGCTTGCCGCCGCCGAAAGGCAATGCTGAAGCGCCGCTGCAGGCGCTCATCTTTGACTCATGGTTCGACTCCTACCGCGGCGTCGTGGTGCTGGCGCGCGTGGTGAATGGCCGCATGAAGCGTGGCGACAAAATTCGCCTCATGTCGAACGGCCACTCCTTCGAAGTGGAATCGCTCGGCGTCCTGACGCCCAAGCCGGTCGAGGTGCAGGAGCTCTCCGCCGGAGAAGTCGGCTTCTTCGTCGCCACCATCAAGAATGTCGCCGACACCAAGATCGGCGACACCATCACCCACGACGCGAACTCAGCCGCCGCGCCGCTGCCGGGCTTCGAAGACATCAAGCCGATGGTCTTCGCCGGCCTCTATACGGTCGAGTCGCACGAGCACACGCTGCTGCGTGACGCTCTCGAAAAACTGCGGCTGAACGATTCTTCGTTTTTTTTCGAGCCGGAAAGTTCCGCAGCGCTCGGGTTCGGCTTTCGCTGCGGATTTCTCGGCCTGTTGCACATGGAAATCATTCAGGAGCGGCTGGAGCGCGAGTTCGATCTGAGCCTGATTACCACCGCGCCCAGCGTCCGCTACCAGATCACCCTGACCGACGGCAGCGTGGTCGAAGTCGATAATCCCGCGCACTGGCCCAACCCGACCAACATCGAAAAAATTCAGGAGCCGGTCATCACCGCGACCATTCTCACCAACGAGGAATACGTCGGCGGCATCCTCAAGCTGGTGGAAGAAAAGCGCGGCCGCCAGAAGAACTTTGAATACGTCAGCTCCACGCGAGTAATGCTGACCTACGAGTTGCCGCTGAACGAGATCGTGCTCGATTTCTACGATCGGCTCAAGTCCGTCTCGCGCGGATATGCATCGCTGGACTACCATCTGTCGGGCCAGTGGGATTCTCCCATGGTCAAGATGGACATCCTGGTTTCGGGCGAGCCGGTCGATGCGCTGTCGGTGATCGTGCATACCGACTTTGCCTACGAACGCGGCCGCGCGCTGGTCTCCAAGATGCGCGAGCTGATTCCGCGCCAGATGTTTGAAGTCGCCATCCAGGCCGCCATCGGCGCCAAGGTAATTGCCCGGGAGACGGTGGCGGCGCTTCGGAAGAATGTGCTGGCCAAGTGCTACGGTGGCGATATTTCGCGGAAACGCAAGCTGCTGGAAAAGCAAAAGGAAGGCAAGAAACGGATGAAGCGCATCGGAAAAGTAGACATCCCCCAGGAGGCGTTTCTCGCTGTTCTCCGGCTGGGCGACGACTCATAGAATCGTAGAATTCCCGCGCGAGGATTCATCGTGTATTCATCGCGCTCTGTGGAAAGCTTTCAGCCCTCCAACACTAGTCAATCCAGCCGGATAATTGCAAGCGAATTTTTCCTGGCGATTCCTGTCAATAGAATCAGTTAGTTAAGCGAATTCGTGGCCCTTTTCGCGCGGGCCTGCCCCGCACTGGTTCCTGTTTCCTGAAGGGTGTCCGGCTTTCCCACATTTTTTTCCACAGAATTCCACATCGGAAAAACGAGCGGTCTTCAGCGCCTTGCCGTGACCGCCCAATCGATGCAGTTCAGTACCGTCCTGGAGCTACTATCGGCAGGTGCCGCTGGAACTTTACATCTCACTGGATGCGATCTGCCCCCGATTCAGGGTGAGACTCGAAATCGGGCAGCTACGCTTGCTTGCCGACCCTCGAGCGCGTAAACACCTTGACCTGGACCATGCAGACTGGTGGAATCCCATCATGCCGAAGCTGCTGTTTTTCCTTCCGTGCTACTGCTCATGACGACTGGAACCGCATCGGTTTCCGCAACGTCATCATCCGTTGGCCAAAGCAGCATCTCGCCGTGATTATCCTCAGCAACCGAAACCACCTCCAGCCGTACCCCATCGCACTCACGATCGGCGAGCTCTACCTGACGCATTGATGCAGTTGGTCACTTGCCATTTCGCGTAGCACTTCCGAACGCAAAGAGCCCCGGGTCCGCGAGTTTGACGAGAATACGCCGATGGAATCTCTTTCCGATTGTGCGGCCCGTTCGCGCCATCGCTGCGCTTATTGCACGGTAAAACCCGCCTGCAGGGGCACATTCTCGGAGGAATCCCCGACGTACACGATGAATTTGCCGGGATCGACTTTCCAGGCGTGCGTTGCCACGTTCCAGTAGGCCAGCGAGTGATTGTCCAGCGTCGCGGTGACATGCCGGACCTGCCCCGGCGCAAGGTGAACGCGGGAAAAGCCCTTCAATTCCATCTTCGGGCGCTTTACTGTCGCCGAAGGATCGCCGACATAAATCTGCGCCACCTCCGCTCCGGCGCGCGAACCGGTGTTCTTCACGTCGAAGTGGACCGTAATGGGGCCCGAAGCAGAAGCGCTCTGCGGCGAAACCGAAAGATTGCTGAAGGCAAACTTCGTGTAGGACAAACCAAAACCGAAGGGGAACAGCGGCTTCACCTGGCTGGTCTCAAAGTAGCGATAGCCGATAAAAATTCCGTCGGAATACTTCACGTTTACCGTGCCGGGCGCTTCGAAATAATGCGCATAGGCCGGGTTGTCCTGGATGGTTTTCGGCCAGCTGATGGGAAGCCTACCGGAAGGATCGACTTCGCCGAACAGAATTTTCGGCAGCGCGACTCCGGCCTCCTGGCCCGCGTACCAGGTCTGCAGCAGCACCGGCACCTTGCCTAGCCAGTCGCTGGTTGCCACGCTGCCGCCGGAGGTCAATACTACGATCGTCTTCGGGTTCGCCGCTGCAACCGCCTGAATCAACTCCTCCTGCCCGATCGGCAGATGATAGGAGCGGTCGAAGCCTTCCGATTCCGTCTTGGGCGAGAAGCCGACCGACAACACGACGACATCGGCCATCTTGGCCAGTTGGATCGCCTCCGGATTCACCAGCTTGTCTTCCGCGATCACGCCCAGCCGGGGAAGGCTGTTCCTCCGCGAACGGAAGTACAGCAGCTTGACCTTGACCGGCCGTCCGGCGGCAAGCGTCACCTTGGCTTCATGTGTGGTTCCGCCGTCATTGTTGACGACCTTCATCACCTGGTTGCCATTGACCAATAGCCGGTAATGGTTGGCGCCGCCGCTGTCGGCCACGAAGGAGTAGACCCCCGAGGTCTTGGGTACGAAATAGCCGCTCCATTCCACGCGGACCGGCGTTCCCCGGGCCGTTTGCCACTGCAGCTGGGCCTTTTGGTCCAGGCGCATGTCGGTGCCGGAGCTGATGGTCGCGTTGGTCTTATCGTTGTATTCCACGCGGCTCAGTCCGGGATTTTTGCAGCCGGCGTCCTGGCACCATTGCGTGTTCTCGAAGATCTCCGCCGGATTGATGGTGCCCGCGTTCCAATACACCTTGATGTTCGGAGACAGCGCATTGCTCATCCCGTTCATAAAGCTGACCGGAGCGAACGCCGTGACATGGGCGCTGCCGCCGGCGGTGGGTACGGCTGGCCATGCATCCGGGCCCAGCACCGCGATCGAATGAATGGCGCTGCGGTCGAGCGGCAGCAGATGGCCCTGGTTCTTTAGGAGCACCGCATCTTCCTCAGCCGCTTGCAGCGCCACCGCGGCCCCATGCTGGTTGAAACTGGGAATCTTTGGGTCGACCTGTTCGCGATTGAGAAACCCAAACCGCATCGCCGTTTGCAGAATGTGCTTCACCTTCAGGTTGATCGTCGCTTCCGTCACCTGGCCATTCTGGATCGCCGGCTCCAGGTTGCTGGCATTCATGAATCTCCCCGAAGGCATTTCCAGATCGAGCCCGCCGTTCGCCGCCGCGACGCCGTCGTAGGTGGCGTCCCAGTCGGACATCAAAATTCCGCGAAATCCCCAATCCTTGCGCAGCACCTGGATGTTGAGAAACTTGTTCTGCGTGGCGTGCTCCCCATTCACCAGGTTGTAGGAGTCCATCACTGCGCCGACATGCGCCTGCTTGACCGCCATGCGAAAGACGGGCAGATAAATCTCGCGCAACGCGCGTTCTCCGATGATGGCATTTTCATTGTGCCGATCGTATTCCGCGTTGTTGGCGTCGAAATGTTTGATGGTGGCCACTACGCCCTGGCTCTGCACGCCGTCGATGTAGCCCACGGCGATCTTCCCGGCAAGATACGGGTCCTCGCCGAAAAATTCGAAGTTCCGCCCATCCAGCGGCAACTTATATATGTTGACCCCCGGGCCAAGCAGAAAATTCACTCCACGCGACCGTGCATCCTGGCCCAGCCCGACGCCAATCCTGTGCGCCAGATGCGTGTCCCAACTGGCCGCCAGTCCGATGCCCGCCGCATACGCCGTCGTTGGTCCCCAGGTCCGGACGCCCATCGGCCCGTCGGACATTTTCAGCCGCGGCAATCCAATGCTGGGCTCCGCGCGGATGTACATGTTGTCCTCGCCGCCAATCAGCGCAAGCTTCTGGGCCAGCGTCAGTTGATGCACCATCGCGTTGACTTTTTGCTCCATCGCGGGAGTAATCGGTTGCGGCCCTTCCATGGATGGCTGGTTGCTGGGCTGGTTCTGCGACTGCGCCCCGGCGGGCGCGAAGGCAAGGCAAGCAACCAGGAAGAATAGAACCAGGGGGATCGCAGTGAATCCTTTTCGCATTTGGAGCGGCTCATTTCACAGGAGAATTCGGCGGGAACAAATGCCTAAAGCGAATTATTGGCCTATGTCCGGCGGATGGCAAGCGCCGGGCGCCCATCCCTGCCTTGTTGCCGCGTGCCACGTTCGCTATAGTGGGAGAGGCACAGGGCGCTATCGTCTAGGGGTTAGGACGTGAGATTCTCAATCTTAAAACACGGGTTCGATTCCCGTTAGCGCTACCAGCTATCTTCCGCTAAAACCCGCTAAATCAGCGGGTTTTTTCTTCGCTTGAAATATGGTACTGGCGCTGCCAAACGCGAATGGCGTTTGCCGTGGAATCCGGCCTGTTTTATCGGCGAGCGTGGCAAAGAAGCGGCAGTGGCACGCCGGAGCGCACCACTGCAGAACCGGTGAGCGGCTTACTTCTGGGCGCCGGAACGATGTTGATTCACTAGCTGTTCCGTAAGGTCCAGGCGCTCTTTCAACGGATCGGGCTTCGCCACTGGTCCATCTTCGGTGAAGTCCATCAAAATGTCCTTACTGGATTGTATTTTCCGATCGCTGTGTCTTTCAAATAGAACGGTCGAAACATCGTGCTCGTGAAAATGGGAGGGCCTTCGCAACCTTGAATCTTACCAACTGCTACCCATCCGGTCCGTTAATTCCTCAGTTTTTCGTTTGCCAGAAGTCGCGAGTTAGTGGCGCGAAGCGCGATTTCTGTCGCACAGTTCCCGGCAATCCTATCTCTAAGGATCGTCCCAGCATTGGATGGACAGTTCATGCGTAGGCCCGATCTTTCGCTCACCCCGGCCTTCCTGGATGAATGTTCCTCTCGACGCTCCGCCGGTTCGTTGGCGACTGCCCAGGTCTGTTTGGCATCAGATAAAGAGGGCCGCTCCGTAATATCCTTAGTTATAGGAGCCGGAGGGTTCCATCTGCGAGCCGGCCTCATCGCCTCCCCCCAATATAGAACCAGGACACATTGAATGAGGGCGTTAAGTGTGTAGAGCGTACGAATTATGAACGTCGATCACGAAGCACCAGGCGCCTATGAGGATTTGGGCCGCACCGGTGAGAGTGAGCCGATCAGACGTGTCCTGGTCTTCACCATCGTCGGACTCGGGTTGATCATGACGTCGGTCGACTCGACGATCGTTGCTACCGCCCTGCATACCCTGCAGCATGAATTGCAAGCCTCGATCAACTGGGTGGGATGGACCATTACCGCCTACTCGCTCGGATTTGTCCTGATGCTGCCGCTCAGCGGTAAACTCAGCGAGCGGTATGGCTGCCGCAAGGTCTTTCTCGGTTCGGTCGCTGTTTTCACAGTGGCATCGCTGGCCTGTGGGCTGGCCAACAACATTTATGTGCTCATCGCGCTGCGCGCGGTCCAGGCGGGCGGTGGAGCCGGCTTCACGCCTTCGGCAACCGGAATCATTGTCGAGCATTTCGGTGACGAGCGCGATCGCGCGGTCGGCTTGTTCGGCAGCATTTTTTCCGTTGGCGCCATGATCGGGCCCATATTCGGCGGGCTATTCGTGTCGTACTGGACCTGGCGAGGCATATTTTTTGTCAATGTGCCCATTGGTGTCGCAGTCATCCTTCTTGCTCTTCGCTATGTGCCACACGATCGGCCGGCTGCGCGGGAAGTCCAAACGAAAACGGACACCTTCGGCATGACGCTGCTGGGGATCGGCCTATTCGCCGGAATGCTCGCCGCCAGTTATCTGGGAGAAACCAACGCGGACCCGGCGTCGCTCTTTTTCATAGCGCCGTCGATTATGTCGATCGCGGCGATATGGATGTTTTTCCATCACATCAACCGCTCGACGAATCCATTCATCGCCCCGCTCCTGATTCACGGGCCGGGCTTCGGTGCGGTCAACCTGATCAATGGACTGTATGGGGGCATCACCGCCGGAGTCGTGGCGCTGGTCCCGCTGTATGCGACGAACCGCTACGGTTTCAACGCTCTCGACTCCGCCACGCTGCTGATCGCCGAAGGGGTCGCCGCAGTGGTATTGTCGGTGGTCGCTGCATTGATCATCCGGCGCTCGGGCTATCGCCTACCGCTGTATGTTGGGGGCGTCGTGATCGCAATCGGGACGCTGCTGCTTGCGGTGAGTCCGCCCTTCGGACTTTCACCCTACGCGTGGTTGGCCATTTCCGCGTTTCTTGTCGGCGCCGGGGCCGGCGCAATCAACCCGGCCAGCCGCAATGCCGGGCTGCAACTGGAGCCTGAACAATCCTCGACCCTTGCGGCACTGCGGTCGATGTTCATGCAGCTCGGAACCATCGCCATTGTTACCGTCGCCACCGCGATCCTGGCCAGCTCCAAGAGCCCTGGCGTGATGCAGGCCTGGATCTTCGTCGCGGCCGCAGGACTGCTCATTGTGATTCTGCCGTTGATCGCCCGCGTGCCAGAGCACCACGGTTCGTGGTAAGCCCTCAACTTTGATAGACTGCAGCCGTACGCCATGGTTGCTTTGCCGCGTAATCTGCGGCTTATCACTTCCGACTTCCGGCTGAGAATCCGATGCCTTCGTTCTCCCATCTCGTGGGTGGGAATCTGGCCGTCCCTGCTGCCTTCAAAGTCGCTCGGCGGGGCGGTGTCTGGATTCTGTGGCTCAGCGCGACCCTGTGGATACTGACAGCGCCAGCGTTCGGGCAGATTCAGACCCCGGTTACAGCTCCTCCTGCTGTTCCCGCCATGGCCACGTTGTCGGCCGGAAAACCGATCGAGTTTCCCCTGAATCCCGCTGAAAAAGTAACGCTGGCCTTGCATCTCGACGCAGGGCGCTACTATGCAATTCGCGTCGAACAAATTCAGGGCATGACCGAGACCATGCTGCTGGCTCCGGATGGCCGCGCGTCCATCCCATACACCAATGACGGCGGTGTCGGGTCGCTGGAACGAATCTCGGTGATTCCATCGAAGAGCGGAACGTTTCATCTACAAATCCACTCCCGGGAACGGCACCTGCCGGTTCTTTTTCGGGTGACCATGGAGCCCGGACGGAGTGCGACGCCGCGCGATTCCGCGATTGTCCGGGCGCAATCGACGCTGGCGGAGGCGGAGTGGATGCGCCGCAAGCCGGGCTCCGCGTCCTTTCCGGGCGTGCATGGCCCTGGCGACGTCCTGGCGCTCTACGATCGGGCGTTTCGACTGGCGGAGCAGGCCGGGGACAAAGTCCTCGAACGGGAAGCATTGATTGGGAAAGCGCGGTATCAGATCTTCCGTATCGCGCAGTATCAACAGGGCGTGCGAACCGCGACACGGGCGACGCAATTGCCTGAATCTGCTGACGATCTCGATCAGCAGGCGCTGGCCTGGAAGACCCTGGCCTCGGCGCTGGCATTTGTCGATCGCTATGACGAAAGCATTGTAGCTTCCAGGCGTGCGCTGGAGATGTATCGCAAGACCGGCGATCGGTACTGGCAAGGCATCGTCCTGGGCAACATGGCCGACGTCGACCTCGAAATTGGAGATTCCAAAGGCGCGCTCGAATCGGCCAAGGAGTCTCTGGCAATCGCGCGGGAGCTTTCCGACGATTATGGCGTGGCCTTCACGGAAACGACCATCGGCGAGATTTACCAGGGACGGGGAGAGTATCAGTCCGCTCTGACCGCCTACTACCACGTGCTGGATAGCATCCAGCTGGTTTCCTATCCCCAGGTTGCCGGGGAGGTATGGGACGATCTGGGGCAGCTTTATTCCCAGCTTGGAGACTGGGAGCGGGCGGGAAATGCCTATCGCCATGCTCTGCCGATTCTGAGAAAAGATGGCGACGGCATCAATGAAATTGACGCGCTGAATCATCTGGGCCAGCTTGCCTTGCACTCAGGGAACGTCGGTCAGGCGCAGAGATATTTTCGGCAGGGATTGGCGCGCGCGAAAAGCCAGAAGCTGGTGCGGGAAGAAACGTTCCTGAGGATTGGTCTGGCGCAAACATGTCTGCGCATGCATTGCTCGGAAGATCCTCTGACAACCCTTTCACTGGCTGGTCAGGCTGCCCAGAAAATCCATCAGGTCGATGGAGAGGCCGCGGTCAATTCCGCAGTGGGCGATGTGCTGGCGGCGCGTCACGATGACTCCGGTTCCATGCAGGCATACGCGCAGTCTCGCGCATTGTGGCAGAGCGTGCCCAATTCGGTCGCAGTTGCCGCGGTCGAAGCGAAGATGGCCCGTCTCGATGTCGAGCAGGGTCGACTGCCGCAAGCACGTCTGCAAATCTACAAAACACTGGATGCGGTGGAGGCGTCCCGGGCGCACATCGATAGCGATGCTCTGCGAACGACATATCTGACCTCGAAGCAGGGTTATTACGATTTAGCGGTGAATATCCTGATGCGCCTGGATCGCAAGTTCCCCAACCGCGGCTATGCCGAAGAGGCATGGACTGTTGCGGAGCGGGCCCGTGCCCGCACCTTGCTGGACGACCTGATGCAGGGCAGCGAATCGCATCATCCGATTGGCGATGAGCCGCTAAGAAAAACCAGCGCCGCGCTGGAAGTAAAAATCGAGGAGACGGAGAACCAGCTATCGCATCTCGCATCTTCCCCTGCGGACATTGCGCGAGGCCAACTCCTGGAACACAGCATCCACAGGATGTTGCTGCGTGCCGATCAATTGGAGTCGCGCGTGCGCGCTGCCAATCCTGCCTATCATGCACTGGTGGAGAGCAGCCGCGTCTCCGCGTCGCGATTCCGCCGTACCGTTCTCGACCGCCGCACCGCGCTGCTGGAGTACTGGACGGGCAAGACCGATTGTTATCTCTGGGTCCTGACACGCAGCGGGGTGCGTAGTTTTCAGCTGCCGGATCGACGCGTTCTGGATGCCCGGGTTGATGCGTATCGGCAATCGCTGCTGGCGCGAGATCAATTTGTCGCCGGCGAAGATATTCAGGCCCGGCAATTGCGAATCCAGCATGCCGATGCCAGGCTCTCCGTGCAATCGAAAGAATTGGCGGCCATCCTGCTGCCAGCCCGTTTCGGTTTCGATATCCAAAGGATCCTGATCGTTGCGGATGGAAGTTTGCTATCGATGCCGTTCGCGGCATTGGAATTGCCACGTTCCACAACTGCCGCTTCCCGGTATCTTATCGATCGCTATTCTCTGGTTTATGAGCCTTCCGCGGCTACCGCGTCCACCCTGCTTGCCAAACGCACAAAATATTCCGGCAACCGGCGCGTCGCCATCTTTGCCGATCCGGTCTATAGCAGATCGGATGCTCGAGTGCAGGCTGTCGGCGCCAGATCGCGGACGTTCGTTTCCAAAGCTGTTCTGCGGTCCGCGTCCATCGAGAGGATTGCGGAATTGCCGCGTCTGCCGGCGTCGCGGAATGAGGCGGAAGCGATCGCGCGAATTGCGGGCGCCTCCAACACCTCAGTGTTCCTGGGGTTCAACGCATCTCCGCAACGGGTGAGGGAAATGGACTGGAGCCGCTACGAAGTCGCCCATTTCGCCGCGCATGCCATCGTCGACCCGGGCTCGCCGGAGTTCTCCGGCATCGTGCTGTCGATGGTCCACCGCAATGGCACTCCGGCAGACGGCATCCTCTGGCTGCATGACATCTATCGGCTCCACATTCCGGTTTCCCTGGTCACGCTCAGCGGCTGCGAAACGGCGGATGGAAAATCTATTCCCGGAGAAGGCATCAACGGATTGGCAAGAGCATTTCTTTATAGCGGCGCGCACAGCGTCATGGGCACGCTCTGGTCGGCGGACGACAGCAGTTCGAGTGAGCTGATGCAGAGTTTTTACCGGGAATTCCTCGACAGAAAGCACACCACCGGGACCGCGCTACGCAGGGCGCAGATCCATGTCATGTCGGATGGGGAGCATGCGGCGCCGTACTATTGGGCCGGATTTATCTTGGAGGGCGATTGGGCGGGACGCTAAACTGAATCTTCATTGCGATTACAGGACACGCCGTGCCGGATTCTGCTCCCAAGACGAGATGGATGCTCGACCAGAACGCACTGAACAGCCTGCTCGCTGCGCTTCATCCGGACCGGGAACAAGCCAGTCATGCCTATGAGGCGCTGCGGGAGCGGCTGATTCGCTTCTTCGAATGGAATCAGGCCGACCTTCCCGATGAGCTTGCCGACGAGGTGCTGGACCGGCTGGCTCGCAGGCTGTCTGACCGAAATGACGAGGTGCTCGATCCGGGAAAGTTTGCGGCGGGGATCGCGCGGCTGCTGCTCAAGGAATACTGGCGCGATAAGCGCCGTGAAGAGGAGGCGCTGGCGGCCCTGGTGCAAGGGACGGAGGACGCAATCCAGCGAGAGCGGGAACGGGCCGATGCGGAGGAGCGGATGACGATGCTGGAACAGTGTCTCGAAGCCCTTCCGGAAGGCAATCGCGCCTTGATTCAGCGGTACTTTAATGTGCCGGGCCGCGGACCCGGGCAATACCGCCGGCTATTGGCGGAAGAACACGGCATCTCGCCCAATGCACTGCGAAACCGGGTGATGCGCATCCGAATGGAGCTGGAAAGGACCTTTCAACGGCGGTATTTCGAACGTAACTCCGATACGCCGCGAGATAATTCGCCGAAAAGCGACACCCTAGTATGAAGCGTAATTTTCAGCGATGGAAAAACAGATGAATTCTCCCTCAACCACGCAACGCCTGTTTCTTCGTTATGTCCTGGGGGACCTGCCGCCGGATGAGCGACAGCAGGTGGATGAGTCTCTGATCGTCGATCAGGAGTTTTCCGACTCTTTCCAGGAAGCACGCTACGACTTGATCGATGCCTACGTCGCAAATGAGCTGACGCCCGACGTTCGCCGGCAGGTGGAACAGGCCATTTTTTCCGGCGAGCATGGATCCGCGGCACTCTCCCTGGCCATGGCTCTACAGCGTGGAAATGAGGGAGAACAAAGCAGCCGCCCTTTTTTGCAGGCGCGTCCCACTCGACAGAATGAGGGTGGGACGCGTCGCCGGCTCCCGCTTCGGATGCTATGGATTGCCGCGGCTGTTGCTGCCTGCTTCCTTGGGACGTTTCTCTTCGTTCGGTTCGATTCCTCCGGACGCCGTCCCGTTGCCGGAATGCAGGGGCCGGCTACCCATGGCTCCGCGTCGAGGCGCGCCAGCGTGATGGCCTTTGCCATGCCCATGGGAACGGTTCGCGGAACCGCCGCGATTCCTCTGGAAATTCCTCCAGACGTGGCTCGGATCCAGGTGCAATGGCCGTTGCGCTCGGATTCCGCCGCTCCAAACTACACGCTGGAGATTTTCTCCGGCTCCACGATGCGCGCGGCCGTTCCGCAGCAAGGGGCGCTGCTGGCCCTGGACAAACTTCGGGTCGCGAACTTCCTGCTGGCCGCAAAGAGTCTTCCGGACGGCGCATACCTTTTCCGCCTGCGCGCAACGAACCGCTCCGGCAACACCCCGGTTGCGGAAAACTCCGTTCAAGTTTTCCATCGAAATAATCCATAGAGTTTACGTAAGCTGCCCGCCCTTTTCTCCGCACACCCCAATTCTTTCCTTTCCGTCTCGGCTTCGTTGAGCTGCCGCGTGCCGCCGCGACGTTTCTTCGTGATGTTTTCTCCCGACACCTTCCATCCAGGAGTTCCTTTTCGGCTGCCGCCGCGGCGGAATTTTTTTGTATATCTCCCGTGATGTTTTCGCTCGGAACGTCACTAGGGATTGAAGGTCGATGGCGAAAAGCGCAGGTCCGTCGATGTTCGTGGATCGAGCCACGGCAATGCAAACGCCGCATTCAACCCAAGGTCACCCCCCCAGGACCTGCCGTACTGTGTGAGGAGTGTCCCATGTCGACTGTCATCACCATCTTCCATTTCCTGGCATTCCACCGGCTGATCGCCGCCAGCCTGCATCCGGCATTTCAGTTCATCGCGTTGAATTCGATTTTCCTCGGATTCCTGTTTCTTGCTCTGGGGGCCTGGATCATCCAGAGGAAGTCCTCCAATCCAGTCTGGAAGGGACGCGCGGGCCAAGTTCGAGGCGCATCCGTGCTGCTCCTGTTATTGACGCTCTTGACGGTGGGCTGCAGTGCGGGGCCGGGCGGGATTTCAGGCTGCATCGAGGAGCAGTCACTGCGTACTGCGCCAAAAGTTGCCAAAGAGATGCATGGGGCGGCGCAGGACTCGTCCGCGCCGCTCTCGAGCACTCCAAATTTGCAATTCCAGGGAAACAGGACCCTGCTGGCTCCTCCGATCGACAGCAGCGGCAGTATCTATGGCGTTGGTCTACAGCGCCAGTCGAATTGCAACTTAGCCGAATATATTCTGGCGAACTACAACCCCATGACTTCAACCTTCGCCGTGAACAGCACCGTTCCCGGTTATCAGAACGTCCTGCACTCGCTGGCAATGCTGAAAACACAGGCTGGAAAATTCTCCAATGGGTGCAAGGACAGTCCGCTCGGGAGGTCCTCCTCGGGTGCGGTGGTCCTTGGGTTGACAAAGGATGGAAGTGAATACATCGCAGCCGGGATCAACCCCTTCAACAACACACTGTTAGCAGGCACCGTCAACCTGTCCACGGGGGCGATCTCCCAAACGACAGTTAGCTCTGTCCCATATCCAGCGACGGTTGCCACCGCGGACGTGAATGGAGACGGCAACAACGACCTGATCGTCGTTGGCCTTTCCAACACCAGCACTCTCGCCGGGGCCGTTTATGTTTTCCTGAGCAACGGCGATGGGACGTTTAAGCCGCCTGTCACCTACGCTTCCGGCCAGGGATCGGACGCGGTCGCCATCGCCGACGTGAACAACGACGGCAAGCTCGACCTGGTCGTGACCGGGTACTACCAGGGGCAGACCACAAATGGCGTCCAGGTATTGCTGGGCAACGGCGACGGCACATTCCAGGCCGCAATCCCCAGTCCCGTGGTGGGCGGCTATTACCTTGCGACAGGAGACTTCAACGGCGACGGTAAAGAGGATCTGGCGCTCTCGAATGGCGCCATTCTGCTGGGGCATGGCGACGGTACCTTCTCCGCGCCGTCCTTCACGCTCCCGCTGCCTGGCGGCAGCATTCAGTCCGCCGGAGGTCTAGCAGTTGGAGACTTCAACAACGATGGCAAGCTCGACATCGCGATCAACCAGGCCGGGCCATCGGTCGGCATTTTTCTCGGCAAGGGCGACGGTACATTTACTACCGGGAAAAGCTATGCCGGGGTCAGCGATGCGTCCGACTTGACGGTTACGGACCTGGACGGAGATGGAAACCTTGACCTCTTGCAGGGCATTGGCAGCTCTGGCCAGTACGGCCCTTCAAACGGCACCCACAGTGGCATCGTGAATATCCTGATGGGCAATGGCGATGGCAGCTTTCAGGCAGCGCCGGCATATCCCAACACAGCCGCTCCCAATGGCCTCAACGGCCCGGTCCAGGCGGCTACGTTTGCTACCGGAGATTTCAATGGAGACGGCAAGCCGGACATACTCGCCGCCGCTGTCACCGATAATGGCGGCCTGATTGTCTCCAAGGGTCTGGTCCTGCTCGCGGGGGATGGCAAGGGCAACTTTACTCCCGGCAGCGCCATCGGCGGCAGCTCGCCCAGCGTCATCGCCGCCGCCGACATGAACGGCGATGGCAAGCTGGATGCCGTTTTCGCCGACAACCTGACCAGCGTCGGTGTCGCCTTTGGCAATGGCGCGGGCGGCTTTCAGACGGTCGTGGATACTCCACTTCCCAACTCCGCAAACATCGTCAACCTGGCGGTGGGGGACTTCAACGGCGACGGCAAGCCCGACGTGCTGGTCACCGCCAACGGTGGAGAGGTGGGAGGTTCCAACGTAATTTATCTACTCCTAAATAAGGGCGACGGCACTCTGGAGCCAGCGGTAGCCATCGATACGCCCACCACCAGCCCGGTGGGACTGGCGGTAGGCGACCTGAACGGCGACGGAAAGCTCGATTTTGTGGTGACAACTGCGTCGATTGCGAGCGCTTCCAGCAGCACGGCCGGTGAAATGTTGGTCTATCTTGGCAAGGGAGATGGCACTTTCGCGAATGCCGTCAGCTATGGTCCGGGATTCAGACCCAGCGCGGTAGCCATCGCCGATATGAACAAGGACGGCAAGCCGGATGTGATCGTCGGCAGCACGGACCAGAACTATACGCAAGGCACATTGAGTGTGTACCTTGGGAAAGGCGACGGCTCGCTGGAATCGCCGCAAACCCTGACCACTCCGGACGCCACTTTCACCTCTCTTGCAGTGGCCGATATCAACGGCGACGGCAATCCCGACGTCGTAATGGGCCAAAACCTGGCGGATGTCGCCTTTGGCAATGGAGACGGCACACTGCAGGCCCCCTATGCGATCGGCGTCGGCAGTGCGCCTCAGGCGGTTGTGGCGGCCGACGTGAATGGAGATAGACGGCCGGACTTGATCTTTGTAAGCGGCAACTCCATCGACGTAGCGTTGAACCTCTACGGTCAAGCCTCGACCGCGCCTGCGGCAACCAGCACCAGCCTGTCGGCCACGCCGAACCCGGCAGCGGTGGGGCAGACTGTTACCTTCACGGCACAGATTTCTCCCGTCAGCGGCAGCGGCGTGCCCACGGGTACGGTGACGTTCCTGAATGGAACCACCGCGCTTGGCACCGGCACACTGAATGGAAGCGGACAAGCAACCTACTCGACCAGCAGTCTGGCCGCGGGGACGTACTCGATCACTGCCGTCTATGGAGGCGACACGAATGATACGGGCAGCACCTCGTCCGCTGTCTCGCTCACAGTCGGAACGACTCCACCGCCACCGCCGGCGGCGAATTTCACCTTGACAGCCAACACCGGATCGCTGTCCATCACTCCGGGGCAAAGCGGCACCGACACTCTGAGTGTGACCCCGGAAAACGGCTTCAATCAGGCGGTTGCGTTCGCCTGCACCGGACTGCCGAGCGAAGCCACGTGCAGCTTCTCACCTGCGTCCGTGACGCCGAGCGGCACTGCGGCAGCGACTACCACCATGACCATCGCCACCACCGCGCCCAAGACCAGCAGCAGGAACATCCTGCCGTGGCCCTTCGCCGGCGGAGGAATTACGCTGGCCTGCGGTCTGTTGTTTATCAGCCGGAAGAAACGGCTGCGGCTACCCCGAGTGCTCTCGATCGTGCTGCTGGCGGGCATGATCGGAGTATTCATGATCGGTTGCAGCGGAGGGAGCAATTCCAAGTCCGGAGGCGGCAACGGGGGCGGCGGAGGAACCACCGATTCTGGAACGCCGGCTGGAACCAGCACGGTCACAGTTACGGCAACCAGCGGCTCGGGCGCCAGCGCCACGTCTCATACAGCCACCGTGTCCTTGACGGTGCAATAGAGCCATGAAAAGGGTCAAGCGTCAAATTCACCGGGAAGCGGGAGGTCACCGAGGGGTGATGGATGAAAGCCGCATGAGCCATCGGATCGGCTGATTCACTTCCGCTTCGGAACCAAGCGAGAGGCAAGGGAGGTTCAACAGAAAAAGACATTGTTTTTGAGTGATGTATCCGCCTTTTGCCGGGCGAAGATCAGAGGACGCAACTCGAACCGAAAGAAGCGGAGTCAAAAAAAGGCTCCAGCTCCAGGCCAGGATCATGTTCTGAGTTTGTTCCTGCGTATCGTTGCGCGACTTCAACGGCCCGCTCGTGGAGTGGGCCGCTTTTCTTTTCGTGAAACCATCCAGCGCCGCGTCTGCGCTCGAGTGATACCCTGAGGGTCGAACCCATGCTTCGGCCTTCTTTTATCGCTCATTCGCTTCTACCCTTGCTGTTCGCTTCTCTTGTTGCCCTGCCCACATTCGCCAGTAGCGCCGCAGCGGCCCCACAAGGCGCGCCGCACGCAGCCCCCCCACCCGCATCGAATCCGCTGCTACCGGCGACCTTTGCCGGCTGGCAGATCGCTGGTACTCCTCAGGAGTCGACCAGCCCGAGCGTCGCCGACAACTCCGCGGCCGCGGCGCTGCGGGAATATGGATTCGTCCGCTATGAGGCGGCGCGCTATACCCGTGACCAGGACTCCCTTACCGTGAGAGCCATGGAGTTCGGCGACGCCACCGGCGCCTACGGTACATTCACCCTCTACCGCCGTCCCAACATGGTGCCTGAACCGATCGGCGAGGGCGCTGCATTCGATGGAAGCCGCGTGCTCTTCTGGAATGGAACGGTGCTGGTCGATGCGAAGTTCAGCCGCATCACGCCCATGTCGGTCGCCGAGCTGCGCGACCTGGTCACGCAGCTCCCGCAGCCAACCGGGAACCAGGACATCAAGCCAAGCCTTCCGGGATATCTGCCGTCGGAGCATCTGAAGCCGATGACGGTTCAATACGCCATCGGTCCTGCAGCCTACCAAATGCAGGGAGGCATTCTGCCCAGCCTGCTGGTGGACTTTGGCCGCAGCGCCGAGGTCGTCACCGCTCAGTACAACTCACTCGACGGTACCGGAAGCCTTACGGTGATCAACTACCCGACGTCGGATATCGCCATCGACCGCGAGCATGCCATGCAACGCTTCTTTCGTTCGCATGGCAGCGCGCGCAATCCCTGGACGCAGGCGTTGGCCGACAGCAATCCGGCGGCGATTCAATCACGACGCTCAGGCCCGCTGGTTGCGGTCACCTCCGGAGGTTTTTCCGCCGGTGCGGCACAACAGCTCCTGCAGCGCGTTCACTACGAAGTTGATCTCACGATGGCCCATCGCGCCCGCTATGTTCCCGACACAGCCAAGGTGGCGCAGATCATTATCGGCGTCGCAATTCTGGTGGGGATATTCGCCGTAATCGCGATCGTCGCAGCGGTTTCTCTGGGAGGAGGCCGCGTGCTGTGGAGAAGAATGCGCGCCAAACAGGGTTTTCCATCGGACGGATCGGAGGAATTCATTCGCCTGAATCTGAAGGAGTGAATTCGATTGCGGGTTCATTCTCGCTGTTCGAGATTGTCTGGATCGGACGCGACCGACGGAGCCCAGGAGCGGATTTGAACCCGGATTTGTGCAGTATCTATTCGAAGCCATTAGAATGAATGGATTACACGGAGGCCCTCACGGTATTGGCGAATTCAAGGCGAATCTGCCTGGGTGATCCATCGCCCGCAAAATCTCTATCAAAATGATGATAAATAAGGACTTATTTTAGTTTTGAAATTGCCTTGACACCCTCCGGCGCGGCTCATAGTATGACGCTCAGAAAGTTCTGATGGCTTTGCCTCCGTTGGAACTATTCTCCCTTGAAGAAAAGGCCGCCCTGTTGCCGGGTGGCCTTTTTCTTTGTAAACCGTCTCAGAAACACCGACTTATGTTTCTTCTGCTAACGTTTCCAATTGTTGCCGCGCTCTACGCGCTGCCGCTGGCGTTCGGCTGGGTGGCGCCAAATCGCGTGTATGGATTTCGCAATCGACGCACACGCAATGATCGCACTCTTTGGTATCGCGCCAATCGAATCGCCGGCGTCGCCATTCTGGTGGCCATGGCGTTTGCGGTCGCACTGGAGTTTTCTATTGCTGCACTGCGCGATACTGCGGTCGGTCATCTGTCAGCAGTTCTGATTCAGATCAGCGCGCTGATCGTGGCCAATGCATGGACAACATTCCGCATTCTGACAAAACCTCACTCTGACAGATAAACCGGATTGTCTGCGGTGGGCTTCAGCCGCGTGAAGGGCCGCCATTGACGCCGGCGAGAGCGCCCTTGGCGGCATTTGTCAGCTCTGGCATTCCCTGCACTTCCGCCCGCGTCTTCGGCAGCGTTTGCGGATAGTGCTCTTGCAGAAATTTGATCAAGCCCTCGCGGATGTAACAGCGCAGATCAAATGTCGTTCCCGCATTCTTCGCATCGGCGAGCGCACGCAGCTCGATCGTGTGTTCCTTGGCGTCGGTCACCTGCAATCCGACGACGGTTCCATCCCATTTGTCCGTCGCATGGACAAGGCGATCCAATTCCTTGCGCAGTTCGTCTACGGGGACGGTGTAGTCCACATAAAGATAAACGGCACCGATGAGGTTGGCGGTCTTCTTCGTCCAATTCTGGAAAGGATGCTCAATGAAATAGGAGATGGGCAGCACGATGCGGCGCCAATCCCAGGTGCGAACGACGACGTAGGTAATGTTGATTTCCTCGATCCAGCCCCAGTCGTTCTCGACAATCACGGCGTCTTCAATGCGGATTGGCTGGGTCAGCGCAATCTCAATGCCCGCGATCAGGTTCGACAGGGTGGGCTTCATTGCCATGCCAATCACTATTCCGACCACCCCGGCCGAGGCCAGGACGCTGCCGCCGATCGCGCGCACATTGGGAATGGTGAGCAGCATGATCCCGATGGTCAGGACGACGATCACCACCTCGGCAATGCGGCGGAGCACCAAAGTTTGGGTCCGGATTCTCCGTGCTTCCAGGTTGTCGGAAACGTCCATGCGGTAACGGGAGGCGATGATGTCAGCGAGGACTTCAGTGAACAGGATGAAGATCCAGGCCACCGAGGCGATCAGCGCAAGCCCAACGACGTGCTCGGCCGGTCGCTTCACTGAATATGCAATCGGCAGGGTGGGCAGAACGACGAGGATCGCCAGGAAGGGGAGGATCCATTTGGCGGGCTTCTTCCCGTGCTCCAGCAGGGACGCCCACACTACGCGCTTCGGGTTGCGCGCGATCCGCTTCAGCGAATAGAAAATAATCCAATGAACAATCCGCGCCACGATGATTGCACCGATCACCGTGGCGGCGGCGATCAGCCAGCTGTACCAATGCTGCAAAAAGTCAGAAAAATAGGTCACTCGATAAAATCTCCTTTTTGTATTGAAAATTCAGGCTGCAGTTAGGCGGATCGACCGCCTGAGGATGCTCAATTGAGTTGGATGCCTCCGCATGTGAGCGGGCAAGCTTTCGGGAGGCGTTCTTCTATTCTTGTATCCGGTGCGTATATTTGCAACGCGACGAGGACTGTCCGGCGGGCAGTCGATCCGTCGCACAGAAACGCCTGCAAGAAGCCGCTATTTCAATGTTCTGCGGTATTCTCCGCTTTTGCCGCCGGACTTCCGGGTGAGCGCGATGTCGCGGATAAGAATGCCTTTGTCGAGGGCCTTGCACATGTCGTAGATGGTCAACGCGGCGACGGAGGCGGCCGTCATCGCCTCCATTTCAACGCCGGTAGGCCCACAGGTGGAAACGGTGGCGCGGACCGCTACGCCGCCCTTACGCACTTCGGTTGCGACATCGACAAAGGTCAACTGCAGCGGATGACACATCGGAATCAGCTCCGCAGTACGCTTGGCGGCCTGGATGCCGGCAAAGCGGGCGACTTCCAGCGGATTGCCCTTGGGATTTTTCGGCAGCGCGGCCAGCACCTCGGCCGAGAGGACGACGAACGCCGTCGCCTCAGCTTCGCGGCGGGTGACCGGCTTGCCGCTCACATCCACCATGTGCGCTTTGCCGGCGGAGTCGTAGTGGGATAGCTTGCTCATCTCCACCAGCCTAAATGAAAGCGGTTTGGAAGTATCCCCATTCAGAGGATTGTCATCCCGACCGAAGCGGGGTGGAGTGGAGGAACCCGCGGTTCTTTTGCGGCCAGGTCGAGGATGTTTTCACCGGAGCACGGCCAATGTATGCAGCCGCCTTACTGCTCGCGCAGCACCTGCGAGGGCTCGACGCGGAGCACGCGCACGGCTGGAAGCCACGTCGCCACGGCTCCCACCAGCAGCATGGTGAGCACCACGCCGGCCAGCACCAGGGGATCGTTCGATGTGGCCTGATACACAATGCTGGCCAGCAAACGGCCGGCCGCGATGCCGAGCGCCAGGCCAACCAGTGAACCTGCCCCGAGCAGGGCTAGAGGGCGGCGCAGCGCAGCGCCCAGCACCTGCCGATGCGATGCGCCCAGGGCCACACGAATGCCGAGTTCTCTCATGCGACGGCTGACCGTGTACGAGGCAAGCCCGAAGATACCGGTGATGGCCAGCAGAATCGCCAGCGCGCCGAACACACCGAGGGCAATCGTTGCCGCGTAAGTGGGCAGCATCGCCACTGAGAGCGAGTCCTGCCAACTGCCGAGGCTGAAGATTGGCAAGCCGGAGTCTAGTCTGCGTATCTCATCGTGAATCGCTGCCGCCATATCGCGCGGATCGCGCCGCGAGCGGACCAGCAGGACGGTCTCCGTCTTGGGGTCCCCAAGGATCGGGAAAAATACCGCAGCGGTTGGATTTTCGGTCACCGTCGTATACTTGCCATCTTCCACCACGCCGACAACCTTGATCGGCTTGCCACCGCTGAAGCCCATGAAATATTTCCCCACGGCTCGGTCCGTGCCGTACAGCTTGCGGGCAAAGGTCCGATTTACGATGGCCACCGGCGGCGCTTTCTCGTCGTCTCGCGCGGTAAATCCCCGACCCGTCAGCAGGTTGGTGCCGGCGGCCTTGAGATAGCCGGGAGAAATCTCGAAATAGTTCGCCTCAAATTTCACGTTTTCTGCCGTCATCCTGGCTGTGCCTACGGGATAAATCCCGGTGTTTGAGGAATCAGGACTCAAAGGCGTCGTGTTGGCATAGGCCGCCGCCGTCACTCCCGGTAAATGGGAGACTGCATCGAGCAAATGCTGTTGGAATTGCGCAGCCTGTTGGTCGGAATACCCTGCCAGATGTAGATCGAAGCTGGCCCTGGTGACGCTCTGTGGGTTAAATCCCAGGTTGGCGTGGAGCGTGCGGCCCAGCCCGCGCACCGCTACGAGAGAGGCTGTCACAAGGAGGCAGCAAATGGCGATCTGCCCGGCCTGGAGAATGTCGCGGAGCGCCCACACGCTTTTGCCTGTGAGGCCGGTGTCGCCGCTCTTGATCGCCTGGCTGGGGTCCGTCCGCCAGATCTGCCGTACCGGTATGGACCCGAAGAAAATTCCAGCCAGCAGCGAAACTGCAAATGCGAAGAGATATACTCGCGCATCGGCATGGACGGACAATTCGGCCGGAAAAGCTGTTGTGGGCTGCCACTGGTTCAACGTGTCCAGCAGGGCGACCGCGATGGCGCATCCGGCCGCCCCACCCAAAATCGAGAGCACTATGGACTCGGTCAACAATTGCCGAAAGATGCGTCGTCTGCCAGCGCCCACGGCCACGCGAATGGCTAATTCCCGGCTGCGGTCCGCCGTCCGTGCGGCGAACAAACCGCCGAGGTTGGCGCAGGCAGCCAGCAGGACCAATCCCGCCAGCAGCATGACCGCAAACAGAAACGCATGCACCGGACCGCCGAGCACATCCCCCAAAAGGCCCGGATGGGAGAGGTGAAAATGGAAATTTCCATCCGTCGCTGGATACGTTTTTTCAAGCTGCACTCCAATAGCATTCAGATTATCCTCGGCCTGCTGGCGCGTGAACCCCGGCTTCAGGCGCCCCACCATCCACAATCCGTGGTTTCCTCGGGTGGTGAGCCAGTTGTATCCTTCAATTTGTTTCTCGTTCATCGCCGGAACCCAGGCCTCGGCTCCGAACAGCCGCTCCGTGCCGTGAAACCCCTTCGGAGCGACGCCCAGCACCACGTAGGGTTGCTTATTCAGACGGACAGTCTTACCAACCAGGTTCTTATTGCCGCCGAAGCGGTCCCGCCAGCAGTTGTAGCTGAGCACGACAAAAGCGCTCGCGCCCGGACTGCGATCGTCCACGGGCTGGATCAGGCGACCGAGATACGGCTGCACATCGAGCATATCGAAATAGTTTCCGCTGACCTCATACCCCCAGACCGGCTGCGCGCCGCTGGATGTTTCGAGGCCAACGCGCGCCAGCCGGGCCACCGCCAGCGCCGAGAATGTCGTGTTCTGGTCGCGCAGATCGCGATAGTCCGGATACGAAAGGTTGGTCCCGCGCGGCTTCGGCTGGACGGAAAAAACCTGCTTCGCATCGGGAAAGTTCATGGGCTGCAGCACCAGCGAGTTCAGCACGCTGAAGACAACCACATTCGCGCCGATGCCGAGCGCCAACGTAATGATGGCGGTCAGCGCGAAGGCCGGCGAGTGCCGCAACTGGCGAAGGGCGTAACGAAGATCCTGCAGCAGGGTAGACATGAACGCCGACCTCCCGGAGAAGCAAAACAGAAGATACGTTCTTCTGACACTGCATGTTCCGCGCCAAACGGCAGGGGAGCTAATGAATTGATTTTGTTGGCCTATTAGAAATCAGACCCAGGAGAAGGTGTCCGGAATTAGAGAGGACTGTCCGGAAATGAACACGCGGCGAGCTAAATTTTCTTTAAGAGTGATGGGACATAGAAACCGCGATCGATATTTTCTTTTTCAATGAGAAGCGGTCTATTGCTCGCGCAGCACCTGCGAAGGATCGACGCGGAGAACGCGCGAGGCTGGTATCCACGTCGCCACCGCGCCCACCAGCAGCATGGTTCCCACCACGCCGAGCAGCACCACGGGATCGTTCGAGGTGGCCTGATAGACGATCGAGGCCAGCAGACGGCTGGCGGCAATGCCGAGCACAAGCCCGGCCAGCGAACCGCCGGCAAGCAACATGACCGGGCGACGCAGCGCTGCGCCCAACACCTGGCGATGCGATGCCCCCAGGGCCACGCGAATGCCCAGTTCCCGCATGCGCCGGCTGACCGTGTAGGAGGCAAGCCCAAATATGCCGGTGACCGCCAGAAGAATCGCCAGCACGCCGAAGACCCCCAGCGCTGTAGTCGCGGCGTAGGTGGGAAACAGTGCGGTAATCAAGTTGCCCCGCCAACTGCCGAGCGAGGAGAGGGGCAGATTCGGATCGACCTTGCGGATGGCATCCCGCAGTTCGGCGGCCATGGCGTTCCCGCCGCGTGACGAACGTACCAGCAGCACGGTCGCGGAGTCGGTGTCCTGCAGAATCGAGAAAAAGACCACCGGCCTGGGGGCTTCTGCGATGGTGACGTACTTGCCGTCTTCCACCACTCCGACAATTTTCACAAGTCCTTTGCCGTGCCCACGGAAATACCGGCCGACGGCATTGCCCGTGCCGAACAGCTCGCGGGCAAAAGTGCGGTTGACGATCGCCACACGCGGCGCCTTGGCATCGTCATGCCAGCTAAACCCCCTGCCGGCCAACAGTGCGGTCTCCGCGGTACGCAGATAGCCTGGAGAAATCTTGAGATAATTGGCGGCAAATTTCTCGTCTCGCGCCGTGGTATCCGCAGTTTCCGCCGACCAAATCGAGGTAAAAGATTGATTGAGGCTTAGCGGCGTCGTACTGGCGTACGCGGCGGAGGTCACGCCCGGCAAGTGAGACGTCGCCTCCAGCAGTTGTCGCTGAACCTCGACCGCCTGGTTGTCACTGTAGCCGTCCAGATGCAAATCGAAGGTGGCGAGGGTCACGCCATGCGGGTTGAATCCCAGGTTCGCCTTCAGGGTGCGTCCCAGACCGCGCAGGGCCACCAGCGATGCCGTTACCAGCAGGCAGCAGATGGCGATCTGCACCGCCAGCAGCGCATCGCGCAGTGCCCACCCGCGTTTTGAGGGAAGCGCATTCGATCCGCTCTTGATGGCCTGGTTGGGATCGGTCTTCCAGATTTGCCGCAAGGGAACCAGGCCGAACAGCACCCCGGTCAGCAGGGAGACAAAAAATGCGAACACGTAGACCCAGACATCGGTATGGACGCCCACGCGGCCGGGAAATTCGCTGGGTGGGTTCCAGTTGTTGATGGCTCCCACTAGTCCAACCGCAATCAGCAGTCCGACCGCTCCGCCGAGCAGAGATACGACGACAGACTCGGTCAGCAATTGTCGCAGAATGCGGCCGCGGCTCGCGCCCACAGCCGCGCGGATGGCGAGTTCGCGGCTCCGGTCCGCGGTCCGGGCGCCGAATAGTCCGCCAAGATTGGCGCAGGCGGCCAACAGCACCAGTCCAGCCAAAAGCAGGATGCCCAGCAGAAAAGCATGGACCGGGCCGCCCAGAACATCTCCCATGAAACCTGGCTGCGCCACCCTATAGGCCAGGTTCCCGTCAACTTTCGGATATTCTTTCGCCAACTGATGCGCGATGGCGTTCACATTTGCCGCCGCGGCACCGGCCGTAACTCCAGGCTTCAAGCGGCCGATGAGCCATATGTTTTCGTTGTCGCGTACTTCGAGCCAGCTGTCGCCGTTGAGTTGACCCTCGTTCATCACCGGCACCCAGAATTCCGGCTGGAACCATCTTTCCGTGCCGGTAAAGCCTCTCGCGGCCACGCCCAGCACGGTATAGGGGGCCTTGTTCAAACGGATGGTTCGGCCAACGATGCTCCGGTCGCTGCCGAAGCGGTCTTTCCAGGAGTTGTAGCTGAGGACCACATACGGGCTGGCTCCGGGATGAAGATCGTCCGCTGGCTGGATCATTCGACCCAGATACGGCCGCACTCCGAGCATCCCGAAATAATTTCCGCTGACTAGATAGCCCCAGACCGGCTCCGCACCATTGGGTGTCTCCACTCCAACCTGTTGCATGCGATACATCGCCAACGCGGAAAAGGTGGTGTTGCGGTCGCGCAGGTCGCGATAATTCGGATACGAGCTGACCCCGTAGCCGTTGTTCGTGCATTGCAACGAGTAGACCTGACCAGGATGGGAAAAGTTCATGGGCTCGAGTATGAGCGAGTTCAATACGCTGAACACGACCACGTTCGCACCGATCCCCAGAGCCAGCGTGATGATGGCGGTCAGCGCGAAGCCGGGCGAATGCCGCAACTGGCGAACAGCGTAGCGAAGGTCCTGGAGCAGCGTGGCCATGAGCGCATCCCTCGTGGGCGTTTCCGACAGCAGATACGCTCTCCTGACACTGCATGTTCCGCGCCAAAGCTGAAATCAGATAAACCCTTGATTCTGTTCAGTCGTCGATGTCGATAACGGATGGAAGGTGTCCGAAAATAGAAATCGATGTCCGGAACCGGACAGAGATACTTCAGCGCAAGACAGAACAGCGCTCCTCCGTTTGTACCGTGCCATGGTACATTGTTCAAGATGATTTCGAGCTTTCGGGACGAGTGGCTGCGGGCTTTCTTTGTGGAAGATCAGCCCAGCCGGCGGATTCAAGCAGACATCCGGGAGCGACTTTTCCGCCGGCTGCAAATGCTGGACGACGCGAGCGCGGATGAGGACCTGCGCGTTCCACCGAGCAATCGGTTCGAGAAGCTGCGTGGAAATCTGGAGGGTTGGAATTCAATTCGAGTGAACCAGCGATGGCGATTGGTGTTTCGCTGGGACGGAACGCATGGAGTGGCGGAAAGCGTGTACCTGGACGACCATTCTTACAAGTAGGGAGTTGAAGATGTTATCGACCCAAAAAAAGCCGGAGTCAGTGGCCAAAATTCTGGAGGAAGAATTCATGGGACCGCTCGGGATGAATCAGACGCAATTGGCCAATCTCGCTGGTCTTCCGCGGAAGCACATTAACGAGTTGTGCCGCGGCCGCCGGGCAGTCACGGCGGATACGGCGCTGATTCTGGCGCGTGTCTTCGGCACGACTCCAGATTTCTGGCTGAACACCCAAAGGCGCACAGACATCTGGGAAGCCCTTCATACGCCGGACCGGCGCACGCGCATTCAGCGAGCAAAACCTTTCAAGCCGAAAGCGGCTTGACGACGGGTGCGGCTGTCAGCCGGCTTTGCGGTTGCCTTCGAGCGCGGCGTCCAGCATCTCGGCCAGGGTTTCGGTCCGCGACTTGATGTTGCGGACCACGACGCTGCCGTCCAGGGAATCGCGCTGCTGCTGAAGCGTGACCAGCTCATCGGCGATATTCAGGGCAGCCAGCACCGCCACGCGCAGCGAGTCCACCGTGGTGCCGTGCTGAGCGACGGCGCGCATTTTTGCATCCACCAACGCCGAAAGCTGCTCCAGATATTTCGGGTCCGGGCCGCGCAGGTAATAGGTCTGGTCGTAAATATCGACAGCCAGATTGCAGGGATAGCTCCCCTTCTGCTCTGCGCTGGAGGCATGGTTCTGCGGTGCGGCGGCATCGTCTCGACGCTCCGTTTCCGGCTGTAGGAGTTCCTGTTGTATCTCGCTACGGCTCATTGCGGTTCCCCCGTGCCTTGAAAGTCGCTCGCTGCCGAAGCAGATTGGTCTACGAAGCCTCGATGGCGTCGAGCGATGCCATCAGGCGTTCCACCCGTGTGCGGACGGTATCGCGCTCGTGATGCAGATCCTCCAGCTCCCGGCGGAGAGCGGCGGTTTGCGCCTGCTGCCCGTCCAGTTGTTCGCGGAGATCGGCCATTTGTCGTTCCACTGCCGTCCGCTGTTCCCGTTCCCGGTTCAGCAGCTCAATGGCGCGCACCACACGCTGCTCCAATGCGGCGAATGTGTCCACCGCGACCGCCAGTTCCTGATCCTTGACCATAGTTGTTGTCATAAAAAAGTAAGATGCTCTTCGCGCAGTATAGCGCTATCGCGGAGGGGGATGAATCGTCGAATGTGAATAACGCGGCGGAAAATTGTGGCAGGGAGTTGGTTGAAGAAGGCGTCGAAGCAACCAGCGAGGCGCAGCATGACGGATGGAAGCCAACACTATCCAAGCGGGTGGGTACCTATCGCGCTCGAAATCCTGCTGTGCAACAAACTCCTACAGCAGCTCCAACGGGAAGCGGGGCTGGCCGCCCAGCTCCATTAGCGCGGCGAAGATGCGGTGCGCCCAGTCCTGCAGCTCTTCCAGGCGCAGCGTGCGATCCGGTGCCTGAAAAACAGCCTGCAGCAGCATGGAATAGGTGCCGTCGGGTTGTTTGGCATCGCGGAAAATCTCCAACGGCTTCAGCCTCTGCAGCTCGACGATGCCAAGCGAGGTGATGGCGAGCTCAATCTGCCGCCATTGGACCGAGTCCGGATAGCGAAAAGAAAAATCGCGCACCACGGCGGGGAAGCGCGATAGTTCCCGCGCCAGCGGACTGCGCAAGGCGCGGCGGAAAATGCGCTCCAGGTCGAGCTCCGCCAGAAATACCGTCTGCCGCAGCTTGCGCTGTTGCGCCTGCTCCGGGGCCAGCTGGCCGAAGTAGCCAACCGTCTCGCCGTCGGCGACCATGCGGGCCGAGCGTCCCGGATGCAGCCACGCCGGCATCAGGCCGCTGGCCGCGGGGAAGAGGTCGAAATAAATTGATTCGGTCGAGAACCCGGCCAGCAGCGCCTCCGCGATTCCCTTCATGTCGTAGAAGCTGTACTCCCGCCCGGCCGCCGTGGCATGGGGAGCGGTGGCCAACCCGGTGGCGCCAATCGCCAGCGAAGGTCTTTCCTGGACGCGATCGATGGGGCCGCCCGCCGGCCCGGAGAAGACCGTGCCCATTTCGAACAGCCGGATGTTGGTCGCTTCGCGGTTCAAATTGTGCGCCAGCATGGCCAGCATTCCCGGCACCAGCGATGGCCGCATGCAGCCCACTTCCTCGCTGAGCGGGTTGCCCAGGGCGACCTCGGTATTCCTCTCCCGGGAAAATGTCGCCGCGTCGCTTGCGGAGCAAAAGGTGCTGCCGATTGCCTCCGTGTAGCCAGCGCCCAGCAGCTTGCCCCGCAGCATCCGCTCCTTTGTCGCCGAGGGCAGCTCCACCACGCTGCCGGAGAATACAGGCAGGGTATTGGCGAAGCGATTGTAGCCGTGGAGTCGGGCAATTTCTTCCAGCAGGTCGATCTCGCGCTCGAGATCGAGCCGCCAACTCGGAAGGGTGACGAAGTATTTTTCGGGCGAGTCTTTCCTTACCTTTGCGCCAAGCGCCGTCAGATAGCGCTCGACTGTCGCGGCGTCGATGGGCTGACCGTCGGCGGTGTTGCCGAGAATGCGGGTCACTTCACTAAGCTGGAGGGAAACGGGCGGACGCCCGGCGGTACGCGCCGCAGCCTCCGGCACGATTGCATCGATCAGTTCGCCTTCGATTTCTCCTCCCGCGGCAAGGATCAAGCGGCTGACCATGGCCGAGGCGCCCGGCGGTGCGGCAAAGTCCGCGCCGCGCTCAAAGCGGTGAGAGGCGTCGGTATGCAGCCCGTGCCGGCGTGAAGACCGGCGCACCGAGCCGGGATCGAACCAGGCCGCTTCGACCAGAATATTTTTTGTTTCGGGCGTAATCATCGTGTCCCATCCGCCCATGACTCCGGCAAGCGCAAGCGCTTTCTTTTCGTCGGCAACCACCAGATCGTCCGCCACCAGCGTGCGTTCGGTGCCGTCGAGCAGCCGCAGCCTCTCCCCCGCGCGCGCTCGGCGGATGACGATTCCGCCTTCCACCTTGTCCAGATCGAACGCGTGGGTGGGATGGCCCATCACGATGGTGACAAAGTTGGTGGCGTCGACGGCATTGCTGATGAGCTTCTGTTCGAGCAAGGCGAACCGCTCGGCAACTTCTCCGGACGAGGGCGCAATCTTCACGTTGCGCAGTACGCGCGCGGTGAAGCGCCCGCATCGATCGGGCGCCTCAATGCGTACCGGGAACGGTTGCTTCGCCGGGCCGGGAGCCGGTAGCGAAACATCGAGGGGCAGCAGGGAAACGTCATAGATGGCCGCCGCCTCGCGGGCGATACCGTAGTGGTTCATGGCGTCGACGCGGTTGGTGGTGATGTCCATTTCAAACAGCGAGCCGTTGCCGCCGCCCATATCGAACACACCGTCGACAGCGATGCCGCGCAGGGTCAGGTCGTCGGCAAGTTGACGGTCGGAGACCGTCAGGGCAGGCAGATACGCGCGCAGCCACGCGGAGAGAATCTTCATGCGAACTGCTCCAGAAAGCGCACGTCCCCGGAGTACAGCAGGCCGATATCTCCGATGCCGTACTTCATCATGGCGATGCGATCGACCCCCATGCCGAAGGCGAAGCCAGAAATTTTCTTGGGGTCGTAGCCGGGCTGTTTGCCGCGCACAAATTCGAACACCGCCGGATGCACCATGCCGCAGCCCAGCAGCTCAATCCAGCCGGAGTGCTTGCATTTCCGGCAACCTTTGCCGCCGCAGAAAATGCAGCTGATCTGCACGTCCGCGCTAGGCTCAGTAAACGGGAAAAAAGACGGAAAGAAGCGGGTGCGCACGCTGGAGCCGAACAGCTCCTTCATGGCGTGGTCGAGCGTGCCTTTCAGATCGGTAAAAGTGATATTTCGATCGACGCACAAGCCTTCCACTTGATGAAAGATGGGCGAGTGGGTGGCGTCTGCGGCGTCGTTGCGATGCACCTTGCCCGGAATCACGATGCGCACTGGCGGCGGTTGCCGCTCCATGGTGCGGATCTGCACCGGGGAGGTATGGGTGCGTAGCAACAGCCGGTCGCGCAGGGGGCGCTGCTCCTGGCCGGCGATGACCAGCGTGTCCTGGGTGTCGCGCGCGGGATGGTTGGGGGGGAAGTTCAGCGATTCGAAGTTGTAGTAGTCGGTTTCGACCTCCGGACCGAGCCCGACGGAGTAGCCCATGCGCCCGAACACGGCCACAATCTCCTGCAGGGTGCGGATGAGGGGATGCTCGGCGCCGGATGCAGGGCGAATGCCGGGGAGGGTGATGTCGATGGCATCGCCGAAAGCCTCCTGGCCGGTCGCGCCGCGGAAGTTCGCGGAGATCGGCGCATCCAAACAGCCCTTGATGTGCTGCTTCAGATCGTTCAGCTCGCGCCCAAAATCCTTCTTCGCTTCTGGCGGCGCGCTTTTCAGCAGGGCATCGACCTCGTTCATCAGGCCCTGCTTGCGCCCAACCCAGCGGACACGCAAAAGCTCCAGCTCGTCGTCGGTGGTGGCTTTGCGCGCATCGCGGTCGAACGAGTCCTGGACTGCGGCGAAGAATTGACGGAGCGATCTGGAGGAATAATCCTGAAGCGGTGGAATCTCTGTATTTGGCATTCGTTCTTAAGACAGCGGAATTGTGATTTGTCGCGAAGCTATGACGGTGAGATTACGCGGGAACGCTGATGTACTCGACTTCAGTGCTCGGCGGCGGCACCGGTTCGCCATCCAGTCGCATCCCTTCGATATGGAATTCAATCGCTTCCCGGATCAGCCTTTCGGTATCGAGCTTGGTTTTGCCGGTCGCGATACATCCGGGAAGGTCCGGCACATAAGCGCTCCAGTTTGTCTCGGAATGCTCAAACAGCACAACATATTTCATCGTAATCCCGCCTGCTTCAAGGCGCTTTGCAGCGTCTTGGGATGTACTTCCTCGGACGGATGGCCAGCAATCGTTACGGTCCCCGCCTTTTCGGCATGTTTAAATTGCCGATGACTGCCACGGGTCCGGGCCAGGATCCATCCATCGTGCTCGATCAATCGAATCAGGTCGCGGACTTTCATTCGATCCAGGCCGCTCGACAACAGTAGTGTACAACCCAAGGCTCAGAATTCAGGGGTTGAAACCTCGCGGCCGACGGCCCCGGCCCATCGATTGGTACCGTTGGAAATGTTCGTGGAATGCATTGCCTCGTTTGAAATTACATGGCAAAGGCGGGAACGCCGATTCCACATTGCAAAAGTTCCGCTTTGTGGGGGAGCGGCGTCATGGTCAAATTGAGTGAAGGAGAAACCATTGCGCATCGTCATTTTTTTGCTAGCCGTGGCTGGCATCGTCGTCTCAGCCCTGGCCTTCCAGGTGCATTATTCCAATAAAGTCCAGCCCTGCGACATCAACGCCCGCTGGGACTGCGGCGTGGTGAACCACAGCCGCTTTTCGATGATTGGCCCGGTTCCGGTGGCCGCCATCGGGATTGCAGGCTATCTGCTGATCGCGCTGCTGGCGCTGGCCCGCAGGCGAGGCTGGACGTTGGTTTTCGCGCTCGTCGGCCTTGGCTACGCGCTTTACCTCTCGCACATCGAGGCGTCCCTGCTGCAGGTCTGGTGTCTCTATTGCGTCATTTCGCAGGGCATCATTGCGCTGATTTCGATTCTGGCGATCGCGAATCTGGCGCGGGCGCGACGTCCGATCTGAGCCAGACCGCCCGAAAGAAAAAGGCGCATCGCCCAAATAGTTTTGAGCGATGCGCCGGCTGTGCGGCGGGCGACTATGCAGCCCAGTTACGCGGCTTTGCTCAGCGCGCTCTTTGCCTGCTCCGCCAGAGCGGTAAAACCCGCGGCATCCTTCACCGCAATGTCGGCCAGCACCTTGCGGTCTAGCTCGACCCCGGCCACTTTCAGGCCGTGGATGAACTGCGAATAGCTCATGCCGTTCAGCTTGGCTGCGGCGCCGATACGCACGATCCACAGCGAGCGGAACTGCCGCTTCTTTTCCTTGCGGCCGCGGTAGGCGAACTTCAGTCCGCGCTCGACGGCCTCTTCCGCCGCCTGGTAGAGCTTGGATTTTGTGAGGAAGTAGCCGCTGGCGCGCTTCAGAATCTTCTTGCGATACTCTTTGCGTTTGTTGCCACGTTTGACGCGGGGCATGGTGGGTTTCTCCTTTTTGCGTTTCGTTGAATGCGGCTGGAGGCAGGAAGGTCATCTGACCCGATCGCCTCTTCACTCGCTATTGCTTGGCTCTGATCTCTCGGAAGGTTTGGTTTCCGGGGGCCTCGAACGCTTGCGGGCCCTGACTTTTCAGCCGATCAGGCGTAGGGAATCATGCGCAGTACCTTCTTCAGGTCGGCATCCGAGACCATTGCAGATGCGGCCAGATGGCGCTTGGTCTTGGTCGCCTTCGAGGTAAGGATGTGCCGCATGAAGGCCTGGCCGCGCTTGACCTTACCGGTTCCGGTCTTCTTAAAGCGCTTGGCCGCACCTTTGTGCGTCTTCAGTTTCGGCATGGTGAGTCCAATCAAAAAAGCGATTTTACGGCTTCAATCAGTATACCGGATGGCTGGCGGAAGGTGCTAGCCGTGTCCCACAAATTACGGCTTAAGATTGACCAAGCAGAAGGGAACGAATTAATTAATCGAGCTCTTTCAATTGTCCTTTGAGTAAGTCCCCAAGGTATGCCGCTAACTTGGTAACATCGAAATGCCCCAATGCCCAGCTTTCATCAGCCGCCTTAAGTGCCTGATAATATGGTTCTCGATTTTCTCGGATTCGCTCTGGAACCATTTTCTTTCCGCCAAGTAACCTTCGTTGCTTCATGCATATTAAGTAATAGCATGCTGCTCTGGCGGTCCTTCCATTCCCTTCAACAAATGGATGAATCCAATTTAATCTCCAAAGCGCATATGCTGGAAGCAGTGTTGGACTATCTATAACAGTCCAATTTTCATGGACAACGGATAAAAAGCGATCCATTTCATTGGGGACATCCTTAAAGTGTGGCGGACAATGGTCCCCAACGTAGATTGGTTCCTCACGGTAGCGGCCGCCAAACTGGGCGATGTTGGAAACAGCAGCAGAATTCAGCGACCATAATGTGTATTTATCAAACGCCTCAATGCCCTTTTCCAAACCTATTTCTATGCAATTGAGCAATAAATCATATTGCCGCAAGAGATTTTACTCTTGGACTCTGGCAAACAATTGGGGGTCGTCTTTTTCCCTGACAGACATGAGAGGTGTGGTGGGTAAATTCAGGCATCCGGCAGATTACGCCAGCAATCGAATTTTTTTCGATGCAAGTCTGACACTTTCTTTGGTTATAAACTCCGAATTTAGGGCGTTACCAAAGGCAAAGCTAATCCTTTGCTCACGCAGATCTTCTTCCGATACGGAAGTATTCCGCGATGCATCCAAAAGGGCCAGCAATTCCGCGTCTGCTCTTTCATCTCCGATTAAAAATTGTTTTCTATCCGCCATAATACCCTCCACGGCACTGCGCGCTACACCAATACGGTACACCTTAAAGGCCCTGTGAATCATCAATTTATATGTTACTTATTATGCCCATGCCCAAAGCGCCTGCTGGTTTGCAGAGGCGCTTTGGCTAGCGAGTTTTACGCCGTGACCGGCGTCTTCACCCGGAAGCGCTCCATGGTGATCTTCAGCGCGCGTTCGATGCGCCGCAGATCGCCGCGCTCTTCCGGGGCGGCGAAGGTGGAGGCAACGCCGGACTTTGACGCCCGGCCGGTGCGGCCGACGCGGTGGACGAAGTCTTCCGCCATCTTGGGCATGTCGTAGTTGACGACATGCGCGATGTGGGCGACATCGATGCCGCGGGCGGCCACATCGGTCGCCACCAGCACGCGATGCTGTCCCTGGGAAAAGCTGCGGAGAGCGGCACTGCGCTGCGCCTGGGTGCGGTCGCCGTGGATGCTGGTCGCGTTCCAGCCGGAACCGTTCAGCTTTTTCGCCACCCGGTCGGCGCCGTGCTTGGTGCGGACGAAGACCAGAAAGCTACCGGCTTCGGAGCGCAGCAGATGCTCGAGCAGCGACAGCTTTTTGTCCGTCGTCACTTCAAAGGTCTGCAGGCGGACGTTTTCCGCCGGCTTCAGCACCGAGCCGATCTCGATGCGGACCGGGTCCTTCAGGTACTCGCGGATGACTTCCTTCACCGGCGACTCCAGCGTGGCCGAGTAGCACAGCGTCTGATGCTGAACCGGCAGCGCGGCAACAATGCGCTTGATGGCGGGTTTGAATCCCATGTCCAGCATGCGGTCCACTTCGTCGAGCACCAGCACCTGCACCTGGTCCAGCTCGACCAACTTGCGGCGGAGAAAATCCTCGAGGCGTCCCGGCGTGGCGACAATCATGCGCGCGCCGCGGCGGATGGCCTGCAGTTGCGGGCCTTCGGAAAGGCCGCCGACGACCAGCGCTGCCTGCAGCGAGGGATCGAGCGCCAGCTTGCGATAAGCCTGCTCCACCTGCATGGCCAGCTCGCGTGTGGGCAGCAGGATCAGGGCGTACGGGCTTTTGCCTCGGCCTTGCGAACCCTGTCGGCGGCCGTTGCTTTGGTCCGCCGTTTTGGATGCTTTTTGCAAGCCTTCAATGATCGGAATCAGAAAGCTGAGGGTTTTGCCGGTGCCGGTCTGTGCCGTCGCCAGCACGTCCCGGCCTTCGAGCGCCGGGGGAATGGCGCCCACCTGTACCGGGGTGGGGATAATGAAATTGGCCTGCGCCAGCTTTTTCTGGAGCGCGGGCAAAAGGGTGAAATCGGTAAATTGAGTCAAAGTTTTCCTTCGTTTCCGACGCTTCCGCTCTGCACCCGTACGGGGAGGGGCCGGAATACACTTGTCGCCCCGGCGGTCTTCGTGGCCGCTCAAGGGCAAGAGAAACTAGCGCAAGGGGAACCGGAGTTTTCGGAGGGGTTCTCAGAAATCTCTAGGGGTCGATACGAAGAACAGCGTCGACCTCGGATGCCGCATGACAGCTGAATGGGGGAAGCGCGTCGCTTCGCCCGACCGCAGCGCAAAACCATTTGCGAGCGATCACGCTGTAGAGGCTTGGGAGGGTGCAACTGCGGACGGCTTGCCATCCAGGGCAAGAACGGCTCACAACCAAATCACTGAGCGTAGGTACATGCTACCACATCGGGGCACATTCGCCCGGCGGTGCTTTCCCGGCCGGCTGCGATAATGGCGGGATGGAGCCGACGCCGACCGATGCGAAGACCGATGCACAAGAAGAGTATGCCCGGCGGCTGGCCGCCCTCGGGCTGTCTGAGGCCGGCCTGCAGCGGCGGAGCCGGAGTCTCGGATTCCTGAAACTGCTGGCTATTGCTCTCACCGTGATTGCCGCTGCCATCCTTGCCAAAGAGTATCCAGCTTATATTTTCTTCCTGTTCGCCCCGCTGGCGGTCATCGTCCTTCTTTTCGTGGTGCATGAACGCGTCCTGCGGAAACTGCGCCGATGCGCACGGCTGAGTGCCTTTTACCGCCGCGGCATGGCGCGGCTGGAAGACCGCTGGGCGGGAACCGGCGACCCCGGCGAGCGCTTCCTCGATGCGGCGCATCCCTATGCTCGCGACCTGGACCTGTTCGGCAAGGGCGGGCTGTTCGAGCTGCTTTCAACCGCCCGCACTCGCGCCGGAGAGGAAATGCTGGCGGCTTGGCTGCTGGCCCCGGCGCAGGCTGAGGAAATACTGCCGCGGCAGTCGGCCGTCGAAGAGTTGCAGCCTCGGCTCGATTTTCGAGAGAGGCTGGCGCTGGCCGGAGAGGATCTTCAGGTTGGCCTGAAGCCGGAAGAATTGATTGCCTGGAGCGAGCGAAGCGATCGGCTGGATCCCAGGCTGGCGCGGGTCGCCGCGCCGGTGCTGGCTGTGCTCTGGTGCTTGAGTTTTGTCGCCTGGGCGGCGCTCGGCTGGGGCTGGGCGCCGGTGGTGCTGACGGTTTTGACCCTGGCGGCGACCTACGCCACGCGCGCCCGGGTGGAACGGGCGGCGGACGGAATCGGAGCTGCCCTGCACGATCTTGACTTGTTGGCGGCCGTGTTTCGCAGCATCGAGGAGCAGCCGTTCTCCAGTGCGAAACTGGTCGCCCTGCAGGCCGCGCTTACCTCCCAGGGCGAGCCGGCGTCGGCGGCTGTATCCCGGCTGCAGCGCCGAATGGAATGGTTCGATTCGCGGGAAAATCTCTTTGTCCGGTTCGCCGATCTGTTCATTTTCTGGACTGCGCAATCGGCGGCGGCCATTGAGGCCTGGCGGGCCGAATATGGCGCGGCCGTGCCTGGCTGGATCGCCGCCGTGGGCGAGATGGAGGCGCTGAATGCCCTGGCCGGCTACGCCTATGAGCATCCCGAGGATACCTTTCCGGAGTTCGTCGAAGGCGGCCCGTATCTGGAAGCGGTTGGCTTTGCGCATCCGCTGCTTCCGCGCGCCCGCGCCGTGGCCAACGACCTGAAGCTCGACAGCAACCTGCAGTTGGTCGTCATCAGCGGGCCGAACATGGCGGGGAAGAGTACCTTTATTCGGAGCGTCGGGGTGAATGTGGTGCTGGCGCAGGCCGGGGCCCCCGTCTGCGCCAGCAGAATGGTCTTGTCGCGGCTGAATGTGGCCGCTTCCATCTGCGTACTCGACTCGCTACAGGGCGGGCTGTCACGCTTTTATGCGGAGATTCTGCGGTTGAAGCTCATCGACGACCAAAGCAGGCAGCAGAGCCATGGGGCGGCTCCGGTGCTGTTTCTGCTGGATGAGCTATTGTCGGGCACGAACTCCCACGACCGCCGGGTAGGGACGGAATCCTTCGTGCGCACGCTGCTGGCGCGGGGAGCGATTGGCCTGATCACGACACACGATCTGGCGCTGGCGGAGATCGCCTCCGACATGGGAGCGCACGCCGCCAATTTTCATTTCGAGGACACGTTTGAGAACGGCGAGCTACGCTTCAACTATCGGCTGACGCCGGGAGTCGTTTCGACGGCGAACGCGCTCAAGCTGATGCGCTCCGTGGGGCTGGATGTTTGAGGAATGGGCCTGGTTTGCCGATCGGATCAGAGCAAATTCAGCATTGCTGTACCCGAGGAGAAACGCAGGTCCCTCCACTTCGCTTTCCACCCCAGCGACGAAGACCTGTCGCTGGGACCCCGGTTGCGCTCCGGTCGGGATGACCGGGCGCGTGATGCCTGAGGAAGGTAGAGCGATTTACGATCGCGCGGCTGCCGCGGCGCGGGTGGAACTCTTGCCGCGCTCTTTGGCGGCGGCCATGGGGGTCACCTTCTCCACCGGGCGCTTGCGGTCCTCGTGCGCCACCAGCAATGCTTCCAGTTGCCGGATGAGCGCGCTGCTGTTCATCGGCTTCACCAGCATTTCGTCCGCGCCTTCGTCGCGCCAGACGCCATCCTCGGTAGGGAAGGCGGTCAGCAGCGCCACCGCCGGTTGATATTCCGCCTTCTTTGCCGCTCGCGCTACTTCAAGACCCGCCTCGTCGTTCTCCATCCGCATATCGGTGATGACCATGTGGAATATGGAGGCGCGCAGCTTGGCCTTGGCGTCCCGCGCCGAGGAGGCCGTCTCCACATCGAACCCATTGATTTCGAGCAGTGCTTTGAGAGTGAGCAGAATTGCAGGTTCATCATCTACCAGAAGAATGCGTCGCTTCATCATTTTCAAGATTTTCCTTCCTTCCACGAAACCACTCTAAGCCAACGCGGGCGACTCTGTCGATATCGCGCCGAGATCGGGTCCGTGGCTCCATTGTTACACTTGGCCTGTGGTTCGCTATCGAGTGGAAAATTTCGGCTGCCGCACCAGCCAGGCCGACGGAGACGCCATCGCCGCCGCCCTGAGTGCATTCGGCGCGGTTCCGGCCGAAGATTCGTCGTTGGCCGACGTGGTGGTGGTCAACACCTGTTCCGTCACCGCGGAGGCCGACCGCGACGCCCGCGCCGCTATCCGCCGCGCCCTCCGCGCCAATCCCCGATCCCGCATTGTGGTAACCGGCTGTTACGCCCAGCGCGCGCCGGAGGAAGTGGCCGCGCTGCCCGGCGTCTACGCGGTCGTCGGTAATAGCCATAAGGGGCAGGTCGCATCCATTGCCCTGAATAGTCAGACTGCCATGCCCGGGCAGATGCCGGGCGGGTTCGTGCCGCTGGCTTCCATCGCCACGCCTCCCGCCGAGGCCCACCGGCCGCTGCTGTTGACCGGCGACATCTTCGCGCATAGCGAATTCCAGCTTCCGTCCGTGCCCGCCTCGTTTATCGAGCGTCATCGTACCCGGCCCACGCTGAAGATTCAGGATGGCTGCGGCAACCGCTGCAGCTTCTGCATCATTCCGTCGATTCGGGGCAACAGCCGCTCGCTGGCGCGGGAGCAGGTGCTGCGGGCGGTGCGGGAATTCACCGCGGCCGGCGGCACAGAACTGGTGCTCTCTGGAATCAATCTGGGTCGTTGGGGCCGCGATCTGACGCCGCAATGCACGCTCGAAGCCCTGCTCGTGGAAATCTTTGAGACCACGGCGCTGCCCAGGCTGCGCATCAGTTCGGTCGAACCGATGGACTGGAGCGACGGCCTGGTTCGCCTGTTCCCGCGCTGGGGCGTGGGCCAGCATCCTCGTTTGGCGCGTCATGTCCATATGCCCTTGCAGTCGGGGTCCGACCGGGTGCTGCGCCGGATGCATCGACGCTACCGTCCCTGGCACTATGCCGAGCGGTTGGCTGCCGTCGAAGCCACCGCGCCAGAGGCGGCGATCGGCGCCGATGTGATGGTCGGCTTTCCCGGCGAGACGGACGAGGAATTCCAGCAGAGTTACGACTTCATCGCGGCGCAGCCGTTTACGTACCTTCATCTATTTCCCTTTTCCGCGCGGCCCGGAACGGCGGCATGGGATCTGCACCGGGAATGCCCCGTCCCCGGAACCGCTGTCCGCGAGCGCATGGGCGCATTGCGCGCGCTGATCGAGCGGAAGAACCTGGTCTTCCGCTCCCGATTTATCGGCAGGGAACTGAGCGCGGTCACGCTGGTCGCGACCAGCCACACCGAAGACCACGCGCGAAGCCCCGCTCTCTCCGACAACTTTCTGCCGGTCGAACTGGATGGCCGCTGGCCGGCGAATACCCTGGTGACCGCCCAGGTCGCGGGGCTTGCCGCGCAAGGCGTGGCCGGAAACGTCCGCGGTTGCTGAAAGGCCGCGTTTCGCGGGACTGCATCAACGCGCTTTCTTCGGCTCGAGACAACGCGCAACCTCCGGATGTCCATCGTATGAAGCAGTAGGGGGAAAAACGATGAACATCCGGGTTCTTGCACTCTCCACGGCGTTGCTGTTCACGACGGGCGCGTTCGCGCAGCATAACGCTGCGGCCACTCCGCCGGCCACGCAAAATTCCATGAGTTCCACGCAGAACCGGAACGCGAACAATAGCACGGCACCGCCGCTGAACAGCACTCCGGAAACCAAACCGATGGCCTACCAGCCCAGCCCGGCGCAGTCCGGCGGCGGCTGGAGTTGGGGATGGATCGGGCTGTTCGGGCTGTTCGGCCTGTTGGGTATGGGAGGCGGCAAGGGACGCAAACGCGATGGGGTCGTGACGACCAACATTCCCCGATAGGCTGGGATTTTTCGACGGGCGGTCCGGCACCCGCCCGCCCGTTCTCTCAAACCCAGAATGGTATACTCGCGAAGCAGGGGTTAAGCCCCGCGCACTGGAGGCGTCACATCGATAAACGTTCGGCAAAGCAGTTTATTCGCATCAACGATCGGATTCGCGCGCGTGAGATTCGCGTCATCGACGAAAATGGAGAACAGCTCGGGGTTCTGCCGCCGTTTGAGGCTCTGAAAATCGCCCGCGAACGGGGTCTGGATCTGGTCGAAATCTCTCCCAACGCCGTTCCGCCGGTCTGCAGAATTCAGGACTACGGCAAATATCTCTACGAGAAAGACAAGAGTGAGCGGGCGGCGCGCAAGAAACAGAAGGTCATCATCATCAAGGAAGTCAAGTTCTCGGTCACCGTGGACGAGCATGACTACCAGACCAAGAAAAATAGAGCGATCGGGTTTCTCCAGGAAGGCGACAAAGTGAAGGCCTCGCTTCGTTTCCGCGGACGCCAGATGGCGCATCGCGAACTGGGCTACCAGATCATCAACCGGCTGATTCAGGACGTAGGCGATGGCGGGGTAGTGGAGTTTCATCCCCGAATGGAAGGCACCACGCTGCACGCCATCATTGCGCCGGGAAAGAAGTCGGAGCCGGCGAAAAAGGCTGCCCCGGCGAAGCCGGTCGAAGCGGAGCCAGAGCAAGCGGTCCCGGCCGCGCAGGCGTAAGCGAAGCTGGATAAAAAAATCCATGCCGGACGGTAACTGCCGTCCGGCATGGATTTTTTCTGCTGGTAGCGAGCCTTCTACTGCAACAGATTCAAGACGCTCAAAATCACGTACGTGGCCGGGTCATAGACGACAACATACCCGTCGTAGTAGCCGAGAGCGTATCCCGGAGGAACCGGGGGCAAATAGCCGATCAGACTATAAGGAACCGGCTGAATGTAGGTGCGATAGGGCAGCCCAATGTATCCGCCGCGATAGAAATGCGGACGGCGGCCCCGGTTGATCTTTCCGAATCCGCCTTGGTAATACTGGCGCAGCCGGCTCTGGTCATTGCTGCGGAACTGGTAATTGGCGTGACCGTGAGCGGGCCTGGTAGCGGGACGACCAGGCTGCGGCCGGGTGTGGTTGGTCGCCGGACGGGCGTGATTGGTTGCCGGACGGGCATGGTTGGTCGCCGGGCGGGCATGGTTGGTCGCCGGACGGGCGTGGTTGGTCGCCGGACGGGCGTGGTTGGTCGCCGGACGGGCGTGATTGGTCGCCGGGCGCGCGTGGTTGGTGGCCGCCGGTTTGTGCTCTGCGTGGCTCGCTTGCGGGTGCTGCGCGTGGGCCTGTTGTGGACGCTGGTGCCCTTTGTTTTCATGCGTCGTAGCTTTGTGGCCACCCTTCTGCTCCTGCGACTGGTTTCCTCGGTCCTGTTGCGCCGCCGCCGGCGCAGCCGAAACGGCGATCATCCCCACGCCGATGCACAATGCCAATGCCAAATTTGCTCCGTGAATTTTCATTCCCCCCACCTTTACGAATTCAATCATACGAATCCTAGGATGCGTTCCGTGGTCCCGTGCGCGGATCTCTTTGAAAAAATTCCCCCGGTCGCTCGATTTCCCGCCGCCGACGCCGGGCTGTGTGCCTGATAAATTTCTATAGGGGAGGAGATTATGGCTCGCACGATTCGCGCCGGGGTGGTGGGATTTGGGTTAGGGGGAAAAGTCTTTCACGCGCCGTTTCTGCAGGCCGTCGACGGGCTGGAGCTGGTTGCCATTCTGGAGCGCCACGGAGAAGAAGCGGCGAAAGACTATCCGGCGGTAACCGTCGCGCGCAGTATGGAAGAGTTGCTGGCGATCCCGGAGCTGTCTCTGGTGGTGGTCACCACCCCGCCTTCGACCCACTTCGAGCTGGCACGGCAGTGCCTTGAAGCCGGCAAGCATGTCGTGATCGACAAGCCGATTACGCCCACCGGCGAACAGGCCCGGCAGTTGATCGAGTTGGCCCGCGCCCGCAAGCTGGTGCTCTCCGCATATCAGAACCGGCGCTGGGACGGCGATTTTCTGACGCTCAAGAAGCTGATTGAAGACGGCGACCTGGGGCGGCTGGTGGCGTTGGAGTCGCGATTCGAGCGCTACCATTCCGGCTTGCGGCCGAAGGTATGGCAGGAGAAGAATCTTCCCGGCAACGGGCTGGTGCATGATTTGGGCGCGCATTTGGCCGATCAGGCGCTGGTGCTTTTCGGCACTCCGGAGGCCGTGACCGCCGACGTTCGCCACGACCGCGACCGAACCCGGGTCAACGACGGATTCGCCATTCACCTCGAATACCCGCGCTTGCGGGTGTCCCTCTACGGCTCATTGCTGGCCGCCGCGCCCGGCCCGCGTTATGTCGCCCATGGAACGGCGGGTTCGTATGTGAAATTCGGCCTGGACCCGCAGGAACCGGCGCTCAAAGGGGGAGCAAAACTGGGCGGGCCGCACTGGGGCGAAGAGCCGGAGAGTGCGTGGGGCAAGCTCACCACCATGCAGGACGGCGCGGCTGTCGAGCGAGCCTTGCCCACGCTGGCCGGGGATTATCGCCGGTACTACGAAAACATCCGCGACGCAATCCGCGGCGATGCCGCGCTGGCCGTTCCCGGCGAACAGGGTTGGCGCGTCATCCGGCTGCTGGAGCTGGCGATCGAGAGCAGCGCGCGACGCAAGACGCTGCCTTGCGGTGCTCTCGACGCCATGTCCTAGGCGATTCGCACCAAGCGAAATCACTCGACGATGCAGCAATGCATCGTCGGCTCGCTTAGCTCTTTTGCAGGCCGTGCAGCGCGGTCAGCACTTCCGAGCTGGCATGGTTGGGGTTGACGCCGATCCATACCTTCGCGATCTTTCCTTCGGGGTTGATGAGGAAAGTGTTGCGTTTGGCCATCTTCATGCCCATATAGTCGGCCAGCGAGCCATAGGCTTTCACCACGCCGTGGCTGGTGTCGGAGAGCAGTTTGAAGTGCAGGCCGTCCTTGGCGCAGAACTGTTGATGGCTTTTGACGGACTGAACGCTGACGCCCAGGATGACCGTGTTCAGCGCCTCAAACTTGGTTCGGTCGTTCTGGAAATTGTGGGCCTCGATGGTGCAGCCGGTGGTCATGTCCTTGGGATAAAAGTAGAGCACGACCCATTTGCCCTTGTACTGGTTCAGGCTGATGTGTGTGCCTTCCTGATCGGGCAGGGTAAAGCCGGGCGCGGTCTGGCCCACCTGCGGAATTGCATCGGAGGCGGCGAAGACCCGCACTCCACAAAACACCACTGCCGCGGCCAGCAAAACTCCCAGCGTTGCGCGTATCCAATTCATCGATATTTCCTCTCGGTTCTGATTTTGGGAGCGCGGAGATGCCGCCGCCCTTGCACCACCGATTCTACGCTGGATTATCCGGAGCAGGACGGGCCACGATGGAGATGCCGGCACTGTCGGCCGCCGCGATGACTGCGGCCCGGTCGAAGATGAGGGTCCGCCCGGCCTCGATGGCGAGACAGGTTGCGCCAGCCTCCTGCATGGTGGCGATGGTGGCGGCGCCGATCACCGGCACGTCGAAGCGCATGTCCTGCTTCGGCTTCGCCACCTTGACCACAGTAAGGGACCGGTCCAGCGTGGACGCATCGCCTTCCAACGACCGTAGAATGCTTCCCGCGCGCAGAATGGTCGCGTCGGTGCCTTCCATCGCTTCAACCGCCACGGCGGCTTGCGCCGCGATGACGACGGTCTGGCCGATGTCGTAGGTCGCCAGAGCCAGGGCCACGCCGCGGCCGTATTCGATGTCCCGCTGTTCGGGTTCGCTGGGAGGGCGCGCCGTCAACACGCCCGGCAGCGCCAGCAGCGGCTCGAGAAATGTGGTCGAGGAGATCAACTGGATGCCTTCGTCTTCGAGCACTTTGGCCACCGCGCCCAGCAGGCCATTGGTGTTGCGCGTGCCGAGTGAGAGCAGCAGCTTTGCCAGTCGCCAGTCCGGACGGATGCTGGAAAAAATCTGCTTGTGCTTTACCTGGCCCGCCATGACGGCCTGGGTAACGCCCTCGCGCTGAAACGTCTCGATCAGCCGTGACAGTTCCCCCAGCGACAACCAATGGACGCGGATGCCGTTGTCCTGGGCGGCGCGAGTATCGATCTCCGGATCGGTCTCCTCGCGGATGGCGGCTACGATGACTTCCCGGCCATGGGCGCGGGCGGCGTCGAGCAGCAGGAAGGGAAAGCGCCCGTTGCCGGCGATGAGGCCGAGTTTCCTGGGGACCGATTCTGGGCGCCCTGTTGTCATAGCTCAGCCTACGTCGATCGCGGTCTATGGATTTGGCTTACTTGATGACTCCGCGCGAGGAGGCTTCGATGAAGTCGATTAAATATCGCACCTCTTCGCTGAGGTCGTCGCTTGCTTTCAGCTTTTCAAGCGCCTGCGTTGTGTTCAATTTCCCAGCCAGCAACGTGCGATACGCCTGGTGCAGGCCGCGCAACTGTTCCCGGGAAAATCCGCTTCGTTCCAGGCCGACCTTGTTCAAGCTGAAGGCATGCGTCTGGCGCGTGGCTGAGGTCAGGGAGAACGGCAACACGTCCTGGGTAATCGTGGTGCCGCCGCCGATGTAGGCGTAGCGACCGATACGGCAGAACTGATGCACCGGGCACAGAGCTCCGACCACGGCATAATCTTCAATGATGACGTGACCGGCGAGGGTGGCCGCGTTGGCCAGAATGCAGTGGTCGCCAATGAGGCTGTCGTGCCCGACATGGGCGTAGGCCATGATGAGGCAATGGCTGCCGATGCGCGTTGTGCCGCCGCCGCCGGCGGTGCCGCGGGAGATGGTCACAGATTCCCGGATGACATTTTCGTCGCCGATTTCGAGCCGCGTCGGCTCGTTCTTATATTTCAGGTCCTGGGGCGCGATGCCGATGGCGGCGAAAGAGAAGATACGGTTCTTTTTTCCCAGCCGCGTGTGGCCGTCGAGTACGACGTGGGAGACCAACTCGCAGTCCTCGCCCATCTCAACCTGCGCGCCCACCGTGCAGTAGGGGCCGATACTGCAACCAGGGCCGACGATGGCCGAGTCCGCAACGATGGCCGAGGGGTGAATGCGGGCCGTGGGATGGATGCTCACGCATCTCGCTCCGGCGACGAAGACCTGTCGCCGGGGGCCCCGGCTTCGACAGTCGCCTCGCGCTGCGCAGCCGCGGCGGACGCGGGGCGGCGCGGCACCAGCTGGCACATCACGATGGCTTCGCAGGCCAGCTTGCCTTCGACAAATGCGTTGCCCTGCATGCGGACCGCGCGGCTGCGCCAGTTGAGCACGTCCACTTCGATGCGGACCTGATCGCCGGGAACCACCGGGCGGCGGAACTTGGCGCGCTCGATGCCGGTAAAGACCATGAGCTTGTCGCCGCGGTCGGGAATTTCGGTCAGCAGCAGCGCTCCGCCGGCCTGGGCAATGGCTTCCACCAGCAGCACGCCGGGCATGATGGGATAGTCGGGGAAATGGCCCTGGAAGAACGGCTCATTGACGGTGACGTTCTTGAGCGCGACAATGCGCTTGCGGCGCGTCGCCTCCACCACCCGGTCGATCAGTAAAAAAGGGTAGCGGTGCGGCAGAATGGCCATAATCTCGACGATGTCGAGTGGGGCTTTCAATACGTCGACTTCAAAGTGCGCGTTCTCGTTATTTTCCATGGGTGCCCAGCCGATTATAAAACGCCGTTCGCCGCGCAGATCATTCCTGCTGTTTCGGCGTCACGCTTTCATAACGGCCCTTCAACTCGCGGTAGCGGCTCGGACGCGCGCTGCCGGTCAGATGATCTTCGAGTTGATCGAGAAACGCATGCCATCCCGCGCCCAGGCCGGCCACCAGCTCCGGACGCACGCCAATGTGAGCCAGATGCAACCGGGTTTCGCCGGATGTCTCTTCAATCTCCCACTTCACCTGCGAATCTCCCCAGGTGTAGACCAGCAGACGCAGCGGTTCAAAGTTGCATACCACCCCATCGAGCGATCCCTGAGTGGAGAAATCGATATGAATGGCGCCCCCGGGGTGCGGCTCCAATGTGGTTGGATATTGCATCCACGCGCTGATTTCGTCCTGATTGGAGATGGCCGCCCAGACGCGCACCACGCTTTCGGCATAGCTGCGGCGCCAGTCCATTCGATAGACGGATTCAACCGCGGCGAGCGAGTCGTTTGTCCGGAGATCGGGGTCCGTGTCGTTCGTCATACGCGCTCCATCTATTTGAGATGTGCCGCGGCAATGTCGGGGTTGAACAAATTCGGCGGCAGCGAAGGATTGTATTCCACGCTGTCGAGAAAGCGCTGGCGCACGGTTTCGCCGTTGTGCGTCCAGGTGACGGTAAATGGCGTGGCGATGCCGTCCACGCGCTGGTAATTGTCGTACTCGACAGCATCGGTGTTTTCGTCGTGGAATTGCGGATCGCGCCAGTCGAAGCTGAGGCGCACGGGCAAATGGTTTTCGGTGTCGATCTCCAGCGTCGCCGCGTCGTCGTCGGCATCGATCAGAAGAATCTTGTCAACCAGATGGCGATCCACCATGGTCTGGCCTTCGTCGATGAGCGTGGTGGCGGGATTCCGAGTCCAGCGTCGCAGGATCGTACCGAGGGAATGATCGCGCCTGCGGAAAATCTCCGCCGCCCGCTGCGTTGGAAGAGCTCGTTTCCCCTTGTAGGTGATCTCCCAGGCGTGGTTGCCGGCATACAGCTCGATGACTTTCCCGCGTGCCAGTTCAACCCGCTCCTCGCTGGGTAGAGAGGCCTCAATCGTGATATCCGCAACCGCACCGGTTGGCCTGCCTTGAAAGAACGCCGCTCTGCTGGCCTCGATGCGGAAAGTCCGCAGGTTGAGCCAGGCCGGCCCGCCAAGCGCCTGCACGGCGGCCTCGATCAGCCGATGCGGGTTTTGTGGACGGGCGGTTCCGGAGGACTGCGCGTTGACCGGGTTTGCGCACAGCAGGCAGAAGATCGGCAGCCAGAGTGCCGCAACAAGAGCGGCCGCGCGCCAAAAAACGCTAGCCCACCAGCACCGAGCCGCCGTTGACATTGAAGATTTCTCCGCTGATAAAGCCGGCCAGCGGCGTGCAAAGAAACAGCACAGGGCCGGCGATTTCCTGGGCGGTGGCGGCGCGTCCGGCGGGAATGGCGGCCATCACCTTGCCGCGCTTTTCCGGATCGCGCAGCGTAGCCGCCGACATGTCGGTGTCGACCCAGCCCGGCGCCACACTGTTTACGTGAATGCCTTCGCGGATCAGCTCGCTCGACAGGCTTTTGGTAAAGCTGATGATGGCGCCTTTGGTGGCCGCGTAGTCGGAGTGCATGGCCTCTCCGCGCTGCCCGGCAGTGGAGCTGATGAGCACGATATGTCCGGCCGCGCCCTTGTCTGCGGGCCGGCGTTGCTTCTTCATCTGGGCGACGGCGGCCTGCACCAGTCCGAAAACGCTGTCCAGGTTGACGTGGATGGTCTGGTGCCACTGGGCGTCGGTCATCGACTCGATGGGAGCGTCGTGCGGCGGCCAGATGCCATGGTTCGCCACCAGGCAATCCAGACGGCCAAAGACCCGCACGGCGTCCTCGACCATTTCGCGCCCGTGGGCGGGGGTTTTCAGTTCGCGATGCACCGCGACGCAGCAATGGGGGCCCCCGCAGTCGGCGGCAAGCTGATCGGCCTCCTTGCGGGCGCTGCGGTAGTTGAAGACGACCTGCGCCCCGGCCTCGACAAACAGGCGCACGGTTGCCGCGCCGATACCGCGCGACCCTCCTGAGATTAACGCCACTTTCCCCGCCAGAGACAGCAGCACTCCCTTACCCGATTCCTCACCAGTCATAATGATGACGCTAAAAGAAGCCGCCGGATCGCGCAACTCCGGGGGCGGAAACGCAGGTCCCTCCACTGCGTTCTCGCTTTGCGAGAACTTCGGTCGGGATGACAGATTTTTTTGGGGGTGGTCAAGGTTTACAAATCGCGAATTGCCTGGGTGAACCGTGCCAGCTCCTTTTCTGTGTTGTAGTAATGCACGGAGGCGCGGAGCAATTCGGGCAGGCCGCGCTGTTCTGCATCGATTCGCGCGCCGAAGATCGGACTGACGCGGACGTTGATCCCCTGGTCTCGCATCCGCTCGAAGATGGCCTGCGCCGCGTAGCTCTCGTGGGTGAAGGTCGCGATGCCGCAGTGCGGCCGCTTGCCACTGCCCGGCAGATCCCGCACGACGACGCCCGGTATTTCGGCGAGTTGGGCACGCAACTGCTCGCCTAACGCGGAAACTCGTACCGCGATGCACTCAATGTCGAGCGCCAGCATATATTCAACCGCAACTCCCAGGCCCAGACGGCACGCGATGGAGCTTTCCCAGGTTTCGAAGCGCCGAGCATCGTTGCGCAGCACGTACCGGTCGCGCGCGGTCCACTCCGCCGCGCGCATATCGAGCAGCGGCGGCTCCAGTTGTTCCAGCAGGGACTGCCGCACGTAGAGGAAGCCGGTGCCGCGCGGGGCGCGCAGGTATTTTCTTCCGGTGGCCGAGAGCATGTCACAATGCAGTTCCTCGACGTTGAGAGGCATTTGTCCCGCCGACTGGCAGGCATCAAGCAGAAATGGGATGTTCCTTTCCCGCGCGATGCGTCCCACGGCCGCCGCCGGCTGCACGAGGCCGCCGTTGGTGGGCACGTGGGTCAGGGCGATCAGCTTCACCCGGCGCCCATGACGCTCGATGATCGCTTCCAGCGACCGCAGAGAAATCTCACCGGTATCTTCGCTCGGCACCACGACCATCTCTACTCCGCGCTTGCGGGCGGTCTGCAGGAAGGCGATGTAGTTGCTGGCGTATTCATTGGCCGCGGTCAGAATCTTGTCGCCGGGCTCGAATCGCTCCGCCAGCGCGTAGAAAGCGGCATCCCAGGCGCGGGTGGCGCTCTCGACCAGCGCGATTTCTCCCACGGCGCAGCCCAGCATTTTTGCGATGTTCCGGTACACACGCTCGTACTCGTCCCCGATGCGGTCGGCGGCCTCGTAGCCGCCGATTTCCGCCTCCAGGTCGAGGTGCGCCTTCACCCGCTCCACCACAATTGCCGGCGGCAGGCTGGCTCCCGCATTGTTCAGGTGCAGAACATTTTCGCAACCCGGCGTATCCGCCCGGACCGATGCCACGTCGATGCTCATCGCTTGCTCCTTATCGGGAAAAAACCGCTGCACTCTTTATACTGGGTTCCATCATGTCGAATTTCGCACCTGTCGAGGAACAACTGGAATACCTGACGAAAGGCACGGCGGAAATTCTGCCGCTGGCCGAGCTGCGCACGCGCCTGGAACAGTCCCGCGTCACCGGCCGGCCACTGCGCATCAAAGCCGGATTCGACCCGACCGCGCCTGACCTGCACCTGGGACACACCGTGCTGATCCGCAAGCTGAAGCACTTCCAGGACCTGGGCCACACCGTCATTTTTTTGATTGGCGACTTTACCAGCCTGATCGGAGACCCCACGGGAAGATCGGTCACGCGGAAGCCGCTGACGCGGGAAGAAATCGACCGCAACGCCGAGACCTACACCGAGCAGGTATTCAAGATTCTCAACCGCGAGAAAACCGAAGTTCGCTTCAACTCGGAATGGCTGGGCACGCTGGGTTTTGAGGGCATCATCCGGCTGGCGGCAAAATTTACCGTGTCGCAGATGCTGGAGCGCGACGAGTTCCACAAGCGCTTCCAGGCCGAGCAACCGATTTCCCTGCACGAAATGCTGTATCCGCTGGCGCAGGGGTATGACTCCGTGATGCTCGAGTCCGACGTGGAGCTGGGCGGCACGGACCAGAAATTCAACCTGCTAGTGGGCCGCGAGCTGCAGCGGCAGGGAGGTAAGCCGGCGCAGATCGTCCTGATGATGCCGATTATCGAGGGCCTCGACGGCGTGCAGAAGATGTCGAAGTCGCTGGGCAATGCCATCGGTATTAAGGAACCGCCGCAGGAGATGTACGGCAAGCTCATGTCAATTTCCGACACCTTGATGTGGCGCTATTGGACACTGCTGACCGATTTACGTCCAGGCGAGATATCCCGGATGCGGGAGGAGGTAGAGAGCGGCGGGTTGCATCCCATGGAAGCGAAAAAGCAGCTGGCGCGGACGATTACGGCTGACTTTCATTCCGAGGCAGCCGCGCGGCAGGCGGATGAAGACTGGGCAAAGGAACATCAACAAGGCATCGCTACAGAAACGATCGATATTCCTCTTCAGGATGTGGCCGGAGCAGATACAGTGATGCTTGGGAGGGCGATCAAAGATTGCAATGCCGATATATTCATCAGCACAGCAAAGCTGCTTCTCAAGTTAGGAATGAAAAACTCCCGTACCGAGGCTGAGCGACAGGCAAAAGCAGGGGTGACAATCAACAATCGAAAAATTAATGAATTGCTGATTCCGCTTACCGCTCGCCCTGTTGAACTAACCGTAAAAGTCGGGCGTCAGATTAAGGTTGCGAGAATCGTCAACCCAAAGCTCGACGACCCAACGATCCAGCATCTCCTGATTGGGGCCTGAATTCTCCCGTTGCTCGGGCGCGCATTTGGCATGTACCTTCATCCATATGTCCTTCCCCAGGCCTCTCGGCGTTTGCGCCGCCCTGCTTTTTTTCTGTCTGCCTGCCATCGCCAAAGTCCACACCGTTGGAATCGGCAGGTGGCGCACGGTTCCATGCACGGCACCTGCTTCCACTACATCCGCCACCATGCACGTGCGGCCGCTGGTGATCGATGGCCAGATTCGCGACTGGACCACGGGAGAAATCCACGAGATCACCGGGCGCACTTTCGTAGCGCGGCGCGCCATCAAGCTGAACGATGCTTTGCCGGATGAAGCCGGCTCTCACTGGATCTGGGTGCTGGGTCCGTGGCTGCTGGTCGATCGCGTTTCCGGCCATGTGAAAGTGTTGCGCCTGCCGGACTTCGACCCAGCCGTGTCGCAGGTGGTCTGGTTTCGCGATTATGCCGCGTATTGCGGGGTGAATTCGACAGGCAAACATCTATACGCGGTGGTGACACAATTGGGAGTTCGTTGCCCGCTGGTGGCCAAGCCTATCGCGAAGTGGACGGCGGACGATCATCCCGCCCCGGCCTGCGCCGCGGCCACCTGGCAGCGCCAGCCGCTGCAGGTGGTTTTTCATCCAGCGGGAGGTGCTGCGCTGACCTATCAAATTTACGGTCTCGCCTCCGCCCTGATCGAAAGCAGAGAGTCGCCCGACGATCAATAATCCTGAAAATAGAACGTTTCGTGGCCCTGCGGCCCAAACAGACGCGGCGGCGACGATGGCGGGTTCATTTCCAGAAACATGCGGCGTTTGGGAACGTCAAAAACGATTGTGCGAAAGCTATGGAGAATGCCGTTTCCGATGGCTCCGGGAAGATTTTTCTCCGGACCGATCTGCTCCCGGTCCTCCAGATACTCGACTGGCGTGTTGCGCGTTTCCATGTCGCCGATTTGCAGCGAATCGATGCTCCCGATCTTCACCGAATAGTAGCCGTTCAACCCGTAGGCTTTTCCGGAGTCCGAGCGCTGATAACTGTCCTCCAGGCCCATCCTGTGAACAAAGCGCTCGAACAGGACCAAGGTGACATTGCTGCCGGTGTCAACCGCCACATCGACTTCACTGCGGAAATAGCGGCCGCTCGCAACCGTCACCGGAATTTCTACGAAGTTTTTGCTGGTCCGCAGTGGGACGGACATGCCGGATCCGCGGTAGCGATATTTTTTGGGCGGGTACAACGTTAGCAATCTCGTCTGAAAATCCACCCTGACAACGAAGCGGCGAAAGAACGGATACCCCAGCAGCCCGTCGGTGGGATGATGAAAATGCTGTTCAAAACGGTTCAAATCCATCACCGCGAAGGAACGCGCCACGGGAACGGAATCGATTTCCGCGTCCACATTTACCTGGGGGCCGACGTAAATTCGTCCAGCGCCGAAGCCGGCGTCACTGGACTGGCTGAGGTGCGGCAATCGGAACCCAAGCTTTCGTGCGGTCCGAAGATTGAGAACATTCCGGTTGGCCCCGCTGTCGAGCAGAAACAAGTAGCCCGGTTTGCCGTCGAGCTGAACCGTCACATAGATGTGACTTTGGAAGTATTCAAACGGAACGGTAACCGCCCCGGCAGGGCGCCACGTGATTGCGGCAGGTGCGGTGGGGGCGGAGTTTCCCCCAGCGATTGCTGAGATTGCCGGCTGCGGCAATACACACAGAGTGGCCGCCAGCAGCTTGACGAAGAATGCGCTCGTCATGCCATGCCCCTCCCCATGTGGAGATCACTATACGCTCGCGCACTATGGTTTCGCGGCAGCCGCCCGCGGCCCGGAGGCCTCTTCAGTTTGCCGGGGATTCATGCTTCCGCCCGCGATTTCAGTCTCTCCTTCGGCGGCCGCAAACAGTGGTAAATTTCCGTGCTACACTCCTGCCTATGCTTATCGTCCTTCTCATCATTCTTTTGCTGATTTTCGGCGGTGGCGGATACTATGTGGGACCCGGGGTTGGCTACTATGGCGGCGGCGTCATTGATCTGATCCTGATCATCGTGATCCTCTACCTGATCTTCGGCAGAGGTCGCAGAGCCCTCTAGATACGCCGGAACCGCGCGCATCTTCCGTTGCGCACGGGCAGCTCCTGCGGGTTGCCGGGCCGAGGAAACGTCGCCAGCCATCTATACTGAAGTTCAGGCGACGTTCTTCCTTTTTATGGCTACGCATCTGGATGAAATTCTGGCGTCTACCCGCCGCGACCTCGAGATTTACCGGAGGAGCGCGGATTTTCCTGTGCTGGAGCGCCGTGCCGCCCAGCACGCGCCGCGCGGGTTTGCCCGGGTTTTGCGTCATCGCTCGCAAACCGCTCCCGCCATCATTGCGGAACTGAAGAAGGCATCGCCCTCGCGCGGGTTGATCCGGGAAAATTTTGCCGTAGCGCCGCTTGCCGCCATGCTGGCGGATGCAGGCGCCGCCGCGCTTTCGGTGCTGACCGAGGAGCATTTCTTTCAGGGCAGCCTGGACAATCTGGAACAGGCTTCGGCTACGGTCGAGCTTCCTTGCCTGCGCAAAGACTTTATTGTGGATGAATTGCAAATCCTGGTAGCGCGGGCATATGGCGCGGACGCCATTCTGCTGATTGCCGCAGCGCTCGACGACCAGGCCTTGCGGCGATTGACGCAGGCCGCGCACGCGCTCCAAATCGATGTTCTGTGCGAGGTTCACGACGCCGGAGAAGCGGCGCGCGTGGTCGAGCTGGGCTGCGACGCCATCGGGGTGAACAATCGCAACCTGCGCACCTTTCAGGTCAGCCTCGACGTGTCCCTCGAGCTGGCCGAGTTGCTTCCGAAGGAGGTTGTTCGCGTGACCGAGAGCGGCATCCATACCGCGCAGGACATCGCCCAGCTGCGCGCCGCCGGATACGACGCCTTCCTGATCGGCGAGTCGTTGATGCGCCAGTCCGACCCGGGAAGCGCCCTGGCTGCGCTGCTGGCCGGGGCGGGCGTTGCGCGCGAGGTGCCCGCTTAGGGCGGCCGGCCATGTGGATCAAGATCTGCGGAATCACAACGCTCGAAGACGCGGAAACGGCGATTGCCGCCGGAGCCGATGCGGTGGGTTTTGTGTTCGCGCCAAGTCCGCGCCGCGTGAGGGCGGACGCAGTTCGAAGAATTGTGGAACGGTTGCCGCAGTTGACGGAGAAAGTTGGAGTTTTCGTTGATGCAACGCTGGAAGAGATTGTGCGAACCCACGCCGCCGCCGGCTTGACCGGGGTGCAGTTGCACGGCGCGGGTTCCGTCGCTCCGGGGGAGCTGGAAGCACGCATCGGCCAGGCGGTCCGCGTATTGAACGTGGTGCGGTTTAGCGGCGATTCGGCCGACTTCGCGTTCCAGTTGCGGAGATTTTCTGGCGACGCCGCGAACCGGCGGCATGGCGTGCTGGTGGACACCTGTGTTGCGGGCAAGCAGGGTGGCACCGGAATCGTGTTCGATTGGACCGCGGCGCGTGCGGGGTTTCTGCGCGAGGCGCCGCACTTGCGGCTGATCGCCGCCGGAGGATTGCATCCGGAAAATGTGCGTCACGCGATCCGGATACTGGAGCCATGGGGCGTGGATGTTTCGAGCGGCGTCGAAGCCAGTCCGGGAAAGAAGGACGCGCAGCGCATGGCCGCGTTTGTGCGCGCCGCTCGCCAGGCCGGGGCGGAACTGGAAGCGACCGCCAGGGTGTAAGACAGCGAACGAAGTAATCGCAAGGAATGGATGATGAAGGTTCTGCAAATTGATGATATGGAAGGTGTTCAGGAGACAGCAAAGGCTCTTGGACGCTTTGGCGCCTACGGCGGCCGCTACGTTCCTGAGACCCTGATGGCGGCACTGGAAGAACTGGAACACGCCTATGACGAGGCGCAGCGAGACCCGGCCTTCGCCAGCGAACTCAAGTATCTGCTGCACCACTACGCCGGGCGGCCCACGCCGCTTTATTTCGCCCAGCGGCTGACGGAATCGCTCGGCGGGGCGAAGCTGTATCTCAAGCGGGAAGACCTGCTGCACACTGGCGCGCACAAGATCAACAACTGCATCGGCCAGGGATTGCTGGCGCGGCGGATGGGCAAGCAGCGCATCATCGCGGAAACCGGCGCTGGCCAGCACGGCGTGGCCACGGCAACGGTGTGCGCGCTGTTCGGCATGGACTGTGTCATCTACATGGGCGAAACCGACATGCGTCGGCAGGAGCTGAATGTCTATCGCATGCGGCTGCTGGGCGCGGAGGTGCGCGGCGTAGCGTCAGGCTCGGCCACGCTGAAGGACGCCATCAATGAAGCCATGCGCGACTGGGTCACCAACGTCCGCACCACGCATTACCTGCTAGGCAGCGTGCTGGGCGCGCATCCCTATCCGGCCATGGTGCGGGATTTCCATCGCGTCATCGGCACGGAAGCGCGCGGCCAGATTCTTGAAGCGGAAGGCCGGCTGCCCACGGCGATTCTGGCCTGCGTCGGCGGCGGATCCAATGCCATCGGCGTGTTCTATGAATTTATTCCCGACAAAAATGTTCGCCTCATCGGCGTCGAGGCGGGCGGTCGCGGCCCCGGGCTGGGCGAACATGCGGCGCGCTTTCAAGGCGGCTCGCCGGGCGTGCTGCAGGGAACCTATTCCTACGTGCTGCAGGATGACGCCGGCCAGATTGCCCAGACGCATTCGGTTTCCGCCGGGCTCGACTATGCATCCGTGGGCCCGGAGCATGCCGCGCTGCACGACTCCGGCCGCGCGGAATATGTCTCGGCGTCCGACGAAGCGGCGCTCAAGGCGACCGTAACGCTGGCTCGCACAGAAGGCATTCTTCCCGCGCTTGAAAGCGCGCACGCGGTGGCGGAGGCGATCCGCATCGCCCCGAAGATGAAGCGCGAGGACATTCTGCTGATCAATCTTTCCGGCCGCGGCGACAAGGACATGGGCATTCTGGCGCGCGAGCTGAACCTGAAGGGGGCCTGAGGATGGCCATCGAATTTCGCCGGCGACCTGGCCTGGTCGTCTATCTCACAATCGGCGACCCGGACCTTGCAACCAGCAAGCGGATCGCGCTGGCTGCCGTCGATGCAGGCGCGGATGTGTTGGAACTGGGCGTCCCCTTCAGCGACCCGCTGGCGGACGGTCCGGTGATCCAGCGCGCCAGCGAGCGGGCCGTGCGCAACGGCACGCGGCTGGCCGATGTGCTGGAGCTGGCGCGCAGCCTGCGCGCGGAACGGCCCTCCGTCGGACTGGTGATTTTTTCCTACTTGAATCCCGTTCTGCGCATGGGGCTGGAGGCATTTGCCCGCGCCGCCGCGGACGCGGGTGTCGATGCCGTCCTGATTATCGACATGATCGTCGAAGAGTCGGAAACCTATCGTGCCATTCTGCGGCGTCACGGCCTGCAGCCGATTTTTCTAGCCGCGCCCACCAGCCCGGACCGGCGCCTGCGGTCGATTGCCGAAGTCTCGGAAGGGTTCGTGTACGCGATCTCTCGTGTCGGCATCACCGGCACGCAGCAGCAGTTGGCCGGGGATGCGCGCGGACTGGTCGAGCGCCTTCGCCGGTATACAACGCTGCCGGTGGCGCTGGGATTCGGCATTTCGAGCGCCGAACATTTTGCCGCGGTGGGAGAGTTTGCCGACGCCGCTGTGGTCGGCAGTGCCATCGTTTCTCTGATCGAGCAGTCGAGCGCGGAGGATGCACCGAGGGCCGTGGCCGCGTTTGTCGCCGGATTGCGAGCTCCTGCCACGGTCGCGGAAAACGTTCTTTCCTGAAAAATGCGCCCGTCTCGATTAGGATAGGCAACATTATCTTTTTTATTCGCCGCGCCCCTTCCCATCGCAGCTTGCAAGCGAATCGGGCGCCGGCGTTGAGGTACACATGGACATTGCAGAATGGCGTTTGAAAATCGACGAGCTCGATCGCCAGATCGTTACCCTGATCAGCGAACGCGCAACCGCCGCCCAGGCCATCGGCCGCCTGAAGCGCTCGACGGACATGCCGGTTTACGAACCGAATCGCGAGAAGGTGATTTTTGAAAACGTGCGCAAGACGAATCCCGGCCCATTGCCGGACATTGAATTGACGCACATCTACGAACGAATTATCGACGTGATGCGCGCCCTGCAGAAGGACGAACTGGCTTCGCGGGGCGAACAAGAGCAGAAGTAAAAAATAAGACGAAACGAGAGATTGCAATGATTGTAGCCATGCAGGCAAACGCCACCGAGGAACAGATCCAGCAGGTGCTGGCGCGGATGGTGGAGATCGGTTTCAACGTGCATCGCACCACCGGCACCATGCAGACGGTGCTGGCCGGAGTGGGCCAACCGGCCAGTTTCGACGTGAACGACTTTCAACTGATGGCCGGTGTCGCCGACGCGCACCGCATCACTTCGCCGTACAAGCTGGCCGGGCGCGGATTTCGCCCGCAGGGAACCGTGATCCGCTTTGCCAATGGAGTGACGGTGGGCAGCGAGGAAGTGATGGTGATGGCCGGCCCCTGTTCGGTCGAATCGCGCGATCAGATCTTTACCGCGGCGAAAAAGGTGGCTGCCACGGGAGCAAAATTTTTGCGCGGCGGCGCGTTCAAGCCGCGCAGCTCGCCCTATTCCTTCCAGGGGATGGGTCTGGAAGGCCTGCACCTGCTGCGCGAAGTGGGCGATGAAACTGGCCTCCTGATCGTCAGCGAAGTGATGGAGATTTCGCAGATCGAACTGATGCTGCCGTATGTCGACCTGTTCCAGGTGGGCGCGCGCAACATGCAGAACTTCAACCTTCTGCGGGAGCTTGGCCTGGCGCGCAAACCGGTTCTGCTGAAACGCGGCATCGCCGCCACCATTGAGGAGCTGCTGCTGTCGGCTGAGTACATTCTTTCCGGCGGCAACTACGACGTGATGCTGTGCGAGCGCGGCATCCGTACTTTTGAAACCTACACGCGCAACACTATGGACATTTCTGCCATTCCGGTGCTGAAGCACCTTACTCACCTTCCGGTGCTGGGAGACCCATCCCACGGCACCGGGCGGCGCGACATGGTTCCGGCGATGGCGCGGGCTTCTGTTGCCGCCGGCTGCGACGGCCTGCTGATCGAGGTCCATCCCAATCCGGACAAGGCTGTTTCCGACGGAGCGCAATCGCTGTTCCCCGAGCAGTTCGAGAAGCTGATGGGCGAACTGCGCATCATCGCCAGCGCCGTTGGGCGCAAGATCGCGTAACCCGGCCGTGGCGGACTCGATCGAAAGCATCGCCATTTTCGGCACCGGCCTGATCGGCGCATCGGTGGGGCTGGCGCTGCGGGCGCATGGCTTTGGCGGCCGCATCGTCGGCTGGGACCGCTCGCTCAACGAGGCAGAGCTGGCGCGGCTGCGCGGCGCCGTCGATATTGTGGCGGCTGAACCGCTCGCTGCCGCGGCGGAAAGCGATTGCATCGTTCTGGCGATGCCCGTCTTCGGCATTCTGAATTGGATCGACCGGCTGGCCGCGGTTCTTCGCGGGGGCCAGTTGGTCACCGACGTCGGAAGCACCAAGCAGGCCATCCGCGAGCGCGCTGCCGCTGCGTTTGCGGGTGGCGGCGCGCACTTTCTTCCCGGCCATCCCATGGCGGGCAAGGAAGTCCACGGCGCGGCCTACGCAGACGCGAATCTATTTCGCGGCGCGGTCTGGCTGTTCACGCCGATTGCATCTGGAGTTTCCGGGAACCGCGCGGAGGAATGGCGCGGATGGGTCCAGCGCTTCGGTTGTCGCGTGCTGGATCTTGACGCCGAACGGCACGATCAGGTCTGCGCCTGGGCCAGCCATCTTCCGCAGATGCTGGGAACGGCGCTGGCGGCGCTGCTGGAAGATACGTTTGTCGAAACCCAGGAGGCGGGCCAGCTCCGCGCCATCGGGGGCCGCGCCATGCATGAGATGACGCGGCTGGGCGCAAGTCCGTTTTCCATGTGGCGCGACATCGCGCAGACCAACGAGGAGCCCATCGCCGCCGCGCTGCTGGCGCTGGAACAACGCCTGGCGCTGATCCGGGAAAATCTCAAGCAGCCCGAGATGCGCGAGCAATTCGAGCGCGCCAACCGTTTCCGCTCGCGGTTTTAGCACATCTATTCCGCACGGTTCATGCTGGTCTTAACGATGGATGCCTTATGCTGCTTATGGTCCTCATCGAGAATGTAGAGTTTGCGGCCGTCAATGGCATATTTCAGCTCCGCGCCAACCGTCACATTCGCCGGCTTCGACCATGGGAACAGCAGCCTTTCGCGCGCGACGTAGGTTTTCTCCGGCCCCCGGATCGTATAGACCTCGTAGGTGTCGACATTGTCGTTGGTGGTTGCCGTTGTGTTCTCAGAATAGTTGGTCTTGCCGTGCTTTCTTTTTGCCTCACTATTCGTTTGATAAGTTGTGGTGCTTCCATCATGCACTTTCTGCTGCTCAGTATCGAGCAACTTGCCACTCTGCCACTGGCGAGCGGCGGCAAACGCCATTGTGCTGACAAGAAAGATCGCGACAAACAAACTGGTCCTGCAAGCAATTCGCCTCATGGAGCCTCCGCTGCACTATCTGGATTTGTTCTCTTAGAGTAGCGTATCCATTTCTGGTTCGGACTCTTTGAGCCTCTCTTTTTTGCGGATGAGCGGAATGAAAACGCCAAACCATGATGCGGATTGCAGAACTCTTTGAAGCTTCCGGAGCGTGTTGAAGTGCGGGGTTGAGCGATTGCATAACCGTCCGGCCTTCGCGTACAACGGCAGCATGAGGATTTTGACGGCGGCGGAGATGCACGCCTGCGATGAGCGCACGGTGGAGCAGTGGGGCCAGACCTGGGAGAGCCTGATGGAACATGCGGGCGCTGCCGTGGCCGGGTTCGCGCTGCGACAGTTCCCGAACGCGGTGCGGATTGCCGTGCTGTGCGGCAAGGGAAACAATGGCGGGGATGGGCTGGTGGCGGCGCGACATCTGGAAGCCAGCGGGAAACAGGTTCGGATTGTGTTGCTGGCCGCGCCGGAACAGCTCCAGAGCGAACCGCGGGCGATGTACGAAAAACTGCCGACTGCGCTGCGGGACTCGGTTTTCGTTTTGCATGAGGCTGACCCGGCCCTGGAACATTTCCTCGCCGGGACGGATTTATTTCTGGACGCCATCTTCGGCACCGGTTTTCATCCGCCGATGCGCGGCGCGGCCGTGGGGATGCGGGACAAAATCGCCGGGCTCGCTGCGCCGGTGCTGTCGGTCGATCTGCCTTCGGGTTGGGACGCCGACGCAACCGCGATGCACACGGACGGCGCGTTCCGCTCCGATGCTGTGGTGACGTTCACCGCACCGAAACTGGCGCACGTCTTTGGAGGACTGACTCGCGGGCCGGTGGTGGTGGCGCCGATCGGCTCGCCGGAAGGCGCGGTGATTTCGACAGGCAATCTGACCTGGACGGGCGTGTCGAAGAAGATCATGGAGGTTCCGCGGGCGCTCAATTCCAACAAGGGCCGCTTCGGGCATGTGCTGGTGGTGGGAGGGTCGCCGGGAAAGGGCGGCGCGCCGGCGATGTCCTCACTGGCGGCGATGCGCGCGGGCGCGGGCCTGGTGACGGCGGCGGTGCCGCGCGGCATTGCGGCGGTGGTGGCCGGGTTTGCGGCGGAAATGATGACGCTGCTGCTGGAGCAGTCCTCGACAGGTGGCATCTCGACGAAGAATTTAGACGCGGAGCGGGTGGAAGCGATGATGCATGGGATCGATGTGCTCGCCGTCGGCCCAGGGATCGGCCGCGAGCCGGAGACCGCGGAATTTGTCCGCCAGTTCATCGCAAAAACAACGCTGCCCGCCGTGCTCGACGCCGATGGACTGAACGCGTTTGAAGGCCACGCGGAGAAACTGGATGGCCGAGGCCGCATGCTGGTACTGACGCCGCATCCGGGCGAGATGGCTCGGTTGCTGGGCTCGACCATCGCCGACGTGCAGCGCGACCGCGTGGCCACGGCGCGCGATTTTGCGACCAAGCATTCTGTCACGCTGGTGCTGAAAGGCTGGCGCACGCTGGTGGCGCATCCGGATGGTCGCGTTGCCGTGAACACTACGGGAAATCCGGCGCTGGCCAAGGGCGGCAGCGGCGACATTCTTACCGGCATGGTGGCGGCGATGGTGGCGCAGTTTCCCCAGCGCGTGGCGGAAGCCGTCGAATGCGCGGTCTGGCTGCACGGCGCGGCGGCGGACGCCTACGTGCGTACGCGAGACGAGCACACCATGCTGGCCACTGAGTTGTTGGAACATCTCTCCGAGGCCATCCGCGCGCCGATGGAACGGGATGGAGTGGTATGGCTGCAGGAAGGCCAATGAGCGGGCTGCACCGCGTCTACACCACGCACTCCTGCGACGAAACCATCGCGCTGGGGCGCGAACTGGCCAAACTGCTGCGGCCGCCGAAGGCGGTGATTTTGCGCGGAGACCTGGGCGCGGGCAAGACGACGCTGGTGAAGGGAATCGCCGCCGCGCTGGGCGCGGCGGAGCCGGAAGAGGTCACCAGCCCGACATTTACGCTGATCCACGAATACGCCGGCCGCGCCATCGAGCCGACCAGCCCCCAAGAAAATCTTGGCGAGAGTGTCCTGCTGTATCACCTCGACCTGTATCGCATTGAGAGCCAGCGGCAGTTGGATACGCTGGGAATCGAAGAGCTGATGACGCCGCAGAGCCTGGTGCTGATCGAGTGGGGAGAAAAATTCCCGTCTCTGGTGGCCTTGAGCGATGGAGAAATTACCATCGCAACGCTGGGGGAAGACGAGCGCAGGATTACGCTGAGGCTGCGCTCGTAACGCGAGCTTAAAAACCCATCACGTTGTAGCCGCTGTCCACGTAGATCACTTCGCCGGTAATGCCGGAGGCCAGGTCGGAGGCGAGGAATGCCGCCGTGCCGCCCACCTCGGCCTGTTCCGTATTGCGATGGAGCGGAGCGCGGTCGGCATGGGCCTTCAGCATTTCGCTGAGGCCGCCGATGCCGCGGGCGGCCAGCGTTTTAATGGGCCCGGCGGAGATGGCGTTTACGCGAATGTTCTGCCGTCCCAGGTCCGACGCCAGATAACGCACGGTCGCTTCCAGCGCGGCCTTGGCGACCCCCATCACGTTGTAGTGCGGTACCACTTTTTCCGCGCCGTAATAGGTCATGGTGATAATGCTTCCGCCCTCGGTCATCAGCGGCGCGGCGGCCCGGGCCAGCGCAATCAAGGAGTAGACACTGACATCGTGGGCGACGCGAAATCCTTCCCGCGTGGTCTGGAGAAAGTCATTCTTCAGTTCCTCCGCCGGGGCGAAGGCGACGGAATGCACCAGCACATGAAGTTTGCCGTGGCGCTGCTTTAAATCGGCGAAGACGCGCTCGATTTCGGCGTCGTTCGAAACATCACATTGCAGGGCCTCGGCGCCGGGCAGCTCGGCCAGCAAGCCCTCGGCCTCCTGCTTCATGCGCTCGTTCTGGTAGCCGATGATGAGCGTCGCGCCGCAGGCGTGCAGCTTCCGCGCAATCGCCCAGGCGATCGAGCGTTTGTTGGCGAGTCCGAAGACGACGGCGGTGCGGCCTTCCAGGTTCAACATGCTTTCCTCCATTCGAGCGGGGCTTCCGCAGAATATCAGTGGCGGCACTCAGCCGCCCAGGTCGATCAGTTCCACGTGCTCGATCGGCTGGCCAAGGAAGCGGCTGCCGAGGGCACGAAATTTCTCTACCGAGTCGGTTGCGAAAAAATGGCAGCGCTCGACGGCGGCTTCCATGGGTTCGGATGCGCCGGCCGTTAACTGCCGCTGCACGCGTCGCGCAGTCGAATCGGCGGAATCGAGAATCGCAATGCCCGGCGGCAACGCTTCCTGCAGCATGGCGCGCAGCAGCGGATAATGCGTGCAGCCGAGCAGCACCGTGTCCACTACATAGCCGCGCGTCCGGGCCTCGGCCAACGCTTCGTTGAGATAGATGTCCAGCACCTGGCGGGTGATCTGCGCGGTGGCACTGTCACCGGACTCGTTTCCGGTCCAGCCTTCCTCAATCAGCGGGACCAGCAGCGGACAGGCCTTTTCGAGAGCACGCAGGCCGCGTTCGGCACAGGCACGCGCGTAGGCATGGCTTGCGACCGTGGCTGCAGTGGCCAGCACCAGCACGTCGCGAGTGTTGCTGGCCGTCGCCGCGCTGTCCGAACCGGTTTCAATTACGCCCAGCACGGGAACGTGCGCCGCGGCGCGGATGGCGTCGAGCGCAAGAGCGCTGGCGGTGTTGCAGGCGATCACCAGATGCTCGGCACCGAAGGACTCCAGCATGTGCGCGCTTTCGACCGCGTAGCGGGCCACGGTGGCCGGCGACTTCGATCCGTAGGGCAGCCGCGCCGTATCGCCGAGGTAGAAAAATTCCGCCGCGGGAATCCGGGCCAGCAGGGCCCGCAGCACCGTCAGGCCGCCGAAGCCGGAATCGAAGACGCCGATGCGGGCCACGGGTTGCATCATCTTGACAGGCTGGTTCATGGAGCGCTCTCCGTTGAGGCTGGCGCGGAAGGATGGGCCGGGGGCGGGCTGGTTACGGTAGGGACATCGTTCGCGGTGAGATAGGTTCGGGTCAGATCGACATGTCCGGCGAGGGTTTCCTTCATGTGACCGTCGACCAGGAAACGTACCTCCGCAATTTGCGGAAGGTTGGCGTGGAGCGTGCCCAAAATCGAGAGCAGAGTGAGCGTTTCGACGAGAATGCCGGAAGGATGGCGATCGACAAACGCGCCATTCAAATTGATCACCGCCATTTGTGCGTTGGAATTTGCATTGTTCTGCTGGGACGCGGAGGCTGCCGGCACCGGCAGCAGGAAGACCTCGTTCACCGCTTGGACGGCGGCCAGCGGGTGTGGCGAACCAGGCTCGGCGTAGGCGTCGAACAGATCGTTCAACAGCGCCTTGGCGCGTGTGGTCTTTTCCCTGGGGAGCGCCAGTTGCCGGGTGACCGGTGCGAGGGAACCATTGTCATCATTGGCGATCATCAGTGTCGCCTGGACCGGCGCCGCCTCCACTGGCGCCGCCATGGGTGCAGCGGCGGGCACGGCGGAAAGCTGGTCTTCTGCCCGGGAACGGAGGTGAACCAGGTAGGCCGCCAGCACGACAGAGCCGGCTAGCAGCAGCCACAGCAGGACTTTCTGATAGCGGGGGATCACGGCCGCGTTCTCCAGCCGTCGCGCCAGGCCGCCAGCGCCGCCGCCAGCGCCTGTGCAATCCTCTGGCGATAGGCGGCATCGGTCACCGGCGTGTTCGCGTCCAGCGGGGCCACCTCGACCGCAACCGCGGGACACGCCAGGCGGTCGAGCGGGGCCAGCGAGGTTTTGTCCAGCAGCACGGGCACATGGCCCGCGGCCAGCGTGGCGTTCAGGTCCGACTCCAGGTGGAGACTCCGCGTGACATAGCGGGTCTGCGCCGTTTGCCAGGGCAAAAAAGCCCGGCGTGGGTCGGAAGAAGTGGATTGCGGCGCGGGCAGCGAGGAGGTGAACAGATGCACTCCACTGCCGGTCGAAGTGGCGTGCAGCAGCACGCAGGCGGCGGCCTGGGCGCGGTTGGCCGTCTCGGCACGCGTGTCGTCATCGATGGTGGCGTCGGTGTCTCGCGTCAGGATCGAGGAAATCCCACGGGCGTTCAGTAGCACGTGCAGGCGCACCGCCAGGTCCAGCGTGTAGTTTTTCTCCGGTGTTCCGTCGGCTAGCATAGCGCCATTGTTGCTGCCGCCGTGCGCCGGGTCCAGCACGACAAGAAAACTTCGCGCAGGAGTGCTTCTCGCCGGCACTGGCAAATTTGCCGGCTTGGTTTGCGCCGCGGATGCGGCGGGCTGCTGTGCGACAGCCACAGAGAAAGAAGTGAATGCACAGGCCAGAATGGCTAGCAAGGCGATGGCTCGAACGGGCGCGGCGCCAAACCGCGGGTCCCTCCGCTTCGCTTCGCTCAGAATGACGATCCCTCCGGTCTACGGCAATCGAATTGACAATGCTCTAGTCCAGTGCATAAATGGCACCTCCATTCAGGGAGGTCACTAGAAGCCGCATGAACAAAGGGTAAACCAAACGGGTGTGACACGGAAGTGACAAATGACAATTCGCAAACGGAACAACTCCTACCAAGCCGATTGCACCGACAGAAGCGGAGCACGGGTACGCCGCAGCTTCGAGAAACGGAAACAGGCCGCAGCATTCATCGCATCAATCACCGGCGAACCTGAGCAAGCACCAAAAAAAGGCAGCGGGAAAGCCGACGCATCGCGGCCCGAATTGCCCCGCTCCTCAAAGATGCCGAAGCCCGCAATCATGTGCAACGCTACGTTGCCGCCCGCGCGCTCATTGCGGAGTGCGGCTCGATGACAGCGGCCCAAGTCACCAAGGACAATGTCTACGCCATGCTGCGACCCTGGCACAGTCGCGGCCTGGCACCGAAAACCATCTCCAATTATCAGCAGGCATTGCGCTGGCTGATGCGTTGGCTGGACGTCCCATTCTCCATCGCCGCAGCCATGCCGCACATCATGGGAGTGCGGCCCAGAGGAACCCTCGTCACCGTCGAGGCCTTCAACAAAGTACTCGACCACGTGCGCCCACACATGCGGCTGTATTTGCTGCTGTGCTCGGACGCCGCCATGCGGAGTGGCACGGCGGTAAAGATCACCGAAGCAAACTACGACCGAGAGCGACGCTCCCTGGTGTTCACCTCGAAAGCCAACAGCCATGTTTACGTCCCGCTCACCGCGCGGCTCGCCGCCATGATCGAACAGGCCGAAGAATATGGGGAACGGGACAAACCGCTGGTGGGAAGGCTGGGTGGGATGATCGGGCGGAACGCCGCAGGACACTACGCCCGCGCCCTCCAGAGGGCCATCCGGGACGCGGGCGTAGAGCGGTTCACATCCCATGATCTCCGGCGGTCCACAGCAAGACGGCTCTACCAGGACACAAAGGATGTGCGGCTAGTTCAACACATGCTGGGACACGTGTCCATGAAAAGCACCTTCGACTATCTCTTCCCACACACCTCACAAGTCAACGCGGCACAAGTCGAGAAAGCCGCAGGTGAGCAATGAACAAACCCAAAGCCAAACCTCCCACGGAACCGCATGCCATCACCGCCGCCATCCGCTTCGCGGAACGCGCCCACACCGAAACCCTGGCCAGCACCGGCGACCCACGCGCCGCGCAAGCCGCCTGGCAGGCATGCCTGCCAGAACTCACCGGACGAGGTGAAGTCCGCGCCTACATCGCCTGCATCGCATGGGGTTTGCACGCTCGAATCCTGTCAGCCGACGAAGCAAAAACCATGCTCTATACAGCCCAACTAGCGCTAGCAGCCCACCAAGGAGCCAACCCAAAATGACATTCGTCACCACACAACCTCCCGCCACGCGCAACAATATCCCGCGCTGCGACAACTGCAAGAATTACATGCCGCGCCTCATCACCCTAGACGCGTTGCGGTTCTGTTGCGGCGATTGCTGCCAGGAGTGGGCTGCGAAGCAAATGGCAGGAACAACCGCCCATGAGGCGTTCCACATCCTCAACCGGCTCCGAGACTATCTCAAAGCAAAACTAAACGGATGCGGCGAACAAGCCGCCCTGGTTCGGCTGTGCATGGACAGCATGAACCTCTACAAAGACCTGCCGCTCGAGCAACTCTGCGACAACGCAACCTGCATCGCCGTGATGGCAGAGGAAGAAAATACCGTTGACCCGGAACTGGATTTCCCATACGGTGAGTCATCGACCTGAAGAACCAGTTGGGGATTCCGGGCGTGGGCAACCGCGCCCATCTTTTTGTGCCCGAAATAGAGGCCAGCCGGCGCGCCTGTCAGCGAGCATCACTGGAGTGCGAACAGCGCTCGCGCGCCGCGTCGTTCCTCCGCTCCCAGCGCGGACGTGCGTGGCGTCCCGCCTGACGTGTCCGCTCTCCTGT
>Ga0207933_1000134_pt1 | contig 74923 bp, 68 predicted proteins | sample NGESurdeep092012_4_FD_184488 | JGI IMG/M metagenome (GOLD analysis project Ga0207933, IMG submission 184488) | Arctic peat soil microbial communities from Barrow, Alaska - NGEE Surface sample F53-3 deep-092012 (SPAdes) | ecosystem: Environmental > Terrestrial > Soil > Wetlands > Peat ...
TCAACGTCGTTTCAATGGTCACGACGCTTTCGTTACTGAACTCTGGCACGTCAACCAACTTACTTGAACCCGAAGAAAGTCGGCGCTGGCCGCAGGCATTCTGGTCCCACCTTCTATCCCACGGCGCGCACAATCTCACACATGAATGCGAAGCTCGGACCCGCCAAATGGTGGTTCGCCTTGAAGTAAAGTGGCAGTTCGGTGGCTGTCAAAGACGATCAGAAAGTAGCCATCCACCGGGCCGCTAGCTCATCGGGTAGAGCAGGGGACTTTTAATCCCAAGGTGCCGGGATCGAGACCCGGGCGGCCCACCAGTAAAACAAAGGATTATGAAGCGATTTAGGACTCCAATCCCAATGATATCCCTAAACAATCCCTAACTCTTCCGAAAGTTGAATAGCATGTGATCCGTGAGCGGAACCCTGCGAGAAAAGGAGCCTGGCGTCTGGGAGGTCAGGTTCATGGCCGGCCGAGATCCAGTCACCGGCAGGAATCGCCAGTTGAGTAAGACGGTTCGCGGCAGTAAGACCCAAGCTCGCCAGAGGCTCAATGCCCTGGTTACCGAGGCCCAGTCCGGTCGTTACGACGGCACGTCGGCGACTTTCGAGCAACTCGCCAACAAGTGGCTTGACCTCGTCGAAGACGATCTAAGCCCGACGACTCTTCGTGGTTATCGGAACAAACTGAAGGTGAGGATCTTCCCGGCCATCGGAGATCGCCCGGTCAATAAGATCACCACCGACGATCTGGATCAGCTCTATCGAGGACTCGTCAATCAGACCGGACTGTCGCCCACAACGGTGCGCCAAATCAACGCCATCATTCGACGGGCATTCCGTCAGGCCGTCATCTTGGGTTGGATAGCGACCAACCCCGCTGCCAACGTCACCCCACCTCGGATGACCAAGCCCAAACTCTCGCCGCCTAATGCAGCTCAGGTTGATGAGTTGCTCAATTACACACGGCGACAGAACCCCGAACTGGGCCACTTCTTGCACATCGCCGCGTCGACCGGTGCGCGCCGAGGAGAGATGTGCGCGCTTCGTTGGAGCAACCTTGATCCGAAGCGCATGACCCTCGCCATCGAGCGCTCGATTGCCGAAGTGCCGGGCGGGATCAGAGAGAAGAGCACTAAGACCCACGCAGAACGTCGTATCTCGCTCGACCCCGACACGCTCGCGGTATTCGAAGCACAGAAAGCCATCGTCACAGATCGGGCGAAACAGGTTGGCATGAAGATCGTGGCCAATGCGTACGTGTTCTCCCGTGAGCCAGACTGCCTCATTGCGATGACCCCAGGGACCATCACCAAGCAGTTCCAAGCAGTGCGAGACGCTCTCGGTTTTGACAACATGCGTCTGCACGATTTGCGGCACTTCGCCGCGACTCGAATGATGACCGCGGGCATACCGGTGCGCACAGTCGCCGGTCGACTGGGGCACGCGAACCCGTCAACTACGTTGTCGGTCTACACGCACTTCGTCGAGGCGAGCGACCAGGACGCCGCTGCGGTGATGGGCAACATACGGACAGAGAGAGAATCGCCCCCCATAGACACATCCTCGGCGGCCGTCAAGGCTAAGAAGGTCGCGAAAACGATCAAGCCCGTCAAGAAGATGGGCCGCGGTTCAACCAGCGTTTGACTCTCGGGCCGCTGGCTCGAATGCGACAGGAGAAGCGATGGCTGACCCAAAGGTGACAGGCTCTCCGGTCTCCAAGAACTGTTGGATATGGACCTTCACGACACGAATGCGTGTCCCTATCTTGATCACTGGCAACGGAAAAGTACCTTGCGAGTACATCGTCCACGCGGTGCTCTTGGCGATGCCAAGAATCAAGGCAGCCTCAGCAAGACCGATCGTCGCGGGCACAGCAGTTATGGCATGAGCCCGCTCGGACTGTTTTACGAGATCGATGAACTCAACTGGCTCGTTGATTGTCATTGCAACTCCTTACGGTAGATAGCGGAATAGTGTCTCATTCGAAAGTGGGGCTATCCACGAACAACAACGGTCGCATGACTAGCGACAAACTCTGGGATTCAGTGGTGTTTTCTGGCTCCCCAGGGTCCCATCGACCGTTACAGTCGCCACAACAAACAGGCCTGCTGGATTTGACTCACTTCTCCAATCACGGCTCCCTTCGACGTCAAGACGGCAAAGAGATGGCGCGCGTCCACGAAGTGACAGTGAGTTAATTAAGATCATTCAAAATACCGGGAACGATCGAGTACTAGATCTAGGTCACTCGCAAGTCGAGGAATTTACGCACGCCACAGTTGCTCCCCGGGGCGCGTCACCGCGATGTTCGGCACAGCGGCGTAACGCGACATCCGAGCGATAGCCGAGACGAGTACGGCGATATCGGTCGCTCGGATCATGACATCAGCGGCGATGCGATCATGGACCCAGCCACTCATGTCGGTGTCGACGTAGCCAGGTGAAATGGCCGTCGCCGTGACACCGTTCTGAGCTTCGGCAATGATGATGGATTCGCACAACGAAATCAGCGCCGCCTTGCTGGCGCCGTACGCCGCCAAATCAGACTCGGCCACCATGCCCGTGATTGATGCGAGCGCCACGATCTTCGCGCCTCGTTCGGGCTCCAAATCCGCGGTGGCCCTCAAGGTTGGCAACATGCGCTGAACTAGAAGAAATGGCGAGCGGACGTTGACGGCAATCTGCTTGTCGAATCGATGAATCGGATAGCTCGCAATCTCTCCCGCCGAGCCGACGCCCGCACATAGAACTAGGAGATCAAGGCTGGCGAAATTTCCTAGATGCGCTTCAGCGAGGACGTCCACATCGCTCTCCACCGCCATATCGGCGGATACAGCGACGATTTTGCCACCGGCGGCCCTCAGTTCGTCCCGGACCTTCGCCAAAATGTCAGGTTGGCGAGAGGAGATCGTCAGGTCGAAACCGTCAGCGACCAACTGCTCGGCAATTGTCCTACCGATGCCACGCGAGGCCCCAGTTACCAGTGCGACCTTTTTGCGAGTCATCACAAAATCCCCTCGATGAAGAACATCCGTACATGGTCGTTGTTACGCATCATGTGAGTAGCAATCCGATAGCAAACTGGCCGTATCGCGATGCAATCTCTTCTGGGCTCGTTGGCCCCTCCGGTCGATACCACTGGGCGACGGATGTGCACATGCTCGTCACGGCTCTGCCGACTTCTTTCGGGTATGGCACATTCAGATCTCCGGCTTTGATTGCGGCCAGTATCTCTGAATTGAGTAATTGTTGAACGGCATCGCGCTGTTGAGCAATTCTTTGATAATCAACTGATTCGAGACTACGCATTTCGCTCGAACCAATGAATGCAAGGTCTCGCCGCTTTGCGTGAAAAAGAGTCAGTGCTTCCACCACAAGTACTACGGCTTCAGTCGGCTCCCTCGCTTGGCCGCGAGCTTGCTTAAGTCGCCACGTAAGATCAAACATCGTTATGTCCAATATCCTCACGAGCAACGCTTGCTTCGTCGGATAGTGGTGATACACACCCGGTACGCTCATCTTTGCAAACCGCGCAATCGAACGCATGGTTGCACCGTGGTAACCCGTGAGAACAAATGCCTGGACTGCACCTGCAAGTATTGGGTCAATAGGAAGCGGAGCAAAGTCGCGCCAATCGTTCGCGGACCGGCCGATAAATCCCGCGTTTTTCTCAGGCAATTCGGTAGTTGGCACGCGATCCGTCAAGAAAAATGCTGCGGACTCACCCAACGCCATTGAGATTTCCTGGAGACGTCTCACTGATATTCCCGTCTTTCCGTTCTCAATTGCACTGACGGTTGCCGGACTGACACGAATGCGACTTGCGAGTTCTCTGAGGGTCACCCCCTTCGAAATTCTTGTTTGACGTATTGCGGCCGGCAACTCATACCGGTTGCCACGTTTTATGACACTTTCAGTCATTTGTTCAGTTTATCCGAACAATCGGATTCCACGTTCGTGCCACGCCCCGATTTTTCTCATAACAATAACGATACGATACGATGTCTCGCAAGATGCAAACATTTCTAATCGACCGAGCGCTCGGTTGTACAGGGGTACTGACTACGTCAATAGTTGAGCCAAGAAATCAATGACGTCTTCGTGCTGCTCGATAGGAGACTTACGTGAAGATGACGTCACTTTGGACGCGATGAGGACGATTAGCGAGTGCCGAGAACTATCAGAGTGTGACCTGCAAGTTTTTCGAAAATGAACATCGATGCGCTGTTGAATCTAGATTCGCTACGCCAGATCATGGCCGCGGTCATGGACGACCAGCGCTGGCTCACGCTCGACGCCAGTCTTATCTCGGGGGGCAAATCCAATCTTACGTTCGAGGTATGGAGTGAGGCCGGGACTGTCATTCTACGTAGGCCCCCCCACGGAAAACTCTTGCCCAGCGCGCATGACATGGCAAGGGAGGCTCGCATTCAAGGAGCCCTCGCGAGTACTTCGATTCCCGTCGCAAAAGTCCTCTATATCGACGCAAGCGGCGAAATTCTAGGCGTCCCCTTTTACGTCATGGAAAAGGTGTTCGGGCATGTGATTCGAGATGTATTGCCCAACCACTATGCCGAAACAGAGAGCGAAAAACTGGCGCTCGGCAACACGCTCATCGACGTTCTCCTCGAGTTGCACAATGTGGACCCGGTGTCAATCGGTTTAGGTGATTTTGGAAGAGCTGATGGCTATCTGGAGAGACAGATCAGTCGGTGGAGCGGCCAATGGGAGAAATCCAAGACCTTCGAAGTCGCCGCAATCGACAATCTCATTGTCAACTTGAAGAAGAGCGTGCCTAAATATTCACGCTCATCGCTGGTACACGGAGACTATCGACTTGACAACTGTGTCATGTCGGTTGACGATCCGTCACAGTTGAATGCCGTCTTGGATTGGGAACTTTCATCTCTCGGCGACCCGATGGCAGACCTAGCACTGACACTTTTCTATTGGCGGCAACCAGAGGATCGTCAGTTGACACTCATTCCCTCAGCCACCGCGACCCCTGGCTTTCCAAAGAGAGCCGATCTCGCGAATCGATACTCCAACTCCTCTGGTTCCAATCTTGAAGATCTCTCCTTCTATGAAGCGTTCGCTCGATTCAAGTTCGCGGTAATCACTCAGGGTGTCCTCGCTCGTGTGGCCACTGACGCGATGGCGGGACAGGACTTCGGAAACCTCAGCGGTGAAGTGATTGAGATCGCCGAAGACGGCCTCGAAATGATCAAGCGGAAGGAATAGACGAATGGAGTTTTCGCATTCACCCAAGTCACAAGAGATTTCAGCCAAAATGGCTGAATTCATGCATGAAGAGATCATGCCTGCAGAATTGGAGTACGGCCAGTGGAGGGCGAACCATGAACCCCACGCTTATCCACCCTTACTTGAAAAATTGAAATGTTCAGCGAAGAAGCGCGGACTTTGGAACCTCTTCCTTCCAGAAGTTTCAGGCCTGTCGAACGTCGAATATGCCAACGTCGCAGAGATCTCTGGGTGGTCTCCCGTGATTGCACCCGAAGCAATCAATTGCCAAGCTCCCGACAGTGGAAACATGGACACTCTTCAATTATTTGGATCGGCCGAACAGAAGACGCGGTGGCTCGAACCGTTACTCGCCGGCGAGATTCGGTCGGCGTTCGCGATGACCGAGCCCGATGTCGCATCTTCGGATGCCACGAACATCGCGACTCAGATTGTCCGTGATGGAGATGAATATGTGATCAATGGAGTGAAGTGGTGGATAAGCGGCGCCGCTGACACGCGTTGCAAGGTATTCATCGTCATGGGTAAAACGAATCCAGACTCAGAGCCTCATCGGCAGCAATCCATGGTTCTCGTGCCTCGTGACACCAAGGGGTTGACGATTGAGCGTCACCTCCCCATTTTTGGGTATCAAGATCAGCACGGTCACTCCCAAATTTCCCTGAATGACGTGCGGGTCCCCGTGGCCAACATTTTGTCCGATGAGGGCGATGGCTTCAAGATTGCGCAAGCGCGACTCGGTCCGGGAAGAATTCATCATGCCATGCGCGCTGTAGGCATGGCGGAACGGGCTCTTCGATTAATGGTTGATCGAGTTAAGTCGCGCGTCGCGTTCGGCGTACCCTTATCCGAGCAGAGTTCGGTGCAGGATCTGATCGCACAATCGCGCATTGACATTGAGCAATCTCGATTGTTGGTTTATAAGACGGCCTGGTTGGTCGATCAGTACGGCGCGCGAGGTGCTCGTACTGAGATAGCTGCTATTAAGGTCGCTGCGCCAGCAATGGCGACTGCGGTGATCGAGCGAGCGATCGAAGTGTTTGGAGCAGCCGGCGTCAGCGATGACACTCCCCTCGCATATTTTTATGCGTGGGCTCGCTGCCTACGAATTGTTGACGGACCCGATGCGGTCCATAGGCGCTCGATTGCACGAGAAGAACTCAAGCAGGACCCGGGTAATGAGTTTGGCGATAGTTTGCGCAAAACGGCTAGTCCATTGTGAGAAATACGAATTCAATTTCTGGGATAGGGGCGCTCGCGCTTGTCGCTACCGTCGGTGACGTTGCAAGCTCGAATGGGCCTCGTTTTTCCCCAACACCACGAAACCAGACCGACGTGAGACAACGTGTTTTCTTGAAATCAAACGACATGTGCAATGAGACCGATACGCAACTACCGAATGAAAGTTTCTTTTAATCTCCACGTGCCGGGATCGAGACCCGGGCGGCCAACCAATTCCTTATTAAGTGACAGAATTCTAAGACCGCATTCTTATTCCTAAGTCGTGGAGGCACCAACGAAATGAGAGAGTTTCACACCGCGAACGAACTCCAAGATGCAGTTGGCGAGACACTAGGGCGAAGTCAGATGCATCACATCGACCAATCGCAAGTAGACACGTTTGCCGATTTGACTGGAGACCATCAATGGATCCACATCGACCCTGAACGGGCAAAGGCGGGGCCGTATGGCGGCACGATCGTGCACGGGCTGCTCACAATGGCACTTAGTCAACACATGTCGCGCGAGGTGTGGGACGTTGTGACGCGAAAAATGGGATTGAATTACGGCAACAACAAATTACGGTTCCCGGCCCCGCTGCCAGTGCCATCCGATATTTCGGTCGTCGTCGAACTTTTAGAGGTTGGCAACCGCGGAGGTCTCTGCCAAGTGACGTCAAGAGTGACCACCGAAGCAATCGGCATCGACAAACCAGTCTGCGTGTTCGAGCCGATCACCCTTTTCCAGCTCTAGCAAAGCGACCCTAACGTTTGATCCCTTCGCGAACGTTGGAAGTCCGTTTCCCGGACTCACGCGTCTCCTGTTACTCCGAACCAGTAATCATCTCCGCACTTAAACCGACTAGGCACGCAGAGAAAGGCCCTGCACCGCGATGTCTGCGAACACGCCACCGACTTCGGCGGCGGTGTACGCATTCTGGTTTGCGAACCATCGCGGAGACCAGTTGGCCATCCCGATGATTCCGTACGTGACGACGCTCACTGGAATATCAGGGTGAAAGGTGCCTTCGTCAATGCCTGCTTGAATCACGGATATAAAGGCGTCCTCGAAGCGCCGATACAGGGGAACGAGCTCGCGAGTCAGACTATTTCCCGGAAGCTTGCTCGCATCCTCTTGGATGAAGACCAGCAGGTAGGGATTATTTGAGTAGGAAACCATGAGATCAACCATGATTCGACGAAGCTTCTCGGCGGGTGTTCCGGTCCCATCACGGATCTCTTCCGCGTGCACGGTGTTTTCGAGGCACGCGTCGCGGACCACCTCTTTAAACAACTCCACCTTGTTCGAGGCATAGTAGTAAACCGATGCACGGTCGGTGCCCGCCGCCTTGGCTACATCTTCGATGCGGACACCTCGGAAGCCTTTCTCCCGAAAGACCTTCGCTGCGGCCCGAATGATATGGGCTCGCCGCGCCTCGTACTTAGCACTACCGTTCGTCCGAGCGGCACGTCGCCTCTTGGCGATCTCACTCGACGTCACGACCCACAATTCTAAGCGACGATTGTGTTGGAGGCGCAACATTTTTGGTCGACAACCAACTCCCATTAAGCCGAGTTCAGGGTTGAGCGTGCAACGAGGGCATTTCCCTGTTGCGTGGTCAACTACACAGTTGTCCAATCCGGGTTCCTCGCTGCATCAACCAAGTTCCTGCTCGATGACTACCGAAGCACTTCGACACGCCATAGTGCTCTACGGTGCTCAATAGTCCTCGTTTCGACGTCGCCTAGTGGCTCCTAGATGCCGCTGAACTGCAGGATATGAGTGGGATCGCCGATGGTGGGTTTGAAAGCTTTGTCAACACGAGTGTTGATAAACTATATAGCGGAGGAACAGCGCGCGGGCGTCCATCCTTCGTATTGGCGCGTCTTTCGAGAGGAGAATTTCATGCCAACGTTGCCGTTCCAGGCCGACTCGATCGCAGACCTCTTTGTCCGTCGCCTAGGCAAGACACCAGATCTCGTCGCCGTCTCCATCGAGGGAGAAGAGGCGACGTACGGAGAAGTGGCCTCACTCGAGGAGCGCATTCGAGCCGCATTTCTTCATCACGGAATCGTCACTGGCGACAGGGTTGCGTCGGTGACCGCGAACCGCATCGAGCAGTACGCGCTGATGATTGCATGCGCAATGAGTGGTGTCGTGTGGTGCCCGCTGAACTCCGGACTTAGCGTTGACGACTTAGCCAGAACAATTGACTTAGTTCAACCGGTGGCCGTTCTGGCCGAAAGTTCGGCGGCTGACAAGCTGGCCAGCGCTGGAACGCCGGGTATAAACGTCATTGGTTTCTCCCACCACACCGGGTCGGATTTTGTGTCTTTCGAGGATTGGATCGATATTCCAGGTTCGGGCACACCGCCGAGGTACACGCTTCGACAAAGTGATCCGTTTTGCATGATTTTCAGCGGAGGCACGACCGGACTTCCGAAGGGCATTCTGCTTCCGGCGTTTGCGCCCGTTGCAGGGGGCTTCCGACTCAATGAGGCTCTCCAACCAACACAAACGGAAGTGTGCTTTTCCACAACTCAACTTTTTCACGCATTCGCTGTGTGCGGATGGGCGCCATTCTGTATCGCCTTTGGGCACCAGTATGTCTTGGCACCAACTTGGAGTTCCAGTCGCTACGCCGAGTGGGTTCGCCAATCTGGCGCGACCGTGATCGACCCCTTCGTCAGCATGATGGGAATGTTACTCAACGCCCATCGCGACGAAGCCCCGCAAGTACTGGGCCCACGAGTGGCCATCAGCGGCCTTGGCGGAGCTGATCCTGTTGCGACGCGAATCCGCCGAGAGTTCGAAACTCAGTTCGGGGTCCCCCTGCTCGATACGTACGGAAGCGCCGAAGCCGGTCCCACGGTTACTCGACACCACGTTGGCGAAGAGTACGGCCCAGGATCTTCAGGAACCTCAAAAGGCTGGTACTCGATCGCTATCGTGGACGATCAAGATCGGGAACTTCCAAACGGTGAGGTCGGAGAGATCACAATTCGACCAGAACTTCCCAACATCTCATCGCTCGGCTACTGGCGCCAGGAACGCGAAACGCTCGCGACGAGACGGAATCTCTGGATTCACACGGGCGACTTGGGATGGCTCAAACCGAATGGCGAACTTTATTTCGTTGGCCGCCAAGGGCACTTCATCCGGCGACGAGGCGAGATGATCTCAGCCGCGGAGATCGAGCATGTAATTCGTGAGCTTGATGGGGTCGTAGATGTTGTGGTCGTCGCCGTTCCATCGGAACTCGGTGAGGACGACATCATGGCCTGTGTTGTGGCCGACGTTGATGCTGAGGCTATCTACCGCTGGTGCGCGGATAAAATCACGTCTTTCAAGGTGCCTCGCTACATATCAATGGTCAACGCGATTCCGCGAAAACCGCCTAAGCAGGAGCCAGACCGAGCGGGGCTCGCCGCAAACGAAATTGGCCGAGCGTGGGACTCGCAATCAGACGCCGGTTCACGTCGATGACGAAAAGACTCTGACCAACCTTTATCTTACAAGCGTACGTCGACTCGCGGTTGATCAGTCGAGTCCCGCACCGCTGGTGGAATCACCAATGATCACGCCACTGTGCAGCAATTCATCAACGCGGTTTGGCGAATAGTCGAGCAGTTCGGAAAGTACCGACACGGTGTGTTCGCCCAGCAGCGGGGGTCCGGACGCAGCGACGCGATCAGACCGAAGCGTAACAATTGGGCTTGCAACCGCGACGCACTTACCCACGCCGGGGTATTCAAGATCTACCATCATGTGCCGCGCGCGCGCGTGTGGCGAGCTGATCACTTGAGAGGCATTTTTCACGATGCCGGACGGCACGCCTATCGCTTCGAGTCTTCCAACAGCTTCTTCTGACGTCTTGTCGGCGAGCCAGCTTTCGATCCTTGGTACTACAATGTTGGTCTTGAAATCCATCCACTCCCCTCGCCACGTCCCGAGCGAAGCCACAAGGTCAGGGCCACCCACCAAGTCACAGACCGCCGCCCAACGTTTGCGACCAACGACGCCGGCCACCACGTAGCCGTCCGCGCAGGGAAGCGGACCGACCATGCTGCTCGCCTGACCACGTTCGGGTTCGCTTCCGGTCAGCGAGGTCATGAGGATGGCGCGCTCGTTGAGGGCGATCATTACGTCGGTCATCGCCAGATCAATATGGTCACCCACGCCGGTCTTTTCACGACGGAATAGTGCCATGAGAATCGCCACGACTGTCATTGTTCCAGCGTTGAGGTCTCCGAGCGATACTCCCGACCAATGGGGCCTGCAATCGGGTTCACCGATTCGGTTGATGATTCCACCTTCTGCTTCGGCAATTACAGCGAAGGCTGCCCGCCCGGAGTCTGGGCTCGGCAAGACATCCTCGCTTCCAAAGCCGCTTATTGAGGCGAGAATCAACCTTGGGTTAACTTCGCTCAACTGTTCGTATGCGATTCCACGAGATGACAGAAATCCTGGCTTGAAGTTCTCGACGATCACGTCCACTTTTCGCACCAAATCAAGCAGTACCTCGATGCCCTCCGGTGCTGTCAGATCGCACACGACGCTTTCCTTGTTTCGGTTGAATCGAAGAAAGTATCCCCCCACGCCATCCGGGATTTCCGCCGGCCCTTCGGAGCGAAACGGATCACCAGTGGGCGGCTCGAGCTTTATGACCCGAGCGCCATGATCGGCCAACAGCTGTGTTGCGGAGGGGCCTGACGCGTATCGTGAGAGGTCGAGCACGACCAGACCATCGAGAAGAAGATTCGTCATTGCTGCTCCTCTGCGGTACCAAAGTTCGGCTTCCGCTTTTCGACAAAATCGCGTCGTCCCTCGCGGGCCGCCGGCAAATGGTCAGCGACCATGGTCCGCAGTGCAATATCGCGCATCGCTGTCGCCAACGATGTTTCGGCCGCCGCGTACGTCGCATGTTTCACCATGCGGGCGGCGAATCTCGGCAGTGAGGCAAGTTCCTTCGCAAGCTCGCTGGTCCGCGCCTCGAGATGATCTTGACTCTCCACAATCTCGGTGACAAGCCCAAGTTCGTACGCTTCGCGGCCCGTGACAATCTCCTTACGCAGAAGGAATGCGAGCGCTCGCGGCGCGCCCAGGTATTGGGTCAGCAAGGCATGGCCACCCTCATCAGGAAGAAATCCGAATCGCAGGGTTGCGCTGCCGAGTTGGGCCGATTCTCGAGCGACGCGCATATCGCATGCAAGGGCCAGGGTAAGCCCGGACTGGATGACATAGCCTTGCAATGACGCGATGGTCAGTTTGTCGAGCTCCCTGACGGCCAGTGTCAGGGGTTGAGACCAGGTGCGGAGTCTGCCATACACTCCTTCGTGGTCAAAACCGCCATGGTTGATCGGTGGCGCGAGCCCAAGCGATTCGTCATACTCGGGCTCGCGTCCCGTAATATCGTCGCCAGCACAGAAGGAATCTCCCTCCCCTTTGAAGATGACGACAGCAGGTTGCGGATCCATTTGAATCTGCTGAAGAGCTTCAATGAGGTCCCTCTTCATGTCATACGTCAGGCCGTTCTTTCTCTCGGGACGTTCGAAGGTAACGGCAACGACATCGTCGTCAACGGGGGCGACCGAGAAACCTCTGAAAGTCCCTGTGAACACCGAGGAGCCTTTAGACCGCGGGGCTTCCGAGGAACCCGGAGCCCCCATGCGCCGATGGAAACACGGGTGGCGTTTTGGTGAGGTGTGAGCGGATCCCAGCTTCAAGATCCGGTCCGAATTGGTTCAGCATCTCGAGCGCCATCGAATAGTCGGACGAAATCAATCCGCCTTGTCGCAGCCACTGATTCAGCGCATTCTTCGTCATCCTCATCGCCCACTGCGGTCCATCGGCGAGACGTCGCGCAATCTCCATGGAACGAGGGAGCACTTGGTCCCGCGGTACCGCCATTGACACGAGCCCGATTCGCTCAGCCTCCACCCCGGAGATCCTGTCGCACGTGAGAAGGTAATACTTTGACTTCGCCATGCCACACAAAAGCGGCCAGATCATGCACGCATGGTCACCGGCAGCTATACCCAATCGAGTGTGGGCATCGGTGAGAAAGGTGTCTTCAGCCATTACGGAGATATCGGCGAGTAGAGCGACAGCCGTACCGGCACCAGCGGCGGCGCCGTTGATCGCCGAGATGATTGGCTTGTCGCAGTTGATCATGTTGTAAATCAAGGTTCGGGTCCAGCGCATAATGTCCGTAACGATGCGATCGTACCGATCTTCCGATGAGAGAGCGTCTCGACTGAGAGTTGCGTTCAGATTTCCCCCAGCGCTGAATGCCTTCGATCCCGCACCCGTAATAACGATTGAGTTCACGTCGGGATCTTTATAAAGGACGGGCCAAATATCACCAAGTTCCTCATGAAGAGCTTCAGAGACTGAGTTGTACTCGCCCTCCCCGTCAATGGTGACGAGCGCTACGCGGTCGTCGACCTCAACTTTAAGCCATTCAAATTGAGCGTAGTCAAATGTCATGATTAATGCCTTTCTTTTTTTGGTTAGAAGATGCAGAGGGGATTGATCGGACAACCAGTCGAGCCGACGACCTTCAGGGGAGCTATGCAGAAGAGGAACTCATTTACTTTGAGGTCCGCACACGTTTCGATTAAATCGTCGAGGTCGGGATTGTCGACGATAATTAGACCTACGTAGACGATGCCGAGAGTATGTAGCGGAAGCGGGAGGTCCGGCATCTCACTCGGGATGCGTTCGATGCAATCGCCTGTGTAAATGCTTACTTCGCGTTCTGCGATCCACTCAATCGCACTTAGCAAGAGGCCGGCCCAAGGGCCTTCCTTACGTCGTTGCGGATCCACTCCGATGTGTACGACGACCGCGTCGCCAGAGCCCACCTGAACACCTGCCCATTCCTCGGCTCTGTCAAGGTCGTCCGCGCTGACGCCACGACCAGCTTCAAAGAAAGGAATGCCTTGAGCTGCTGCAACATCTAAGAGCACGCCACGCGTTGCCACCCCGTCACCTAGCGCGGCAACAGATAAAGACTCCAGTTGACCCCTACGTATCACTTCTGCGGTAGAGCGACCACCGTAAAAAACTCCAGCGTCCGCCGCATGTCCGAGCGCATCTAAATGCGTCACGTCGGGGCCATGGGGCTCAATAGTCATCACGTCTGTGAACATGTCATCGGGCGTCGAGGTTCGGAGCATACGCAAATTCGCTCCAGCAGTCCGGTCGGACTGATCCTTCGTAGCGATGACCCGAGAGAGTGAGACGACTCGGCCCTGTCGCACGAGGTTCGCAGCGGCAACGACCTTCGTCGGCTTGATGTAGTTGAGTGTTCCGAGCTCGTCGCGATTACCGAATCTCGACCAGTTCGAGAGCCGCAGAGTCCAGTCGTCCTTCGACATCTGACTAGTACTCGTCGTCGGTTCGGTATCGGACGACATCACAGACCTCCAGTCACATACAGTGTCTCGCCAGTAATGAAAGAAGAAGATGCACCCGCAAGAAACGCAACCGCGTTGGCAACATCGTCCGGCTCCCCGAGCCGACGCAGTGGGCTCGACTCCCGTTGTAGGTCGAAGAATTCCGCCGGCCGGGCAGACGCAAGTCGGCTGTTTATAATCGTCCCGGGAGCTACGGCATTGCAGCGGACATTCATTGGACCGAGTTCGGCCGCAACTGCTTGTGTCAAGCCAATAATCGCCGCCTTCGACGCTGCGTAAGCCGAGTACCCTGAGTTGTCGCGTGCCCTGAGTGCCCGAAAACTTGCGACATTGACAATTGACCCCCCACCCTGCGACGTCATGACAGGGACTGCAGCCCGAATACACAGGAACGTTCCTGTGACGTTGACATCGAAGGTTCGCTGCCAAGCTTGCAGTTCGAGATCCATAAACGGAATCGTCTGCGCGAATCCCGCGTTATTAACCAACACGTCCACGCGTCCCCACTCCGACACGATGTGCTGGAAAGCCCCATCCACAGAGCTTGGGTCCGATACATCGAGGGGAAGCCCGAGCGTAGCGACGCCACAACTTGACGCAACAGCTTCGGCAACTTCGAGCGCTCGGGCTTGGCTCATGTCCGTCACCGCAATCGCGCAACCCTCGCTGGCTAACCGACGTGCGACGGCTTGACCAATGCCCGCGCCCCCAGCACCTGTGACTATGGCAACTTTCTGTTCCTGCGACATTCCATTCCTTTTCATAGCGAGGGGTGCCCTATAGGGCAGTGATCAATTCCCACAAAGATGTTCCCGAGCTCGTCACGGACACCAAACCCTTGGCGAACGCTCGCAAACACTCGTGCTCAGAGCCGAATCGATCTCGTAGCATAAATAACTGCCGAGTCAAATGGCTCAGCTTGTATTCGTCTGTCATTCCGATAGCTCCGTGCACATGGTGCGCAATGTTCCCAACCGTGGTGGCGGCAGATCCAGCCGTGCACTTCGCCAGAAGCGAAACCATTCGCTCGTCAGAGGTTCGGGCAATGTCAGCGCTGGCAATAGATGTTCTCTCAGCTACTTTGACAAGTTCAGATGCAACCACAAGCTGATGCTTAATAGTTTGAAACGACCAAAGCGGCCGACCGAATTGCTCGCGCTCTTTGGCGTACTTGATTGACATCGCCAGAATTGTGCTCATCGTTCCGGACATGGCGCACGCGACGGCCACGCGACCATACGACATAACTCGTTCTTCAGTCATCCGCCCCACGGCCTGGACAGTCGTTTCAGACATGCGAACGTCGCCGACCGGACGTCCCCAGCGATCTGTGCGCCTATCAATCTCGCAGTCAGCGACTCGCACCAATATCCACGTATCCGGCTCGGGACCACGTGCGACAATGAAGTCCGTCACAGCCGACCACGGAACGCCGGTTGCCCATCCGGTGATCTTCCTTCCGTCGTCGCGATCTTCACAAGTAAGTGACTGCGGAATGTCCGGATCGACGAACGCGACCGCAGCAGCAGATGGCGCTTCTCGATCGAAGATCAGTCGGACCAGCGACGCCTCGACGAGAGGGAGGTTCGTTTCCTCGCAGAAGGCGCCCCGAAGGACCGCACAGGCGTATTCAAACCAATCGGGGTCCCCTACTCCAAGGCCACCGTTAGCAATGAGTTCCGCGTTGGTAAAGTCTGCCCAGGCTTGACTCTCCCAATCCGACTTCGTATCAAGGGAATAGCGGCCGACGATGGCGCGCGCCACCTCTTCAATCGTCTCAACCGCTGAGGTGTCCGCACTCATAGATCGCGCGCCTGGATGGAGCGAAGGATCTCAGTTGTCCCGCCGCTAATGGTGAAGGCTGGTGCCTTGAGCGTGGCGAGGTTCACGAAGTCGGCGAGGCCTGCGCGCTCGGCCGCCGGTAAGTAGGCAAGGATTCGCCTCACCTCATCGACGATGTCCGTTTCGAGGACTGTGCCGAGGTCTTTTGTCGCAGCGGCGTCTGTTGAAACATTCCGGCCGAGCTCAATTCGACGCGCCGTCTCTTGGGCGAGCAAACGCGCGCCCCAGATTCGGACGACGCAGCGGGCAGTAGCTTCAAGCGCCTCGGCGGGAGGCTCCGGCTGATCGAGTAATCGACGTGCAACGAGGGCCAGTGCAGGAAAGCTGCTGAGGATACGCTCCGGTCCGCCCCGTTCGCTTGCAAGTTCTTGGGATGATTGTTTCCAGCCTTCTCCCCGCGTGCCCAACAGTGCATCCGCCGGAAGTTGGACGCCGTCGAACTGGACCTCGTTGAAATGGTGCTCACCGTCCATGGAGATGATGGGAGTGATAGACACCCCGGGAAGGGAGAGGTCGACGATAAGCTGACTGAGCCCCAATCTCCTGTCCTCAACGTGAGGGGGCTCGGTGCGGCATAGCACGAGCATTAAATGGGAGACGTGAGCGCGGCTGGACCATATTTTTCTACCCTCGAGGCGCCAGCCCGTCTCTGATTCAGCCGCCTTAGTGGTAATCCCTGAAAGGTCGGAGCCGGCGTGCGGCTCGCTCATTCCGATGCTGCAATAAAGTTCCCCTCGCGCGATCTGGGGCAAGAACTGTTCACACTGCTGTTCGCTTCCGACAGCCAGTAACAGCGGACCGAACTGACGGTCTGCGATCCAGTGGGCGCCAACCGGCGCGCCAGCCGCAACCAACTCCTCTGTGATGCAGAACCTTGCCTGCGGCGACCAGCCATTTCCGCCAAAGCGAGTCGGCCAAGTGACGCCAATCCAGCCCTTTTGCCCTAAATTGCGCGAGAAAATTGGGTCATACCCCGAGGGGATCGGATCGACCGCCAGCACGATCCGCTGTGCCGCGATCTCTTCCTCTATAAAAGTACGTACCTCCTGTCTCAGCGCTGGCAAGGACTTGAACGTATTCAAGCCCTCACCAGACGCTGAAACAGTATTAGGTGCAGACGGCAAAACTACTCCCTCAGTAACATTGAGCAATCTCGCGATTACCCTTCGGACACCGCTTACGAAAGTGGCGCAATCGCTCCATTAACGAACGCCACTAACCGCCCGGCGTAGGAAGGCGTGCCCTGCGAGTTCAATGTAAATCCAGTGATCAGCGCGTGCTGTTGAAAAGCCTTTGTTCGTGACGCCGCTGCCAACGTGTTCTCGATGTTGGGCCCAGTGACCTTGTGGCCCTCGGCAAGAATGCGCTTTATCGCCACGGCAATTAGCCACACGGTGTCGTGAGCCTGGGCTGCTTGAGCGCTCGGGACCGTCCCGCCATTTGCAGCCTTGTATTCGGCAACGAATTTGACTGAGTTGAGCTGGGATGGGTACCACGGCTGGGGGAACACCGCTCCATTCGCTGCGGAACCGGCGAGTTGCGCAACCTGAATACTCCAACCCGGGTGACCCAATAACGGCGCTTTCACGCCGCCCGACTTCAACTGACTTATGATGTTTCCGGCTTGCGCTGGCGCGGTAAGAACCAGAACAGATGTGGGGTTTAGCGAGGCGACCTGGGAAACGGTTGTCGAAAAATCTGTATTGGTCGACAAAACGCTCACCGTACCGGCGTAATTCGAGCCACCGTCAGCCAACAAGTCTTTTTGGAAAACGCCCGAGATTGCCACAAGGGCCGGATTCGTTTGGTCGAGAATCACCACCACGCGAGACTGAAAGCTGTTGCTAATGACGTACTTAGCGAGAGTATTCATCGGGGCGTGGAAGTCGGTCATTCGAGAGACGTAGGGGAACGAGGTTCCCGTACCAGCGGAACCGATCACAATAAGTGGGGTCTTGGTCTGTTTTGCAAATGGCGCCAATGCCTCCAAAATCGATGTATAAGAACTCTCAATGACGAGGACATCATGACTCTGCACGAATTGGTTGAACAGCGTTACCGCCTCGGTAGGCGAAGTCTGGTCATCACTTTGCACGAATTTCAGCGACGTCTTACCAAGAAAGCCCGACTGTTTGAGCTCTTGTTCCGCAACCTTGAACCCCGCCGCTTCCGGAATCCCGTACGTGCCAGCACCAGCACCCGTCAGCTCGGCTGCGACGCCAATCGTGTAAGTCTTGGCCGACGCCGACTTCGATGATGCTGCCGATGACGGTGCAACAACCCAAGTGACTAACGCGCCCGCCACCATCAAAGTTGCCACGATCGGCCTGCTTAGCCTTATCATTTTACCTCCCCCTCTGTTAATCATTTTTTCTACTTCTCCTTTTTTGTTGTTACTACGACGAATGATTCACGGTTGAGCCAGACGCCCCGAAATAGATCCCGGCGAGGTCTCCGAGCGCCGCCACCTCGTTGGGAGTTCCTTTGAACACAAGTTGGCCAACTGATAGCACGCCGACCATGTCAGCAACGCGCAAAGCAAACACAGCCGACTGCTCCGCTAAAAGAAATGTCGTGCCAGAGCCCCGCAGTCGATCCGAGAAGATTTCATAGATCTCCTGAATGACAATCGGAGCGAGACCCATCGAAGGTTCGTCGAGGAGAATGCACGTTGGGTTTGATGCGAGCGCTCTGCCAATCACCAGCATCTGTTGTTCACCACCACTGAGGGCGCCGGCGAGGACGCGTCTGCGAGCGGCCAGCCGCGGAAAGAGATCGAAGGCCTGGTCGACAGAGAGTTTGTTCTTACGATCGGACGTGAGAAGAATGTTCTCTTCGACGGTGAGCGGCGCGATTACGTGCCGGCCCTCGGGAACGTAAGCGATACCGCGTCGAACGACCTGGTGCGGCTTTCGGTTCGTTCGAAGTCGCTCACCTCGATGCAGCACTTGACCCGACGTGGTTCGTGCAGCGCCCAATATCCCGCGGAACAGCGAGGACTTTCCAGCGCCGTTTGCGCCGATAAGCGCGACGACCGAGCCTCTCGGAACAGAGAGACTGAGGCCTTTCACCGCTCTCACTGGCCCGTAAGCGACGCAGAGATCTGTTATTTCCAGTTCAGACTCCAAGGTACGCCTCCGCCACCTCGGGAGATGTCGCAACCTGGTCGGGCTCCCCAATCGTCAAGAGGTGTCCGAAATTCAAGACCGCGATTCGGTCGCAGTGCATTCGCAGCGACTCCAGGTCGTGTTCGATGACCACGATGGTCACACCCGCATGAGCGAGCTCACGGAGTCGGCCAAACACGTGTGCTCGCTCGGTCGGCGTCATACCAGCAGCCGGCTCGTCGAGCAAGAAGAGTTTTGGCCGGGCAGCAAGTGCGCGTTCAATCTCGAGTTGGCGCTGGGTCCCGTAAGGTAGTCGACTTACCCTCGCGTTCGGAGAAGGAAGGTCCCACCGATCGCTCGCAAACACCGTCGACGTCTGCAAGCGAATCTCGCTCGAGGCTCGATGAGCCTTCGCCCAGGAAAAACTGACGAGCAGCCGAGGAGCGCGCCGATACGCGCCGAAGGCCACGTTCTCTCGCGCGCTCATCGATGGAACGAGTCGGATGTTCTGAAAGGTGCGCACAACGCCGGCGCGAGCAATCCGATCGGGCCGACCCAGCATGCGGGCCATGTCAGTTGACTCAAAAACGATTGATCCAGACTTCGGGCGAATAGCCCCAGAGATAACATTGAGTAGCGTGGTTTTTCCTGAACCATTAGGTCCGATCAGGCCAAGCACTTCGCCCCGGCGGATGTCAAACGAAACGTCATCCAATGCCGTGACGCCCCCGTAACTGTGGCTGATTGATTGCAACGTCATCAAGATGTCGCCAACGCAAGACGCTGAAGGCGACGCAGTTTCATCCACGGGAGTCATTGTTGATCCAACTGCGGTGCTTGGTGCATTCGAGCTCGCCTGGGACAACATGGCGATATCCACGCTTCGTCGCTCGCGCCAACGTCGTGCGGCACTTACGACGAGATCAGGAAGAGAAGCCACCCCACCGGGGACCGCGACCACGACCACCAGCAACAGGACACCATCAATCATCGTGGCGTACGCGCCCAAACTCGTGACAACCTCTGGCAGACCAAACACGATGACCCCACCGATAAGTGGTCCGAGGGCTCGAAAAGTACCGCCAATAACGACGACTGCAACAATCTGCGAGATGCTCGAGAAGCCGAACTGTCCGGGCTGGATAAAGCCGGCCATGTTCCCCAGAAGTGCGCCAGCAAGTCCTCCAAGAAGGCCGGAAACGCCAAAGAGGGCTACTCGATACATACCGACGTTCACGCCGAAGTGGGCCGCGACGACCGACTGTTCACGCAGTACGTCCATGGCACGCCCAGCCCACGAGTAACTCAATGCGATCATGACGACAATGACGGCGCCGAGTGTAATCAACAACGAATTGCCATTTGGTAGCAATGGAATGCCAATTAATCCAAGCGCGCCGCCGGTGATGCTGAAGTTCGTGCATAGGATCTGGACGACAACGACAAAGGCGATTGTGGCAATAGCCAGATAGATTCCTGCCAATCGACGGAGCAGGAAACCTAGGACTATTCCGACAACCGCCGCAAAAAGAGCCCCGAAAATCGCTCCGACCACAATGTTGTGGGAAATCCGCGTCGTCCAGACGCCGCTCGCGAACGCGCCGATCGCCATGAAGCCCACCTGAGGCACTGCGAAAATTCCCGCGCGCAAGAGCAAATATGCTCCGTACGAGGCAATGATCCAAATAACCGCGTTCTCAGCTGCGAACGTGTACGCGCCAAACAGACTAGACACGGTCGACCTGCCTGTTGGCGGACAATCCCGTCGGTCGAACCACAAGAGTCAGCAGCAGCGCGCCAAACACGATCACTTCGCTGTATGAGGAGCTGATGTAGGCAGCCGAAAGTGAGTTGACGACTCCCAGAGCAACACTTGCCGCGAGCGTTCCGTACACCGAACCGAATCCTCCGATGACCATTACAGCCATGGCCAGCACGATGTATTCGTTCCCAAGTTCTCCGCTGATGTCGTTATAAGCAAGGGAGATGGGAATCGCGGCGAGCGCGGCCATTGCGCCAGACACCAAGAACACCACAACGGTCACCAGCTCTGAGTTCACACCAAGAAACTCTGAGGCATGGCGGTCAAAAGCCACGGCCCGTATCTGTCGGCCAATAAACGTTCTATTTATTACGTACGCCAGACCTGCGAAGGACACCAAACTCAAAACGATCATCAAGATCTGAATATTGCTGACTAAAAGACTCCCAATATGGAGCGAAGTCACCGAAAAAGCCGCCGGTGGAAATCTCACGACTTGCTGGTTCAGCAATTTATCTCCAAGCGCCTGAAGCGCAGTAAGAACTCCTAAGCACGCTGCGAAAGTGGACAACTCACGATCGGGTCTCGCGCGAAGCGGTTTTACGGCCACGAAGTAGATGAACACGTTCAGTGCCGCGGCCAGTGGAATCACGATGAGCCAACCGAGCCAGACCGAGACCCCCAGGTGGATTACAAGTAGGTATGCAATCAGGGGACCTGCGGCGAAGACAGCTGCATGGGCGATGTTGAAGACGCCGAGGTTTGCAAGAACCAAGCTAAATCCAACAGCAAACAGAGCAAGCACCAGGCCGAATGCAATGCCATTTACGGTCTGCTGCAAGAAGTACATCGCACCCCCACGCTCGATATGACCACGACGGATCATCTCGCAAGCGCCCCCGTCCTGGTAAAGCCTCGCGGCAAAACTAGCAAGGCAGAAGGATTTTGTCAACACTTATGTTGACAAAAGATGCTTGCCAAGGGAGTATTGATTCGCCGGTTATTGATCCTGGTTGCGATAAAGAGATAGAAGGAACTTCGATGAAACTGAATCGCGTTGAAGAGTTGGGGCGGGAACGGGCGGCCGTACTGGGGTTCCACGTTGAAATTCTGCGGCTTCCTGACCGGTTTAGAGACATTGACGCGAAGTTCTGGCGACAAGAACGAGCGAGCGAGTTGCAGTCCCTTCCCGAAACCCATGACGCCGATGATGACATCAAAGGTGAGGTTCGGTTTGGCTCTCCAATATCGAAGCAAGAGAAGGTGATCAGCGTTCGTCTCAATTATCGTGATCACGCCACCGAGACGGGAAGCACGATTCCCGACGAGCCAGTCGTGTTTATGAAGGCGCCGAATTACGTCGTAGGTCCCAACGATGAGATTCTCGTGCCGCGAAACTCCAAGAAGACTGACTGGGAGATCATACTGGGCGTCGTCATTGGTCAACGGACTCGCTACCTCGTATCGCCCAACAAAACCCGTGAAGCCATGGCCGGATATTGATTATCCCCGAGCGAGAATTCCAACTGGAACGTGGTGGCAAGTGGGACAAGGGCAAGAGTTGTGAGACGTTGAATCCACTCGGTCCGTGGCTCGTCACTGCTGACGAGATTGAAGAATCTCAGAATTTCGTTCTGCAACTCAGTGTGAACGGCATTACCCGACAAGATGGCTCGACGAGTGACATGATCTTCGACGTCAACTACATCGTCTGGTATCTCAGTCAGTTCACGGTTTTGGAACCTAGGGACCTCATCAACACCGCTACCCAGGCCGGAGTATCGCTTGGTCATGATGACTTTCCGTTTCTCGGTGAGGTCGACGTCGTTGAACTATCCATCAACAATCTTGGTTCTCAGCGAAGCTTGGTCGGCCAGGCTTTATGCGTTCACCGCTGTAGTGGTCGCGCGAAGGACCTCTTACCCAAGCAGAAAGACACGAAGTGGTGACCTATGAACCCGGCGATGATATTGACAGGTCGGGTGTTGACGAAGCGACTCGTCGTTCCTTAGAACGTGATCTGACCGACGTTGTTCGTGGAGAAGTTCACTTTGATGGGGCCACGCGCGGCATTTATGCAACGGACTCGTCCAACTACCGACAAGTGCCGTTAGGGGTCACCTTCCCCTTGGACGAAAGGGACGTGCAAAGCATCATTGACGTCTGTCGACGCTACGCCGCACCGATTCTCGGCCGAGGTGCGGGCACCAGTCTGGCGGGACAAGCCTGCAACGTCGCGGTGATCGTGGATATGAGTCGCCACATGAATCAAATACTCGAGATTGACGCTGAGAACCACACCGCGAGAGTTCAGCCAGGCGTGGTACTCGACGATCTCAACGCCGTAGCTCGAACGCTCGACCTTACGTTCGGGCCCGACCCCGCAACGCACGCGTGGTGCACGATTGGCGGCATGGTGGGCAATAACTCGTGCGGCACGCACGCGCTCTACGCGGGAAAGACCGTTGACAACGTCGAAGAACTCGTCGTCATCACCTACGAAGGTGAGCGCATGGTACTGGGGCGCTGCGACGACGACGAGTACCTGAACCTCGCGAGTAATGACGGTGACGCCGGGAGGATCATCCGCGAGCTGCGCACGCTGCGACGCGAGTTCGCCAATGACATCCAGTCGGGGTACCCTTCAATCTCTCGAAGGGTCTCGGGCTACAACCTCGACCAGCTTCTCCCCGAAAACGGCTTTCACCTCGCGCGAGCCATGGTGGGTACCGAGTCCACGTGCGCACTAACCACCGAGATCACCGTGTCACTCTCGCCCTGGCCTCGCCACCGAATCTTGGTGGTGTTGGGCTACGACAACATCTACGAAGCTGCTGACCACGTGCCCGAACTCTTGCGCTTCAACCTCATTGGTCTCGAAGGTTTCGACGGACTACTCGTGGAACAAATGCGACGCTCCGACCTCAACGTCGAGAATCTTCGTCTCTTGCCCGAAGGCGAGGGTTGGCTATTGGCAGAGATTGGTGCCGACAGCGCGACTGCAGCGGAGCTGAAGGCAGAAGAATTAGTGCAGGGATTGCCGCCACGGGTGTGCGCAGTGATCCTGCGTGATCACAGCGAACAAGAACAGGTCTGGCGCGTGCGCGAATCGGGCCTGGGCGCGACCGCACGGCCCACGAATCAGGCAGTGAACTACGAAGGGTGGGAAGACGCCGCGGTGGCGCCTGAAAACCTCGGTCGCTACCTTCGAGGCATCAGGGATCTCTGGGCGGAGTTCGGCTACTCCGGTGCCTGGTACGGACATTTCGGCCAAGGTTGCGTGCACACCCGCAACAACTTCGACCTGTCGAGCGTCGAGGGACTCAAAAAGTACCGCGCCTTTGTCGAGCGCGCGGCTAATCTCTGCGTTTCCCTGGGTGGCTCGATTTCAGGGGAGCACGGCGACGGCCAGAGTCGAGGTGAGCTCCTCGCGCGCATGTACAGCCCCGAACTGATGGAAGCGTTCCGGCGCTTTAAGTACGCGTGGGACCCGAGAGGAAGAATGAATCCCGGCAAGGTGATCGATGCCTTTCCCCTCGACACCAATATTCGCTACGGACCTCGCTATCGAAAGTCCACGCTGCTGCCGACCGGCTTCTCGTTCGCGCAAGACGGCGGCTCCCTTCAACAGGCCGCCGAACGCTGCGTCGGCGTGGGGCGCTGTCGCAGCGAGACGATCGCGGTGATGTGTCCGTCGTACCGGGTGACTAAGGATGAGAAACACTCAACCAGGGGTCGAGCCAAACTATTAGGCGAGCTATTCCAGGGCGAGACCACGCCCGAGTCGTGGAGAAACGAAGAGGTCTTTGAGGCGCTGGACCTCTGCCTCTCGTGCAAGGGATGCGCGGTCGACTGTCCGACGCAGGTGGACATGGCGACCTACAAGTCCGAGTTCCTCTTCCACTACTACGCGAAGCGCCTGCGTCCCTTGTCCGCGTACGCGCTCGGACTGATCCCGTGGTCCGGGCGAGTCGCCTCCAGAGTTCCCAGAACGGCGAACGCACTGCTGCGCAATCGGGTCACGGGTACGTTGTTGAAACGTCTCTCGGGCATCAGCCAACGACGAGAAGTTCCAGTATTTGCCAAGATGAGCTTTCGTCACGGCGTCGTCGCGACGAGGTTGCGCGATGAAAAGAGACCCAGTGTCGTGCTCTGGCCCGACACGTTCACTGACATTTATCTACCAGCAAGGGGCGACGCGACAGTTCAGGTTCTCGAATCTGCCGGCGAGCGTGTGGCGCTGCCTCGCCAGTGGGCCTGTTGCGGGCGCCCGCTCTACGACTCGGGGATGCTAAATCTCGCAGCCTCGGCGGCGCGCAAAGTCCTCGACACTCTTGACACATCTCTCAGCGCGGAAATCCCGATCGTGGTGCCCGAGCCAAGTTGTCTGGCCGTCTTTCGAGACGAATTGCCCAAACTCCTCCCCGATGATCCTCGGGCCTCCAAACTGGCGTCACTTAGTCGAAGTCTAACCGAGCACCTTGAAGCAATCGGCTGGGTCGCACCAATCGATGCGTCCAATCAGCGCGTGAGCATTCATCCCCACTGTCACCAGCGTGCGGTGAGAACAACGTCGTCGGACGAGCGAGTGCTTTCCGACGCGGGTTTCAGTGTCGAAGTGCTCGACCTTGGCTGCTGCGGGCTCGCCGGATCGTTCGGCTTCCAAAAAGATCACGACGAACTATCGCGTGAGATCGCCCAAGACCGTTTCCTGCCAGGCATTGTTCGCAGTGCGCTCGATGGCCACGTGATTGTGGATGGTTTCAGTTGTCAGCTTCAGGCGGGTGAACTCGCCAAACTGGCAACGACGTCAACGGCGGAGTTATTAGCCAATCTTCTACGAACCCCACAGTCCGGCGATCAATAATCCCAGGGTGCTGATGAAACATGACGCGTTTCATCTTCGATTTCGATCACCCATGCGCGCCTACGGTCCTCAAGGGCTGACTGTTCTAAACAGGGCTAGTACAAGCGGTCAACGCAACGACGGCAGCAAACTAGCGATCTTCAGCTGACGCCCACTGGAAGATTCTCCGGAGAATCGGGCAGATCCGATGGCCGATCACGTCGAGCTCGTCTTGTGAGTAGACCGAGAGGTCGGTGCCCTTGCCGACGTGGCGCCGAAGCGTGCCGTTGAAGTGTTCGTTGGACGGTCGCTGCCAAGGGCTGTGCGAGTCGGCGAAGTAGATGTCGATGTCGACGGCGCTGTCAAGCAGTTTCGGACTGAAAATTTCAACTACGGGGAGACGAGAGCCGATCCGATCGGGAATTGCGGTATGTGCGGCCAACACAACCAGGGTTCCCAGCACGACGGCGCTGGAAGCCAGAGAGCAAACGTGAGTCGACGAGCGCTCCCCACAGCCGTCTCGACCACACCGTTCTCCACGTTGTGCACTCGCTGGGCGCCCACCTCAAGCATCTGGTGATGCCTTCGTGCCGATCAATACCCGTGACCACCGTCATTGACGAAGTCTTCAACATCCTTCATGCGAATTCGTCGCGAGCGACCGATGTGAACCGAGGGCAGATATCCCGAATTGAGAAGTTCGTAGAGCTTGGAACGACTGATGGCCAAGACCTGACTTGCCTCTGTGACCGTAAGGAGAAGTTTCGTTGGACTGAACTCTTGACTCACCGATACGAGGACTTCCCGCGATCGCGACGCGACCAAGCGGTCGTGCGGTTCGCCTCGCGAGTGACCGCGCCGAGGTAGCGAACTGGCGAGGTCGACGCGTGATCCCCCTGCGGCCAGACCAGCTCACTGGCCTCGAAGGCACACCCCGAGACGAAGCCACGTGATCTGCGCCTGGATACCGGGTCCGGGCCGGGGCTGCTCAGCGGGGCTTCGGGCCCGCGTGCCGGTGGCGGTCCACCGCTACTGCTGCCGGTGGCGCTGGACGTTCGGCCAGCTTGTCGAGGAGCGCCTTGACGGCTGGTCTCGTGTATTCCCCGACCTTGCTGCAGGCGAACCACGGCTCCTCTGGTACGAGGTGGGAGACGGGGTAGGGCTCGACGATCCGACCCTCGGCAAGGGACTCAGCGCAAATGAAGGTGGGTAGGAGGCTGACGCCGACGCCGAGCTCGACCGCACGAAGCACGGCGCGCAGGTCGGGGGCGACGAGGTGCGGCTGGCCTGGGAACGGCCGGCCGAGGACGTTCTGCCAGAAGCGTCGGGTAATCGGCAGCTCCAGGCTATAGGACGCCCACGGCTGCTCGGTGACCCAAACTGCCAACTCCTCGACGGAACTGAAGCTCTTGTTCGGGGCGTGCTTCTGGGCGACGACGAGGACGAAGTGCTTGGCGCCAATAGATACAGCGCGAAGCGCCCGTCTCGGCGGCGTCGTGCTCGTGACCGCGAGGTCCAGCTCGCCACGGTCCAGCAAGGCGAACAGTTCGTCGTCGTCGCCGAAGGTGGCCACGACGGCTATCTGCTGTCCTACGAGCCGGGGGACGACTTCGGCCGCGAAGAACTCGGGGCTCGTGCCGACGCGAACCGGGGGTTCGAGAGCGTGTGTCTGGTCTCCGTGGATGCTTCGCAGCAACGCCTCGAGAACGTCGAGCGGCTCGGTGACCGCTGCGTAGAGGTCGCGCCCTCGGCTCGTGGGTTCGACGCCGCCAGGCTTTCGGACGAACAGAGGGGACCCGACCGCGCGCTCCAAGGCGGCAAGGTGCTGGCTCACCGCGGGTTGGCTGATGCCTCGGTGGTAGGCGGCGTCGGTGACCGACCGGGCCCGGTAAACGGCAAGAAAGCTCCGTAGCCACTCCGTATCTGACATAAGCATAGATTATGTCATAGGTCGGCAAAACTTCTTTGCTTATCCTGTAGGAACCGGCGATTATAGGTCGATGCCAGATCACGACGACGCCCAAGACCGCTACCTGCACGGCCACCATGACAGCGTGCTCCGCTCGCACCGCCGGCGCACCGTCGAGAACTCTGCCGCGTACCTTCTTCCTCGGCTCGCCCGCGACGCGCGGGTGCTCGACGTCGGCTGCGGCCCGGGGACCATCACCGTCGGCGTGGCCGCTTGTGTCCCCCACGGCCACGTCGTCGGCCTTGACGCCGAGCCCGAGGTGCTCGAGGAGGCCCGGGCGCTGCCCGAAGCCAGCGAGCGGAAGAACCTGCGTTTCGAGGTTGGTGACGTCTACGCACTCGGATTCGACGACGAATCCTTCGACGTCATCCACGCCCACCAGGTCCTCCAGCATCTCGCCGACCCAGTTGGTGCGCTCGTCGAGATGCGGCGCGTCTGCCGCGCTGGAGGGGTCGTTGCCGTGCGCGACGCGGACTACGGGTCCATGTGCTGGAACCCGGCGACAGAGGGCCTCATCGAGTGGCAGGCGCTGTACCGCGCCGTCGCGCGCAGTGCTGGCGGTGAGCCGGACGCCGGACGCCGCCTTCGCTCCTGGGCGCGGGGCGTCGGCTTTTCGCGAGTCGAGACGTCGGCCAGCGCCTGGTGCTTTTCGACCCCCGACGAGCGGGCCTGGTGGGGAGGGCTGTGGGCCGAGCGGCTCACCCGGTCCCGCTTCGCCGAGCAGGCCACGTCGGCAAAGCTCGCGTCGCCCGCCGACCTGGAGCACCTCGCGGAGGCATGGCGCAAATGGGCAGGCGCTGAGGACGCCTGCTTCTTCGTCCTCCACGGTGAGCTGCTCTGTACCCCGTAAGTTCCCCCAGGGGTGCAGAGCCTCCCTCGGCATGGGTGCTGGCGGCGGCCTGCGTCGGCTACGGCATGGTCATCTTGGACACCACGGTCGTCAACGTGGCCCTACCGTCGATCTCCCACGCCCTGCAAACCACGACCACCGGTCTCGAGTGGGTGCTCGACGGCTACAGCCTCGCGTTCGCGGTCTTCTTGCTGTCCGCCGGAGCGTTCTCGGACCGACGCGGTGCGAAGGAGGTCTTCCTCTCCGGCCTGGTGCTGTTCTCCCTGGCGTCGCTTGCTTGTGGGCTCGCACCCACGATCACGGTGCTCGTCATCGCACGCTTGATCCAAGGCCTCGGCGCCGCGGTCGCCGTCCCGGCCTCCTTGGCACTCGTCCAAGCTGCTTATCCCGAGTCGGCATCGCGCGCCTGCGCGATCGGCCTGTGGGGCGCGATGGCTGGCGTCGCGGCGGCGGCGGGACCGGTACTTGGGGGCGTGACGGTCGGCACGCTCGGCTGGCGAGCGGTGTTCTTCATCAACCTCCCCCTCGGGGTTGCCGGCCTGGCACTCGGCGCCCGCTACCTGCCGCGCCCGCCTCGGCGGCCCCACAGTCTCGACCTTGCCGGGCAGCTCGCCGCGGTGAGTTGCGTCGCGGGACTCGCCACCGCGCTGATCGACGCCGGAGACCGAGGGTGGACCTCGCCGGTCGTCGTCGCCGGCTTCGCCGTCTTCTTTGCCGCGGGAGTCGCCTTCGTGTTCGTCGAGCACAATTCCAAAGGCCCGATGCTTCCCCTCGGGCTCTTCGCCTCGGCCACCTTCTCGGCAGCGACGGTGATCGGCTTGCTGTGCAACCTGGGCTTCTTCGGCGAGCTGTTCGTGATGAGCCTCTACCTCCAACAAGTCCGCGGTCTCTCGCCCCTCGTCACCGGGCTCCTCCTGGTTCCCCAGATGGCCATGACCATCGTCGGCTCGATGACCTCGGGTCGCGTCATGGCCCGACGCGGGCCTCGTCTCCCGATGCTCGTCGGCCTCAGCCTCGGTGCCGCGGGCCTCGGGGGGCTCGCCATCACGGACCAGCACACGCCGTACTTGCTGCTGCTCCCCTGCTTTGCCGCCGCAGGCTTTGGCATCTCCTTTGCCATGATGCCAGCGACCGCCGCCGTCATGGCCGCAGCACCACCGGCACGGGGAGGAATTGCTTCAGGCGCCTTGAACGCCTCCCGGCAGCTCGGCGGGATGGTCGGCGTCGCACTCCTCGGCAGCTTGGTTACCCGACCGGGGGACTTCGCCACCGGACTCCGCTTCGCTATGGGCATCGCCGGAGGGGCGTTCCTCGCCGCCGCTGTCCTCGCCGCGTGCCTCATCGAACCTCGCCGCCCGCCAGCATCGCACGGCCGAGACGTCCCTCGCGGAGGGGAGGTCGCGAACGCCCGGTGAGGGAGCGGATCGGATCGCACCAGCAGGCCAAGTCCGGTCGACCGAGCGACGGATGCGCATGCTAGCCAGGTAGCCGCTTCGGCTCGCGGCCGCGGGTTCTTCCTCGCAGCTACGACTTGAAAGACGTATATATGAGTTCATCACGTTCAGCTTCTTGAGCCACTAAGTCGCCGCAAATCCTAGAGCCCGAGGACAGCGTGCGCGGAGCGCCAAGCCGTCCGTTCGGGCTACCTATATGATCAGGCAGGTTCAGGGGGTCAACGCTACGGCGCTCATACTAAGTAGCGAGCGCACCGCCGCAACTAGTGCAGAAAGCGCCCAGAGTCTTCACTTTCGCTCCGCACTTTGAACAAAAGGATGTTCCAGGCGCTGAATCGGCCTGGGTTCCCCAGAGCCTCCGGAATTCCCAGGCCGATTCAAAGACGACAGACCGCCTCCGACGAAATTCGAGTACGGCTGGACAATGACGCCGTACTGGACGTCGACCGCCGACTCCACGAGTCCGTCGCCGAGGTAGATCCCCACGTGGCCAGGGTTCGCAATGGTCCCGTCACTCCCTGGTACGAGGACTAGATCACCCGGTGATACGTCTACGTAGGAAGCCACGAGCGTGCCTTCGTTGATCTGATCGCCGGTGTAGTGCAACAGTGCCACGCCGGCCTGCGCCCACGCCATCATGGTGAGGCCCGAACAGTCGAAGGCCGTGGGGCCAGTACCACCCCAGAGATACGACTTGCCGAGCTGCGCCAAGGCGTAGGTGATCGCCACCGTCTCCGCGGTCGTGGCGCCGGCGGGGACTGCGTAGTTCGGTGGCAGGCCGTTGTTGCTTACTGGTGAACTGGGCAACGTGGCAGAAGCTGCCGCGCCACAGTTTGGGTTTGAAACCAGTGTCGTGGTTGTGGTCGTTGTAGTAGAGCCGGCCTTAGCTGGTGGTTGGACTGTCGATAGAGCGCACGCCGCAGCCTGGGCTGTCCCACCCACGGTGCTGAACAGGATGACAAGTCCCAGCAGAGCCACGGCGAAGCAAACGAAGGGAGCGACGATAAGTAGCACGATCTTGTTCACGACGACGCTGACCCTTCAACGAAAGGGTTCGGCGGCAGTTGAAGTTGAATCGAATCACCTTTAGCCATCTAAAGCCTCCGATATTTGGCGTGTAGCGCAACGGTCGCGCCAACTCGCACTTTCAGCAGGGCAAGTTGAAGTGATCAACAACCGTTGATTTCGCCCACGACTTCTAGCGCACACATCGACCAGAATTCCGCATTGTATTTGGCCCTCAGCGGCAAGTGGCGCAATACCTGACCAAAAACAAGTGAGCAGCTTCGACGCAATCACTGGCAATCGATGTACCGGTTAGCCTCCTGTCACCGGACAGATCACAGGATGGGTCTTACGAAACTTCGGCTCGTGTCCAGCGCGGGACTCGTGATTGCAGACGCGTTGTCCGATGAGCGATCGTCTAACGAGACTGACGCGAGAACAAATCTTCACCTGTATTGGCACTACGAAACGTCGCCATCCTCCCACGCGAATCTCAAGCTTTGTTCATTCAAGATTCATCAATCACCCTCGCGAATCGCCCCGGACGTTCCATAACCCGATCGTCCGGCGTGCCAAATCCGTAGCGCGAATAGAGTTCGTGAGCATCACGGGTCGAGAGGAACCAGCGAAAGCGCGCACCCAACCCCCCTTCGACCATGGCTTCGACCATCCGTCCACCGACGCCCCGTCCGCGATTTGATGGAGCCACGTAGACATCCGCTAAGTACGCGTCACTCACGCCATCGGATACGGCCCTGGTGAAACCCACTAACTCATCGCTACCCTCAACGTAAGCTCCGATGATCCGCCATGCACCTCGAAACTGAATCTCCACGTCTTCACGACGCCGCCAGCGATTCCAGTAAGCATCGGTGGAGAGGTACTCCCAGACCACGTCATGATCAAGACGTTCTCGAGCGTCGTCAAGTTCGTAAATCATCGCCACTCCTCAGCCCTCTTCTCAAGAAGGCTTTGGCACCTGTTCCGCGAAGGACTTGGCAATGTCGATTCGGCGCATGAAGGCAACGTCGTCAAACTGCTGGGCGTATGCGATGAAGCGCGCCAGCGCGTCGGCACGAGCCGGGTTGCCGCTGACTCGTGGGTGAATTCCTATCGACATCATCCGACCCACGTCGTCGCCGTCGTTTCGCAGACGATCGATACTCGCTTTCGCGGTCTCGAAAAAGTGCTCGGGACTTCCATAACCGGTGCCCACGATATAGCGGGCGTCGTTGACGACGAGTGTGTACGGCACGACAAGATGAGTCCGGCCGCTCACCTTCGTCCAGTAGGGCAAGTCCTCATTGTAAGTGTCCGAGTCATAGAAGAAGCCGCCCTCTTCCACAACCAGTTCGCGCGTATTCACACTCATCTCCCGGCAGTACCAGCCGACCGGGCGGGTACCGGTCGTCCTCTCAATCGAGTCGACAGCGAGCTTGATGGCCTCGCGCTCTTCATCGCGCGTCATCTCGTAGTGATTAGACCAGCGGAAGCCGTGTCCCGCGGCCTCGTCGCCACGCATCGCGAGTTTCCTAGCAACCTCTGGGTTGCGTTCCAGCGCCACCGCCGCCGCGAAGAAGGTCACGGGAACGTCCGCCGCGTCGAAGACGCGAAATAGTCGCCAAATACCCGCCCGAGCACCGTACTCATACATCGACTCGACCGCGAGGTCACGCTGGTCATCGACGGCGAAAGGCAACTCGTAGAGACCGTCGTTGACGCCATCGCCCATGGCGAAGGTTTTCTCCGAACCCTCCTCATAGTTGATGACGATCTGAATGGCGACTTTCGCTCCGTTGGCCCAACGCACCACCGGAGGGTGCTCCCCGTAACCTACGAGATCGCGTCGCGGCCCCGGAACGCCCTCCTCCAGGTCGGTACGTCGAAAAAACTGATCATTCATATTCATGATGCTCCTCTCCCTATGGAAACTCCACTAACCAGATACTCAATCAAGCCCAGCAAGACTGCGCGCGCCATCGACCACGATCAGTTGACCGCTGAGGTAGGAGGCCTCCTGGCTCGCGAGAAACTGGTACACGTAGGCGATGTCCTCGGGCGTCCCCACCCGTCCGACGGGAACCTTGGGTCCGACCGCCTCCAATGCTTCGAGTCCGAGTGAATTGACCGGGTCGAGCGCCTGAGGAGTTCGAATCACGCCCGGAGCCACCGCATTCGCGGTGATGCCGAAGGGTCCGTACTCAACCGCGAGGGATTTGATCAGGCCGACGAGACCACCCTTCGCCGCCGCGTAGTGAGAGTGCTCGGGCCAGCCCGAGACCGTGCCCGCTATCGACGAGGTCGCAATCAAACGACCGAAGCCCTGGCTCTTCATGTGGGGAATACATTGGCGAAAGACGCGCCACACCCCATGCAGATTCACGTCAACGAGAAGGTTCCAAGCTTCGTCGTCGAGTTCTTCGAGAGGAACCTTGCGTGCAATTCCGGCGTTGGCCACTGCAACGTGGACCCCGCCGAGCTCGTCGACGGCGCGCTGCGCGAGGCGTGCGACGTCGCTCGTCGAGGCCACGTCGACTGCTTCGACCACGCAGCGCCTCCCCATCGCCTCGACGTCGCGGCGCACGAGCTCGATGTCGTGGCCGTCCGGCGGATACCACGCCAGCGCCAAGTCGGCTCCGGCCGCTGCGAAGACGCGTGCGGTCTCCGCACCGATCCCCGACGCCGCACCCGTGATGAGCGCAACCCGATCAGTCATTTCAAACACTTGACTCTCCTATCCTCATTGTTTCTCCGAGTCCATTTAATCCCGACGAACCTTGGGCCACGTAATCGGCGCCGAAGGCGCCTTCGGCGGCCAGAGTCGCCCGGTGCTGCTCGGAGTAACCGAGCAGGAGTCCCATGACCGCGTCGGCGTCCTCGTGTCGGCGCGGAGCTCGTCGGTGTGTCGCCGGTTCCTCGCCGACGCGAACGGCACTCACGACCTGGCGCACCTCGCCGAAACGAGGGTGCTCCGTAGAAACGACGACGTGACGCGCCGCCGACTGAGGATCGGCGAGCGCCTGAGCGACCGAGTTGACCGGACCACACGGCACCTGGGCCACGGTCAGGATCTCCACCCATTCGCCGGTAGGGCGCAGCAAGAAGGCTCTATCAAGAATAGCCAAGACTTCATCCGCGTGCTCGTAACGCGCGGCGAATCCCTGGAAACGAGGATCGACCGCGAGATCGGGCATCTCCAACGCCTCCACCAGCCGACGCCAGAACTTCTCCTTCGGGCAGGCCACGACGAGCCATCCGTCCTTCGACTCGAAGACCTGGAATGGCACGATCGAAGGATGTGCGGAGTGGTGCGTGCGGCGAGGGACGAATTCGCCGTTGAGCGCCCAGGCGGCGGGATAGGTCAACATCGACATGGCCGTCTCGAAGAGACTCACGTCGCAGTCGGTGCCGACTCCGTCACGACGGGCTGCGTGCAGTGCGGCCAGCATCGAAATCGCCGCCACCAACCCTCCGGAGTAGTCCACGATTGAAAGTCCCGACTTGGTCGGAGGCCCGTCGGGTTCACCCGTCAGATTCATCCAGCCGGTGAGGCCCTGGACCACGTAGTCGTAGCCCGGATCTGCCCGTCGGGGCCCGGTCATCCCGTAGCCGCTCAGCGAACAGCAGACGATCTTCGGATTGATGTGCTTCAAGTCGTCGTAACGAATGGCGAGTCGCTCAGGAACGTCGCCGCGCAGGTTGGAGAAGACAATGTCGCTCACGCGGACCAGATCTTCCAACACGGCGCGCCCCGAATGCGTGTTGAGGTCGAGACTGAGGCTTCGCTTGTTGCGATTGAAAGTTTCGAAGAAGATGCTGTCTTCACCATCCTGGAGCGGCGTCACGTAGCGTCCGATGTCACCGCCGACGCTGGGGTCCTCGATCTTGATGACGTCGGCGCCAAGGTCAGCTAGTTGCACCGAGCCAAACGGCCCCGCACCGTACTGTTCGATAGCCAAAATCCGAACGTCTTCCAGCGGTCTCATGTCACGGCGACCTTGGCCGACTCGTGAGCACGTCGCCACCGGACCAGGTCACGGGTGCGAGCCATCTCGTTTCGCACGATCATGATGCCCTCGTCGACGCCCATGCCCGGCTTCGCGAGCACCTGGTCGGCACCACAGGCCATTGCCACGTGGGTGGTCACGCGAGCCGACTGGTCCGTCTCGTTGCACGTCCCACCGCAGTAGGAGCGGAACCCACGTTCGCGCACGAGAAGCAGCGCCTCGATGGTGTTGTTTATGCCCCCGAGATCGGGCGTCTTCACGTGGATGACGTCAGCAGCCTGCGCCTTAGTGAAGACGTCGATATCCTCCAGAGTGTTGCACCACTCGTCGACGACGATGGATACCGGGATCTCGCGAGTGCGTAGCATCTCTCGCAACTGCGCGTAGATGGCCACCTGGCCATCGCGGCTACCGGCGTCGATGGGATGTTCGACCCAGAGGCTAAACGGGGCCGCCGCCTGCGCCAGACTGGCCAGATACGTCACGACGCGCTCGAGGTCACCTTCGAAGGCCAGGCCGATCGTGCCGTACGTGTCGATGTGAAGGCGCGGGAAGTAGTTCGGATTCGTGCGCACGCTCAGCACCCGCTCGCGCAACCACTCCACGTAGTCGAGGAGGATCTCGCCGCTTCGTCCGAGTTTGGTGTCGACTTCGTTAATGAGGCCGTGGGGCAGGGCATCGACCTGTTTGAGGATCATCTTGTCCACGTTGGCGTAGCGATCGTCCCCGGTCTGGGCGAAGAGGGGGACGAGGTCGATCTTGGCATCGACGCCGTATTCGAGTTGCACCACCTCAGCCATAGTGAGACCGCTCGCCAGCGCCGCCGCGTGCAAGAGCGCTTGCGTGACGCCGTAGCGAACAGAGGTTGCCAGTAGCGCGCCGTCTGCCAGGAGACCATCAATCTCTTCAGCCGCCACTCGAAAGCCTTCAAATGTCCGGCCAACTAGCCGAGGGATCACGTGATCATGGAGCTGCGCAATGAGCTCATTCAGGCTTGACAGGGGGGCACGTCCTCCGGCGCCGGCGTACTGCACCTCCGCGCAGTCGCCGAAGGCGATCTGGCCGTCGTCCAGAATCAGAACCACCGAGACAGCTACGCCGGGCTCTCGAATCTCGGCGAATCCAGGGGTGACCGGCGAGCCCGTATAGAGAAACCCGTCGTGCGCTCGACCCTCGCGGATCGCGCTCTGGTCATCGCGGAAGAAGCCCGTCGTCACCGGGGTGCATAGGACATCGAGGATCCTCACAGCATCACGTCCCCGCCGTTCGGGCCCAGCGTGGCGCCCACGTAGTACGACCCGTCTTCCGACGCCAGCAGCACGGCGGTCGGCGTGACCTCGTCAACCCGGCCAAAGCGTCGAATTGGTAACTCGGCGAGCTTCGTGCTGCGCCACTCCTCGGTCTCACTCTCGAGCAGCGGTGTCTCGATGGCCCCGGGGGCGATCGCGTTCACCAACACACCGCGGTGGGACACCTCTCGAGCGAGTGCCTTGGTGAGACCGATGATCCCGGCCTTGCTTGCCGTGTAGTGAGTCGCCGACACGCCTCCGATGTAGGCGAGCTGGGATGCGATATTGATGATCCGACCTTCCCCACGCTCGAGCATCTGCCCCAACAGGGCCCTCGTGCAGAGAAAGACGCTACGGAGATTCGTGTTCAGCACATGGTCCCACTGAGCGACCGTCATGTTCTCGAGGAGAGCCTCACTGAAGACACCCGCGTTGTTCACGAGCACGTCCACGCGGCCGAAGCGAGCGAGTGCCGTCTCGGCCATGGCCGCCACACTGACCTCATCACTGACGTCGGCCTGGATGAAGTACAAACTCCCGCCGAAGGCCGCGACTGCGTCCATCGTTTCTCGCGCGCGCGACTCGTCGACAAGGTCCACTACCACTACTGTCGCGCCCTCCCGGGCGAAGGCGATCGCGATACCCTGACCAATACCAGAAGCCGCACCCGTGACCAGAGCGACCTTTCCTTCGAGCTTTCCCATAACTACTTGCCTCCGCTCGCGTTGTAGGCTGTCTCCCACACCTTGCGAACCACACTTGCTGTCGAAAGATCAAAGCGATGTCGCATCAAGAAGATCGACGCCTCGTGCTGGGCTCGATCGTCACTCGCGACACAATCCTCGGGGATGACGACGTAGTAGTCGTTGAACATCGCATCGCGAGCCGTCGACTCAACACAGCCCTCGGTCGTGCACCCCGCAACAACAACGGTCTCCACCTGATTCGAACGCAGCAGCATATCGAGATTGGTGCCCCAGAATCCGCTCGAACGGTACTTGCGCACCACCAACTCACCATCACGTGGTCGGAACTCGGGAAGGAAGTCGTGACCCTTGGTGCCCGGCACCGTGTACGTGAGCGGCAGATCACCCTGCCGAAAGTCGCCATGCATACGCAGATTGAATCGATGCTGGGCCGGCGAGTCACTCATGTGGTCCGCGAGCTGGGTGTTCTGCAGGTGAATGATCAAGACCCCGTTTTCCCGGGCAACCTCGAGCAGCTCGGCGAGTCGCGGCCTTGACTCCTGGTACATCGAGAGGTCGACTCCCATCATCCCGAACAAACCGCCCGGATCAACGAAGTCATACTGCATGTCAATCACGAGTAACGCGGTGTGCGACGGATCAACCAACTCCTCAATGTCGCTGTAGACGCCCTTTCGATGAACATCAATCAAGAGACTCAATCCTCCATTATTTCTGGGTGCCGTACGTGTCGATGTGAAGGCGCGGGAAGTAGTTCGGATTCGTGCGCACGCTCAGCACCCGCTCGCGCAACCACTCCACGTAGTCGAGGAGGATCTCGCCGCTTCGTCCGAGTTTGGTGTCGACTTCGTTAATGAGGCCGTGGGGCAGGGCATCGACCTGTTTGAGGATCATCTTGTCCACGTTGGCGTAGCGATCGTCCCCGGTCTGGGCGAAGAGGGGGACGAGGTCGATCTTGGCATCGACGCCGTATTCGAGTTGCACCACCTCAGCCATAGTGAGACCGCTCGCCAGCGCCGCCGCGTGCAAGAGCGCTTGCGTGACGCCGTAGCGAACAGAGGTTGCCAGTAGCGCGCCGTCTGCCAGGAGACCATCAATCTCTTCAGCCGCCACTCGAAAGCCTTCAAATGTCCGGCCAACTAGCCGAGGGATCACGTGATCATGGAGCTGCGCAATGAGCTCATTCAGGCTTGACAGGGGGGCACGTCCTCCGGCGCCGGCGTACTGCACCTCCGCGCAGTCGCCGAAGGCGATCTGGCCGTCGTCCAGAATCAGAACCACCGAGACAGCTACGCCGGGCTCTCGAATCTCGGCGAATCCAGGGGTGACCGGCGAGCCCGTATAGAGAAACCCGTCGTGCGCTCGACCCTCGCGGATCGCGCTCTGGTCATCGCGGAAGAAGCCCGTCGTCACCGGGGTGCATAGGACATCGAGGATCTTCATCCTATGACGTCCCCGCCAGCACTATTGAACGTGTAAAAGGATCCAGCCGAGGGCAGCTTCACAGCATGACCCTGGCGAATACCTCGGGTGCGGCGCTTGACGTGGTCATCACGTTGTAGGTTGATCCCGCCTGTCCGGCCGCCGCGCCGTGGCGGCCGTCGGGGGTCAGGCAGAGGGTGCGAAGTTCGGTCCGGAACGTGTCGGGCAGCGTCGCTGCGTCGGCGAGCATCGAGAGGCACGCCTCGTTGGGGTCCACACCGCGGCCGAGCGCCTCAACCACCGCTCGAGCACCGACGACGCGCATGCTCATCTCACCTCGTCCCGTGCACGCCGCGCCGCCGTAGCGCAGGTCGCAGTAGTTCCCAGCCCCCGGCAACGCCGAGTCGCCAACGCGTCCCGGGTACTTCCAGGGATAGCCACTCGTCGAGACGCCAACGACCATCTCGCCGCTCTCGTCGAGGGCAATCACGTTGATTGTCCCCCACGGACCGTCGTGGGGCGCGAAGCGCGCCACGAGATCGATGGACGCGCTCCGGAAGAGGTCGTCGCCCGGACCGGCGAGTGTCATCTCACCCTCGACCGACTCGTGCGACGGCAACAACGCCTCGCGAAAGAGCCTTATGGCCTCGTCGGTCAAGAGCTCCGCCTGCTCGAAGCCCTGCTCCATTGCGAAGAGCTCCGCTCCATCGCCGACCAGCAGATTGTGCTGGGGCAGCTTCTCGAGCACCGCCCGCGCGATCGATATAGGGTTCGGGTAGCGCTTTACCGCGCCCACCGCGGCGAATGCGCGGCTGGAGCCCACCATCAGCGACGCATCGAGTTCGACCTCACCACGCGCGTTGGGCAACCCGCCCGTGCCCACGTAGTGGTCCTCCAGGTTGTCCTCGCAGAGCCGCAGCGCGGCCTCGACCGCATCGAGTGCGCTGGCTCCCTGTCGGAGCAGCGCCATTGCGGCCGGAAGGCCCGCTTCGGACCGCTCGCTTCCGATGATGATGGGATCGTTATTCATTGCATCTCTCCTTTGGGTTGGTTTCAATTCATCGATGTTCGGCTTGCTGATCAATAGGCGTTATTGACGATCTAGAACACCTTTGAGAGGAACTGCTTGGTTCGATCGTGCTTTGGATTTGCGAAGATCTCGTCGGGGTTGCCCTCTTCGACCAGCACGCCATCGAACATGAAGACCGCCTTGTCGGCAACCTCGCGGGCAAAACCAACCTCGTGGGTGACCACAATCATCGTCATGCCTTCGGCGGCGAGATCACGCAGCACACTGAGCACTTCGCCAACCAGTTCGGGGTCCAGCGCACTCGTGGGTTCGTCAAACAGCATCAACTTGGGTTTCATTGCAAGCGAACGAGCGATGGCCACGCGTTGCTGTTGTCCACCCGACAACTGTGCGGGATAGCGGTCACCAAAGCCGTTTAGTCCGACCCGGTCCAGCAACTGGTTGGCGCGTTCGTTAGCCTGTGCGCGTGAAAGTTTAAGCACTTGAATCGGCCCTTCAGCGACGTTTTCCAGAGCCGTTCGATTCGAAAAGAGATTGAAGCGCTGAAAGACCATGCCGATAGGAACGCGTTGTAGGGCCGCCTCACGCTCACGAATCTCATAGAACTTGTTATTGGCGAAACGGTAACCGATCGGTTTGTCTTCAACCCAGATCTGGCCCTCGTCGATTCGCTCAAGGTGGTTGATGCAACGCAGAAAAGTGCTCTTGCCACCACCGGACGGCCCGAGAAGGCACACGACCTGTCCGGTCTCGACTTCCAGATTGATGCCCTTGAGAACTTCGAGGTGACCGAAGCGTTTGTGAACGTTGATGGCCCGTAGGAGGGCAAGCGAAGTATCGGTCATAGGGCCACCCCACCGCCGCCCACGCCGAACCGCTTGAGCATGCCTCCGGGACTCATGGACTGACGCCAGGATTTCTTGAGCGTCATTGACGAGGCGTTCGATCGATCGGATCCGAACCGCTTCTCGATGAAGTACTGGCCAATGCTCGCGATCGAGACGAGGACCATGTACCACAAGGTCGCAGCCATCAGAGCCTCCATGATCCGAAAGTTGGTTGAATAGATATTGCCCGCCGCCATAAGAAGCTCTGAATATGAGATAACTGACGCCAGCGACGTGTTCTTCAACATGCTGATGAAGTCATTGCCGGTCGGCGGAATGATGACGCGCACCGCCTGGGGCAGAATGACTCTTCGCATGGTCTTGGCAGGTGTCATGCCAATTGAGTGGGCCGCCTCGACTTGTCCGTGGTCAATGCTGTTGAAGCCCGCACGGACGACCTCGGCGTAGTAGGCGCTCTCGTTGAGGCCGAGACCAAACAGGGCGGCGACGAAAGGTGTAAACACGGTGTTTGTGGAAACGGAGAAAATGCCCGGAATGCCGAGGGACTTGAAGGCTAGGGCCAGGTTGAAAAAGATGAAAAGTAAGAGAAGGGCCGGAATCCCTCGGAACACGTAGATGTAGAACCAGGCCAACCACGACGTGACTGGGTTCTTGGACCGCCGCATAATGGCAATAACAACCCCGATCACGATGCCCAGACCCTGACAGGCGCAGGCGAGAACAACGGTGCTAAACATGCCCTTAATCATCGAGCGGTAGGTGAAGAATTTGGGGATGTCGCCCCAGACGATCTGCGCGTGGCTGAGTCCCACGATCAAAGCAATGGCAGCGGCGGCAATGACGACGGAGGATACCCATCGTCCCCAGTTACGTAAGGGGACGATGGGTATATCACGGCTGAGACCCAGTGAACTTTTAATCTCAGTCACGGTTGGAAATCCTTTCTAATCAGGGTTACGGGGCTCAGATCTTGGCGTGCCTAGCAGCCCGTGTACAACTTTGTCGTTGCGCAGCCGTTGATCGTCGGCTTGAGGATTGCAGCCGAGGCGACGCCCCAAGCGGTAAAGATCTTTTTGTACACGCTGGTCGTGCCACCGGCCATCAATCTAATCATGGCTCCGTGCACGGCCTTCATTAGGGGTTGGCTGTTCTTGGCGAAGCCTATGCCGTAGGGACCGGGTTCGATCACCGCGTAGGGCACTTCGTAGACGCCCAAAGACGCCGCTGCATAGCCGCCAGAGAGGTTGTTATCAAGCCATGCGTCAGCTCGGCCCGTTTTTAAGTTGATCGTTTGCTGCGCCTCACCCTGGGCAATAACTTCTTTTGTCGGGTTTGAAGCACACACACCACCCGTCGCGTTAAGCGACAGAAGGTAAACCTCCTGGACTGATGCCGCCATAACAGAGACGTTCTTGCCACAAAGGCCGGAAGGACCGACGATGTTCTCCGGGTTTCCGGCCCCGACAATAATGACAATGCCGCTGGCGAGATAGTCAACAAAACTGATCATTTGCTCGCGGAGAGCTGTGTCGTTCATGTAGGCCAGGGACATGTTGACGCGACCGGTCTGCACCGCAGGTATGATGGCGTTCCACTGAGGAAATTGCACCCACTTGATCTTTACGCCGAGCACTTTGCCGATCGCGTATCCCAGGTTCACTTCAAAACCCATCGGCTTTTGCGTGGGGGACAAATAGGCATAGGGAGACGCCAAAAGTTGTGCGCCAATCGTTATGAACCCCTTGGCCTTAATCGATGCCGGCAGTAATGCGTGCAGACTGGCGTTTGGCTTGACCTTCGATATGTAACCCATGGAGACCTTGTTAGCTTGGCCTGTCGTCAATGCCGTGCCACTAGCTCCGGCAAATGGCACGACACCAAGGGTCAATATTCCTGCTGCCAGAAGGGGAACGCCCACCTGCAGCCACTTCCTTTTCAGCATGTTCCTCTTCAAGATATTCTCCCCACATTTATCTTTCGCTAACCAACCTATCTGGTTGATCATTAAACAATCGCTGCCATTTTTCGTTTCAGCCTCTGATATATCAGAGGCTGACGATAAGATACACTACGTGTATTGGGATTTCAAGTACCTGCGTGCAAGGGCCCGTCCAAACGTATACTTTCGGCCGCTTCTAACTTGCCAGCCATGAAAAGGTTGATGAAATGATCGTAAAGATGAGCGAGATTGCAGTCGCGGTCGAACGTGACAGTGACGCCGCATACAGCCTGTTGCTTGATCGCATAGTCGGTCTCTCCTTACCCCCTGGCACCATCCTCAACGAGCAGTTCTTGGCTACCGAACTCGACTTTGGACGCACTCCCGTGCGCGAGGCACTCGCCCGATTGGCCACCGACCGATTCGTCACCATCCTGCCGCGTCGAGGCGTCATCGTCGCACCGATTACGTTCGAAGAAGTCCTCTCCATGTTCGAGGCTCGCGAGACCATCGAGTGCGGCATCGCTTACATCGCCGCGACTCGCGTCACCGAGGAGGACCTCGAGGAAGTAAGACGACTGGTCATGACCGCCGACGCGGCGAGGACGACCGGTGATTATGAACTGTTTCTCCTGGCCGATCACGCGGTGCACACCTTCTTGGTGCACATGATCAAGAACCCAATTCTCCAAGAAGCCGCCGAACGTCTCCTCTCACACAACCTGCGGTTCTGGCGGCTCTACTGGCGTGACCGCCCAGTGCGTGCTGAGGCGATGCTCTCGCATGTAAAATTGATTGCAGCAATTGAGAGTCAAGACTCTCGCACCGCCGAAGAAGCGATGCGCCAGCATCTCCGCGCCTCCTGCCAACTCGTCCAATTGCTTTTCGATCGTTGAGCGACTCGATGACCGGACGTCTCGCGCGCAGTTATCTCTACGTCCCCGCTGACGCGACCGACCGCCTCGCATCGGCACCCCGTCGAGGCGCCGATGCTGTCATCGCGGACCTAGAAGACGCGGTCGCTCTGAGACACAAGGACCTCGCGCTCCACAACGTGATTACGTGGCTCAGCTCCCAGCACCCCACGTCGACTGAGCTATGGGTGCGCGTGAATCCCGGGCAGCGCGGGCTCGAAGAGATAGCCGCACTCTTCCATGAGAACCTCACCGGCGTTTGTCTACCCAAGGTCAGCGGCCCCGAGGAGATCGAACACGTTGCGGTGCTCCTCGACGAACTCGAGAATGAAGCCGACAGGCAGACCTCAGTTTCCCTGATGCCACTCATTGAGTCAGCCATCGCCGTGCAATCGCTTCCCAACATCGCCAAGGCGTCACGAGTACTGCGTCTCCAAATCGGAGAGGTTGACTTAGCCGCCGACCTCGGCGTCACGGGCGGGGATGAGTCGAACGAACTCGCTTTTTCGCGGGCGAGCGTAGTAGTCGCCTCCGCAGCGGCGGGACTCTTACCTCCGGTCGGAGCCGTCTCTACGGACTTCCAAGACCTGGAGCATTTCGCGGCCTCCACTCGACGTCAGCGCCAGAGCGGATTTGTTGGGCGGGCGGCCATTCACCCCGCGCAAATCCCAGTCATCCACGAGGTGTACGCCGGAACACCCGACGAAATCGTCCGTGCACACCGTCTCGTTAGCCTCTACGACGCCGCGTGCGCCAATGGCAACGGGGTCGTCCTCGACGAGGACGGCCGCATGGTCGACGAGGCCGTGGTGCGCCAATGCCGCAGACTTCTGATGCTCACGAATTCGAATACCCCATCACATCGAGACGAAGAGGAAGGACGACGATGACGAACATCGAAGGTTGGCGAGGGCGATTCTTCGAGGATTTCAACGTAGGTGATGTTTACCATCACGCGCTCGGTAGAACAGTCACTGAGACGGACAACTCCTGGTTCACTCTACTCACCCAGAACACCGCGGCCATTCACTTCGACAAGCACTACGCCGCCCAAACCGAGTTCGGTCGCCCACTTGTGAATTCCACATTCACTCTCGCACTCGTTACTGGCCAATCGGTCAGCGACGTCTCCCAAAACGTGATGGCCAATCTCGGTTGGGATCAAGTGCGTCTTCCCCACCCACTCTTTGAAGGTGACACCGTTTATTCCAAGTCTGAAGTCTTGGAGGTCAGAAACTCCAAGAGTCGGCCGAATGTCGGAGTCCTTACGGTCCGCACCACCGGCTTCAACCAGGACGGAATCATCCTGATCGAGTTCAATCGCACGCTCCTCGTCTATCGCCGGGGGCACGCACCGACCATTCCCGCGCCACTGCCAAAACCGGACCCACAATAACCAGCCCACAAATTGCGCTGGTCTTCGATTTCGCGCAGGCTGACGCCCCACTGCGGAGGTCTCCTGGTCTGATCCGGCGCCTAGAAGTCCCGCTACACCTCATTGGAGCTAGGAGGAGATCGTTGAGCAAAGGTGGTGCCGCGCCGACGATTGCGTGCGGTCACGCCTGAACACCGGCGAACTGAAAGTCCAACAATCCAACCAAATACGGCCACCGGCAATCGTCAGCGAACTGAAAACGACCGCATGGCAAGCGAAGTCAGGGGTCACACTGAAACCAGTGCGCTATGCCTCGCCAGTTGTTCAGTCGGTCATCGACAACAACGCCGAAAAGAACGGGGCGGACCAGTGCCCGAGAAGTTCGCCGTCACGTCGTAGCAGTACGAAAAAGAACAACTCCAATCCTTGATCTCGGACTGACTCGTGCCCAACGAGATGTGCGCCAACTACCACCCATGGCCTTCAACAATGATTGGACTAACGCACAATGAGCTGGCGGCACGAGTTGCGGCCGAGTTAAGCGATGGCCAGTACGTCAACCTCGGCATTGGACTTCCTACCTCGGTTCCAAACTTTGTCCCTGATGGTATCCACGTCGTACTTCACTCCGAAAACGGAATTCTCGGCGTTGGGCCCTATCCGCCGCTGTCAGATGTCGATCCGGCTTGATTAATGCTGGTAAGGAGACGGTGACCGTCGTGCCTGGAGCGTCCTATTTTGACTCGTCGGCGTCATTCGTGATGATTCGGGGTGGTCACGTTGATGTTGCAGTGCTCGGAGCGATGCAGGTGTCCGCCAGCGGTGACCTCGCCAACTGGATGATTCCAGCGAAGATGGTCAAAGGAATGGGCGGTGCGATGGACCTCATTCATGGCGCCAAACGCGTCCTCGTGATGATGGAACACCTAACCAAGAGTGGTGATCACAAGATCGTCACGCAGTGCAACCCGCCTCTCACCGGCGAGCGTTGCGTGCACCGGATCATCACCGATCTTGCAGTGATCGACGTCGAGTCCGAAGACCTCGTACTACGCGGATTGGCACCCGGTATAACCATTGACAACGTAAGATCTGCAATGGGATCCGACCTCATCGTCGCTCTGCATTGAACTGCAATGGTCGTCCGGACGTGTCGCCCGTGCGCCGCTCCACTGGTAATCAACCGACCCCATTCGTTCTTACGAAGCCGGTTCTCCACCTCACTCGCACGGGCCGACGGGCATTAACTACACCGTCGCTCACTCCGGGACTGGTCAAAATTAAATCGATCATCACTCTGGCCAAACGTTCTGATCAATCACGTTGACGAAGTCGGTACGAACAAATCCAGGAGAGAAATGTTCTAAAACGTCGGCATTCACGGTACCGAACGTGGTGTCGGGCCGGTCGTTAAATCCGTTCGTAAAAGTCTCGAGAATCTGGCGCTTGAAGTTGGGTCGGGGGTGAGCGGCGGCGACGGCCTGGATGGCGACCTGATCCAAATCTTGATAGCCAATACCGAGAACGTCAGTCTCGACGCCCGCCGTGACGAGAGCTACTTCAGGTTCCATGAACGCCGGGACGCCCGGCGTGGTGTGAAGAGCAATCGCGCTCCATACGCGACGCTGTGCGTCTCGCCAATGTCGTTCGATTTGAGAAATGGGCACGCTTCATCAGCGCCATCAATTTCACAACGTTGGTTCACGGTACGATATCGATCGGTAAGTCCGAGAACAGTAAGTCCGAGATCATGAAACATCGCACTCACGTAGAGGAGTTCGGGATCTGGGTGAAGACTTCTTTTTAAGCCCTGCAACATGCCAAAGAGGTACACACGACGCGAGTGATGATAGAGCAGCGGAGGGCTGGCGTCTCTGACTAGTTCGGTCGCTTCGGCTACCAATTGACTATCGGAAATATTGACGCCGGCAATGGTTTCCACAATCTGAACTCCTCACTTTGCAGTGACGCGCGATTCCAGGATCGTTCGCAGATTAGCCGCGTCCGATTCGAATCGGCACAAATTTCGTGCGAACACTGATAGGTCACCAGCCAACGAGAGAGGTGGCTACTTCAACCGCGCCCAATCGATGTTGCCATACGGGGCAGCAAGGCCGCGATGACAACACACGTCACGGCGCAGAGTGCCGCGAATCCATCGGCAACCCACGCAACCGCGCCGTAACCATAGTGAGCTACGAACAAGCTCTCAACACCTGGACCTACCGCGCCGCCGACCATGGTCACGAGCAAAAGGAAAGCCACGCCGTTCTCCGGGGCGCTGCTGACATGGTTGTACCACCCGAGTGCTAACGGAAAGACGATTGAGAGACAGACACCGACGACGGGGTACGTCACCGGAGCCAGAATACGGAGGCTGGCGAAGGGAACCAACACCGACGCGATGATGATGCCCGCGATGACGACGCGAGCGTCTCCGAGGCGGTGACTCCATCGCGGCGCCAACAGACGACCGAAGGCAACTCCCGCCCAGAAACCGGCGGACGTTATCTCTGCCCAACTCGATGAGTAGTGCCACGCCGTCAATTGCGACGCGGCCCAACCAGAGATTGACGTCTCAAGTGACACGTAAAAGAACAAAGCAATGCCAAACAGTCCCAGTACTTTCGCGGCGGGGCGACTCATTCCCAATACCGCCGGATTTTCATCACGCGGTGCGACAAGTCGCAACGTCGGCACGATGAGAACAAACGCAACAATTGCCGCGCCATAGAAGAACTCAATGAAGTGACGTGCTTGCAGAATCACGATCGCAAGAGGCGCAACAACAGCGCCAATCCCCCAACCGGATCCGACCACGCTCAAGTGCCACGAACGCACCGTCGGCTCCACGCGTGACAACAAGGCGTACACCGCGAGATCAAGCGCTCCGAAACCAATACCGGTGAGCACTGCCGCGCCTTCGAAGACGGTCCACTTGTTTACGGTCGCGAGCCCCACGAGGCCGAAGCCGAGAAGTGCGAGCGAAGCAGCCAACACCCAGCGTCCCGACATCAAGCGCATCGACCACCACGCCGCGACGGCGCCGGCAATACCCCCGACGAAGTTCATCGTCAGAATGATGCCAGCGGTCGGGACTGACACGTCGAAGTGATGCGCGATGCTCGTCAGCAGCGTGCCGTACACGGCACCGACGCCCCCGTCGAGGGCCAGGGTCAAGAGTGCCGCGACAAAAGCGACACGTGGAAAGACCACGTAGCGAGAAGTTAGCGTCTGGCTCAATGCTGAAATTCTTCGAATGAGTCAGATAACTCAGCGTGGCTACGCCCTTGACGCAGCAGCAACTCGAGCAACAGTCGAGCCTCCACCCCAGGCAGCCAACCCGCACTGAGGACACCGTGGGAGAGAAGTCGAGACTCCGATCCGGCGCCGCTGTAGGTGCAGTCTTCGACGAGTCCACTTCCGGTACGTGACGCCAGCACGACTGGCGCACTGGTTGCTAACTCAATCATGGCGTCGGCGGCGAGTGCCATGGCTGTCACGTCGAGCAAGTTGCCCGCGGCGAAGCCCGTGTCAATGAGCAGACCACCAAGATTGGAAGCTCGCAAGAGCCACTCATTAACCTCGCTCGGCCCAAGAGACTGACGTCGAGCGACGTACTCGTCGGCGTTCGCGAATTCGTCAAGACCCAGAACTGACGCGCACCATTTGCGGATGGCGAGTCCGGTCTGGGAATCAAAGTTTGACGTGCCTGGACGTCGAGCTCGGTCGTCATTCGGTGATAACTGACTCGAGCTCGTCGCGGTCGAGATCGACTGTTAGCGAACTGTGGAGATAGTGATTGACGAACTGCAGCGACTCAATGGCCGCGACAGTCTCTGAATTCAAACTCACGTAGCGCCTCTCGATCTACTAACCGGCGTAAGCGGCAACGACGTCAGCTGGCACCTTGCCTGCAATGGCGTCATCAATTGCCTGACCCAAGATAGCGACTGCTCGATCGATTTCCTCATCGGTGATAACGAGTGGTGGCGTCACTTCAAGAACGTTGTCGCCAACGAAATACACGCACACGCCAAGCTCGAAAGCACGATAAACTACGGCAGCGGCGAGAGATCTGTCGGGCGTCTTTGATTCGCGGTCCGTCACTAGTTCCACGCCGTTGGAGAGACCGTGCCCACGAATGTCACCAATGCGCGGGTGATTGAGGTCACCAAGAGCGCCACGAAGTCGTTCGCCGGCGCGGCCGGCGCGCTGGGGAAGTTCCTCGTCGATCAAGACGCGCAGCACTGTGCGACCAACCGCTGAGCAGATTGGATTGCCGGCCGTCGTGAGCAGCGCGGAGGCGGCTGGACCATCGAAGATGGCCGTTGGACCAACAGCCGCCGATAACGGCAGACCATTACCAAGAACCTTGCCGAAACAGACAATGTCGGGTACCACGTTGTCGAGTTGGAAGGCGTGCAAGAGACCAGGACGACCGAGACCGACCTTTACTTCGTCGACGGCGAACAAGACCTCGTATCGACGACATAGTTCGGCGATACCCGTCAAGAATCCAGGTGGCGGCACGACCATGCCTCCATCGGCAAGCATTGGTTCGACCATGATGCACGCGACGTCACCCTTTTTGAAGGCCACTTCAATCTGCGCCAAGGAGACCGCGAGCGGATCGCTACCATCTGCCGGCGGGCGGTACGGATTTGGATAGTCAACGAAGACCGTTTCAGGGTCGGCGCGCACACCGGCGCTCACCTGAAGGCCCGACGCAGCCATCGCCAGACCAATGCCACCGTGATACGAACCTTTGAAAGCGACGATCTTGCGCTTTCCAGAATTTAGCCGTACGGCGCGAAGAGCGACGTCACACGCGTCAGAACCTGCGTGACCAAGGTAGACCCGTCGATCAGTCGAGCCTGGCACGAGGGCGAGAAGTTCCTCGGCGAGACCAACAGATTCACCATGAACCGCCGAGAGACCACCCGCGCCCGGAGGATTCAACGCGGCACGATGCATCGCTTCGACGACTTTGGGATGACCATGTCCAAGACCGGCCGCCGTCCACGTGGCGGTGAGGTCAATGAGTGTTCGCCCGCCGACCTCCACCAAAGTCGAACCACTCCCCGACTCCAACGCCAAAGGGAAGAAGCGCCATTTTTCGATTCCCGCGAGTGCCCCGAGGTCGCGGCGATACAACGCCGCGGCCTCGGGAGCAATGCGATCAAGTCCAGGTGGAAACGTGGGCATTAGATTTCCTCCGTCGGGAACGGCTCGCGTCCAATTCCGGACGATCCCATGAGTTCCTTGCCTTCAGCTTCGGACATGTCCCGGTTGAGACCGTTCGAGACCTTAGAAGCGAGGTCAGGAAAGGTCAGGCAAATGACGAGTCCCACGGCCATCAGAAGAAGAGCAATGAATGGTCCCGCTACCCAGGTGACTTGCGACTTTACGTTGTAGTAGAAGACTGCGACGATGAGTATCGCACCGAGAATTGGGATAACGACCTCAACGATCTTTTCGCGGCGCTCCGTTACAAGGTGGCGAATCGTCGCAAATTCGACCATGAGATAGGCCACCATCAACGTCATGGCGCCGATGACCGAGTAGTAGAAGTACATGTCAAGCGCGGAGTCACCGGTACCGACGACAGGGTGTCCCGAGACGAACGAGAGTAACGCCACGACAACCACGACAGCCACGACAGCAAAAAGGGCGTTCGTTGGCTCGCCCCGATGATCGAGGCGCCCCCACGAGCGTGGTCCGACACCGTCACGCGAGAACGCGAAGAGAAGACGGCTCGTCGTACCAGTAGAACCGAGCAGGCAACCGAATGACGACATCACGGCGGTGAAGGAAAGGACCAGTGAGAACCAGAGACCCACGTACATGTGACCCAGCTGGGCCAGTGAGTTTCCCGACGTCGCGAAAGCGTGGATGCCCGCGGCGTTCGTACCAAATCCCACCGTTTCAGCGAACATGACGATGACGAAGAGGACACTTGTACCAATCACGCACGTCAGCAATGCGCGAGGAATATTGCGACTCGGGTTGTTCGTTTCCTCACCCAATGCAGCCGCGCCTTCAAAACCACTCCACGAAAGGAAGGCCCCGACGGTGGCTCCCATGATGCCCGAGAAGCTCGCTCCTTTGAAACTGAAGGTCGAGAAGTCAATGCCCGTTGCGTGGTGGTTTCCACCCTTAGCGAAGATGACAATGCACAAAATGGTCATCGACAGTACGCCGATGCCTTCAATCCACAGCAGGGTCTTAACAACATTGCGGAACTCACGCGTCGCCAAAAGGCTAGCGAGCGCAAGACCAATGCCACCACTTAAGAGCCACGGCACGTGAAAGGGGTGCGCTGGGTTGCCCTGAGCATTGTCGATAAAAGCCTGAGTGAAGCTGCCAATGGCACCCAGGTTGCCGATGGCGAAGAACAAGTAGGCGAGCATCACGCCCCAGCCCGAGAAGAAGCCAGCACGAGGGCCAAGTGTCTTGCCGACCAGCGCGTAAGCAGATCCCGCCTGGTTGTAGCGCTGAGTCAGCCGCACGAAGCCGTGCGAGATGAGCATGATGCCAACTGCACCGAGGACGAAAATAAGTGGAACAGCCTTACCTATCGCAGCAGCGGTACCCTGCCCGTTTCCAGCCATCGCCAGACTCGGACCGACAATGCCGAGTGAGAGGCCGAGCGCACCCCACAAGGTCAAATTACGGCGAGGACGAACACTTGACTGACTTAGAGACACTTCACTCATTTTTCCCTTTTCCCTTTTTTCGGTCCCTACTTGAGCCGAATTTGTGACGCACGATCGTCGTTTGTTACGTCGTCAATGAGGGCGTGAATCTCATCATCCGTAACCTTCGCGGCGTCGCCGCGTTCATTACCATGTCGCCCCTGAATAGAAATGTACAGAAATCGATTTTGATACAAGTGCTGTACTATATCCGACAAGATAAGTACAGAGGTATTTCTCGACGTTTAATTTTGAGGCCCACCCTGAGCGAATCTGCTTGGCGCACCTTTGCGGGTTGGCTGGACTCTTGTGCAAGTGGCTTCGGTCGTGGCCCCTTGGTCTGTCTCTCGTCCACGGACGCAACAATAGGTTGGCTCTTCATTCGCTCCTCACTTGTCCCCTACTTCTCTGCCCATGTCCGCTTTCATTCTTCCTACCTCATTACCTCCTGCTTCTCTAGCTCTACCCACCTTCCCTCTTCGGCCCTGCTACCTCCTGCTTCCTATTCCGCTTTCTTTCCCTGCCCTCTGCGCTCATTTTTATTTGTTGTCTCACACGTCTGGCACTCGAGGTTGAGCAAGAATTGTTGCGACCGTTGTGACGCATGGGCGTGCCAACGACATGATGACAATTCGACGCCTCAGCATCGGAGCGGGTTACAAGTACCTACTCAAATCAATCGCGGTGGGCGACGGTCCCGAAGGCACCGAAAAGTCGGACCTGGTTCGCTACTACTCCGAGACTGGCACTCCCCCGGGAGTCTTTCTCGGCGCCGGACTCGTCGGTCTCGACGATGGTCTGGGTATTGCTGTCGGGCAGTCCGTTAGTGCGGAAAACCTCCAGAGGATGCTCCAAGACTGCGCCGATCCAATCACCGGCGAGGTGCTCGGAAGGGTTCCGAGCACGAAGGCCGTGGGTGGTTTCGACTTGACGTTCAGCCCCACCAAGAGTGTCTCTACCGCTTGGGCTTTGGCCGACCGGGAGACCCGCGAAGTGATCTACCGGTGCCACCAGTTAGCGATCGCGGAAGTTCTCACCTACGCCGAGCGTGAAGTCTTCCACACACGAACGGGCAGCCAAGGGTGCGTCGAAGAGGACATTGTTGGCGTCGTAGCGGCGAGCTTCACCCACTTCGATTCCAGGGACGGCGATCCCCAACTGCACGACCACGTAGTTGTTCTAAACCGCGCCCAGGCCAAGAGTGACGGCGTGTGGCGCACCCTCGATAGTCGAGGACTCTTCGCGTCAACGGTGATGCTCTCTGAGATGCACCAGGGCGTACTTTCGGACCTGCTGACCGGCGAACTCGGCTGGGACTGGGCGGCCCACACCCGCCGCTCCAGCACCGCCCCGAAGTGGGAAGTGGCCGGCGTGTCGACGCGTCTTATGGACGAGTTCTCTCAGCGCACAGCGGCAATCGTGGGTGCGAAGGATCGCCTCATCGCCCAGTTCGAAGTGGATCAACACCGCGCTCCCACCGTTGTGGAAGTTCTCAAACTCCGCCAGACCGCCACCCTTTCCACGCGGCGAGCAAAGAAGGGACTCGGCCTCGGAGACCTCACCGAAGAGTGGACCGCTCGGGCCGCACCGTTCCTCGATAACGAACCCATGGCGTGGGTGCACGAGCTGGGTGGCCGAGACGTGCGCGCTTTCACCAGCGAAGATTTCGAGGACGCGGTCTTGCTCGACATTGCGAACGCAGCCCTCGATGTCGTCAGCGCCAAGCGCCCGACGTTTTCTCGGGCCAACATCCAGGCGGAGGTATTTCGCCAGATGCAAGGTGCTCGTTTCACGGAGCCCGCCGAACGGATTCTCGCGGCCGCTCGCGCTACCGATCTGGCCGTTAGCCAGGCGCTCCTCATCACAACGCCCAACCTGCACCACACGCCACGTTTCTTGCTTCGCAGCAATGGCACCTCTAAGTTCCAGGGAACCAATCACTGGCTCTACACCTCAACGACGCTGCTCGACGCCGAAGCACGTCTACTCGACGCGGGCCAGCGCCTCGACGCGGCCGTAGTAAGGCGCGCCACGGTGGCGGACGTTACCGGGCGACGACTGCCCGAGAGAACCTTCAAACTCTCGATCGACCAGGCCCGCTGCGTCGAGCAGATCACGACTTCGGGTCGGGTCCTGGACGTGCTGGTCGGTCCGGCGGGCACCGGGAAGTCAACAGCCATGGCGGGGCTGCGAGCCGCCTGGGAAGTTGAGCACGGTGCCGGTTCGGTCATCGGCCTCGCGCCCTCGGCGGCGGCGGCCGAAGTCCTCGGCGACGACATGGGCATCGACACTGACAATCTCGCCAAGTGGCTCTACGAGCACCGCCAGCACGGCCAGCGCTTTCGCGAACTCGAGCAGTTGCGCGAAAAGGTCCGCCTGGTCGGACTCAAAGGGCGAGTACCGAGCCCCGCGCTGGCCGCGAGCATTCGCCAACGCGAGGAAACACTTACTCGCTGGAGTCTTCGCACGGGACAACTGGTCGTGGTTGACGAGGCCAGTTTGGCTTCCACTTTCGCACTCGATGAACTGATGTCGGCCGCACTCGACGCGCACGCCAAGATCGTCCTCGTCGGAGATTGGGCGCAACTCTCCAGCGTGGACGCCGGAGGAATGTTTCGGACTCTCGTGCGTGACCGGGGTGACGGTGCGGCGACCCTCGCGGACGTTCGTCGCTTCAGGGCCAACTGGGAGAAGGAGGCCAGCCTCGGGGTCCGCAACGGTTCTAGTTCGGCTCTTGGCATTTACGCGACGCACGGGCGGATCGCGGACGGAACTCGCGACGACATGCTCGACGCGCTCTACGCCGCGTGGAAGGCCGACACCGATCGTGGTCTGCATTCTCTCATGCTCGCGAGCGACACCGCGACCGTCAACGAACTCAATGCTCGCGCCCGCGCAGATCGTGTCGCCGGTGGCGAAGTCATCGAGGAAGGGGTCAACGTTGCTGGTGCCATGACGGCTGGCGTCAATGACCTCGTGGTGACGCGTGAGAACAACCGACGTCTTTCAACGGACACGGGCTGGGTCAAGAACGGTGACGTGTGGACCGTTTCGGCGACGCACGCAGACGGCTCAATGACCGTCACTCGGGTGGGTGGGCGCGGCTCGGCCGTCCTGCAAGCCAGGTACGTCGCCGAGCACGTCGAACTGGCGTACGCCTCGACGGCACACCGCGCCCAGGGACGCACCGTGGATAGCGCGCACGCGTTCGCCAGTCCCACCACCACTCGCGAAGTGCTGTACGTGGCCCTGACGCGAGGCTCAGAGTCCAACCATCTCTACGTGGACACGCATTACGATCCTGATCCCGATACAGGGCATGATGGGCTGACCGAGATCCCGAGCGCTCTAGAAGTGCTCGCCGGAGTGCTGCGCCACGAGGGAGCCGACGTCTCCGCTACCGACATGATCCGCCAGTCCCAGACCCAGTCCATCGCTGTCCTCGTCGCCGAGTACGACACCATTGTCGCCATGGCCGACGGCCCCCGCTGGGACGAGGTACTCAGCCAGTCGGGACTCCGTGACACCGAGTCGGCTCAGGCCAAAGCGTCTCCCGCGTACGCGGCGCTTCTCGCGCAACTGCGAGACGCGGAAAGTCGCGGCTTCGACATTCATAGCGAACTACCGATGCTGGTCACTGGTCGTTCGTTCGACGACGCCGACGACATCGCTAGCGTCTTGCACCACCGCATCGATCGCTACGTCACCGAAGTGGGCTACCCCAGCCCACCGGCGAGTGAACTCGTCGCCGGCATCTTTCCCCGGCCGAACGGGATCACCGACCCCGACACCGTGCTCGCACTAAACGATCGCGCCGACGCCATCGAGCAGCGTGCCCGCGAACTGGCCACCATTGCGATTGAACGTGGCGACACATGGGTGTTGGACTTCGGCGATGCTCCTGAGACGAATGAGCTCTATGAGCAGTGGGTACTAGAGGTGGCAGCCGGCGCGGCTTACGTTGATCGATGGGGTATTGACAACCCTGACACCATTCTCGACGATGCAACCGTTAACCACGAACAAGAGGCTCAGCGAAGTCGTGTCCTGGGTGCCGCCCAGAGGGCCAACGTGCTCACAGTGGTTGAGACTCCACCGGCGAAGGCTGCGTACGTATTTTCCGGCGACGACCTCCTGGAGCCGCCCCACCAAGATTTTGGACTTGACCTATAGCCCGAGCGCGTTGGCGATATGGACCACTGTGCAAGTCTGAGGGATGAATCGGTCTGAGTCGGTCTGGATATTCCGGAGACTTCACACCTTGGAAGAGAGGATGAAATCATGGAAAGGATTGAGTCGCTGCAGCAGTGGTAATAGGATTCCCTTTCAAAAGTTGAGGATTACGCGACTCTCGTACATTTAGAAGTCTTGGTCACAACTAATTCGCGAAAGTCCCGCCCTGAGAGGCTCACATCGAGCCACGTTCGTTCGTACTCACCGTCCAACAAGCTGCAAGAGTTGGCCGTAGTCGGTCACGACGTCGTATTTCACGTCTCCGTGGAATTTGCGGTTCAGCGTGGCGAAGAACTTGCGGGCGCATTCAATCTTGACCTCCTCGACGCCGCGGAGTTGCATCGAGGACAGTGAGCCCTTGGTCTCTGCAACGAAGTAGACGTGCTTAACCATGCCTTCCCGAAAGGCAATTGCCCAATCGGGGTTATACCCTCCGACGGGGGTCGGGATGAAGAAACCGCGAGGCAATTTTGCATAGACGACCACCTCGGTGCTGGTATCTAATTCCGTGACGAAGGCTCGTTCCCCCTTGGAGTCGGTAACGACGTAGTCGTATATGTGCTTACTCAACTTCTGGCTGGCCTTGGTGAAGTCCTGCTTGGTTTGATTCTCGGTGAAAATCGCTGAGTCGTAACGCTCAGCAAGCGTGTCGTAAGTTAGGTGCTCCACGATCACTGTGGCTTTTTGTTCGTTGATCAACCGGACCGCCTCACTGATGAACTGTTCGGGGTTCTGCCTGTATTTTGAGAACGTTGCGTGCGATATTTTTCTCAGAATTGAACTGGCCGTCCGTCGCGTGAGCTGCGTCTTCTCTGCGATCTCCCCTAGAAGGTCGTACTCGACCTGCGATGAGGAGGACGTCGTCTCTGTGCGTGTGCTCGTCGAGCTGACTGTGAAGCCCACTCCTGACGCGAGGTCGTCGACGTCAAGTATCGCGCGCTGTTGTCCGGACTGCACCACATACTGCAACGCAGCGACATTCAGGTGCCCATTGAGTTCACCAACACACTTCTCGATCAACTCGAACGAGTCGAAATCAACCTGGTACACCGCCTTGTGATTAATACGACTCCAAAGTTCTTGGAACTCCTTCTTAGCGAAATTCTCCTCGTTAAGCGGGATGCGCTTGGGCTTGCGTCCATCGTCTGGTGGAGGAACATCGAGATAGAGCGCGTCGACCAGTGGCCAAAGGTATTCTGCAACGGGCTTGAGCACCTCGGAGGTTGGCTCCGCGAGGGTTCCTATATCTCGGGCGGCCTTGAAGGCATCGGCGATAGTGTCATCATCATTGATGTAGTCGTGCTTGACAAGATACTTGTATAGAGCGCTCGCCAATGCCTCATCGACAATGTTCTCGCCAGACTCGTTGGTGAATGTCTTTCCGACGAAGTGCTTCACACTCGCCTTACGCGGACGGGACACAAGCGACTCGCTGATCTCCCTCTGCAAACCGGTAACGAATTGGGTGTATGACTCGTCGGTGACAACCGTCAACTGATTGATGTCGTGAACTGTAGCCGGATTGTCCATCCGCTCTCCGTGCTGGTCGACAGCCAGCCGCAGGCCCCGGCCAATCTCTTGGCGGCGCGAGACATTGTTGAGGCTCTTCTTCAGCAAGCCCATCACGAATACATTGGGATTGTCCCACCCCTCGCGAAGCGCCGAATGGCTGAAAATAAACCGCACCGGTTCGGCGAACGAAAGTAGCCGCTCTTTGTCCTTCAGAATAAGGTCGTAGGCGTCGACATCCGTGGATTGACCAGCGTCCTCTCCACGGTTGGCCACTGTCGGGTCTATCTGCTTCTTTGTCTTCTTATCGATCGAGAAGTACCCCTGATGGGTCTGTTCCACCGAGATCGCCTCAAGATGACGTCGGTAGATCGCTGCATCAGCATCGAAGTCGAACTGGCCCAACTCGTCAGCCACGAGTGTCCGGTACTCCTCCTCAAAGATGCGCGCGTAGTCACCGAGGGTATCCTCGCGGCCGTAGTCGCGGTACTTGGCCACCTCGTCGATGAAGAAAAGCGACAGTACCTTGATGCCCTGGGAAAACAATTCGCGCTCCTTATCCAAGTGGGCGCGGATGACCTCTCTGATCTGGATACGACGCTTGGCTTCATCGGTCACGTCGGAGGTAACCTGACCCACTGCGACAATTTCACCGTTACTCAATTCGATCACGTCACTGTTGGCATCAACATCCGTGACGAAGAGACCCTTGTACGCCTCAATACCACCTGAGAGATCATGGAGGTTCGTGCCCGCATCGAGACGCTTGATTTGCCGCTTGATGCCGCTCTTGGTTTGGACCTCCAATTCGGCCCGAGCGCTAGGTTTCGCGCCCTTAGCGATCTCAATTGCGTCCAGGTACAAATAGGCCGTGCTGCCCGCCAATCCCTTGACAGTGATGCCGCGCACTGCGATCTTCTTTACCAACTTCTGGTTGTAAGCATCCAGTGCGTCGAGTCGGTGGACCTTATTGTGCTCGACTTTGTGAGTCGCCGAGTATCGCAGCACCATGAGCGCGTTGAAGCGGCTTAACGCCTCAAGAGCCTTTGGCGCGCCAATCTTCTGCGGCTCGTCAATGATGACGATCGGCCGGTTGGTGCTGATAACGTCAATCGGGCGGCGGGACTGGAAGTCATCAAGTACGTCATAGATACGTCGGTTTTCCTTCCCCGTCGCGTTGAACGCCTGGATGTTGATGATCATCACCTGCACGCCTGTGTCGGAGCTGAACCTCTCCAACTCGTGCAGCTGTGACGAGTTGTAAACGAACGACCGCGGCTTGGTGCCGTAAGCCTGCTGGAAATGCTCAGCGGTGATATCGAAGGACTTCTTCACGCCCTCGCGAATCGCCACGCTCGGAACTACAACGATGAACTTGCTCCATCCGTACCGCTTGTGCATCTCCATAATCGTCTTGATATATACATAGGTCTTACCCGTCCCTGTCTCCATCTCTACGTCGAGGTTTAGGGCATCTGGCGCAGCAGCCTTGCTCGACACAAGTGCCCTTGATAGAGGAAGGTTTCTACTGCGTTGCACAGCCTGGATGTTCTCCAGTAATTGAACGGGACTCAGCGTGATTTGCGAATTCCGCAATCCAGAAGTAAGGGCCTCCGGTATGTCAAACGTTGGTTGGATGGACTTCACACGTTGGCCCGGGTCGATTCGATACGACAGCCCATCATCGTGAAGTTGCCCTGCGAAGCAGTCAACCACAGCATCCACGGCAAACGTCTGGTACGACTGAACCTTGAACTGGAGTTTCATTAGGCTCAAATCGTCCTTACCTGCGTTGCTGGCGATAATTCAGTGAACACTTGCTCTGCGTTTATGCGGTCCGCGTCTGTCGCGAAGTTTGCATCGCGGAACACAGCACGCAAAGGTTTACGTCGAGCGATTTCGTGCACCAAAGTGGCACTCGCGGCAGTGTCAAAGCACGCGATCATGGCGCCGTCCTCAATGATAAACACTTCGTGGTCGTCAATCTGCTCCCTGGCGATCGGAGTCGCCAGTTCCAGTCCCCAATCGAGAAGTACTTGAAACAACAAATCTTCACCAGTACGGTCAGACTTCACGCTGTCCATGTACAGGATGAGTTCGTCTTGCCCGAGAGCGTCAGGGGTGCGAAACACATCGGTGAGGTTGGAAGTATCTACCTTCAGGGTGCGAAAGCCGACGTCAATTTGGTCAGCGAGGAGACCGGCCTCATTCCGAAGCTTGTCACCCGCCCGACGGATTCGTTCCCTGCCCAGCGCTGCAATCGTTGAGAACCCCGCCTTTTTGGCCGCTGAACCATCATCCGTGTCCTCAGGAATCTGGGTAACGATAAAAGATCGGGTCTTACCGTCGGAAGCGTTCTGGGCCATCACCGCATGTGCCGTTGAACCGGAGCCTGCAAAGAAGTCGAAGACGATGTCGCCATCGTTCGGCGCGAGAGCGTCGATAAGCTTTCGGAGCAGAGTAACCGGCTTCGGAAACGGAAAGATCCGCGCGTCACCAAACAACTCGATCATCTCATTCGTGCCATGTTGCGTGTACACGTCGTCGATAATTGAGAACGGCTTACCACGCCGCTGAGTTCCGTCCTCGTCTTGAAGATATTGCTTCGAGTGAACGGTGAATTTCCCATCACGACCCGGGACGAACTCCAACTCCCCCGCTTCTAAGGCGGCAAGGGCTCGCTCCCGACTCCAAAGCCACTGTCGAGCGGGCCATATTTCTCCCGACGGCCCAGGGATTGGATAAACCAGGTTGGGCCGGGAGTCCATGCTCTTCGTGGCCTCGAGCGGGTGGGTACGGTAGGGCCCCCGCGCTTCAGAGTTGGCATCTCTCTTCGTGTAGTACCGCGAGATCGAGTCAGCAGTGAGTGCAATCTCAATGTTCGGCAAAGCCGCAATGTTACGTGCGAACACCAACACGTATTCGTGAAGTGACACGAAGTGACGCTCCTTCGCACCGCCCCCATACCGCTTCTTCCAGATGAGTGCGTCGACGAAGTTCTCGGCGCCAAATACCTCGGCCATGATCTTGCCCAAATTGTCCCGTTCGATGTCATCGATCGAGACGCAGATGACGCCGTCTTCCGTGAGCAGATTTCGTGCGAGCTTGAGCCGTGCATACATCATGCTTAGCCAGTCGGAGTGGAATCGCCCGTTGGACTCCGTATTGGCGACGAGTCGGTTCCCCGTATCGTCGATCTGACCAGACTTGGCGAGGTACTCGTCGGTCGTCTCGGCGAAGTCGTCGTCATAGACGAAGTCATTACCGGTGTTGTAGGGCGGGTCGATGTAGATGAACTTGACCTTGCCGAGGTAGGACTCCTGGAGTAGCTTGAGCGCGTCGAGATTGTCACCTTCGATGAAGATGTTTTTCGTCGCGTCAAAGTTGACGGACTCCCCTCGCACGGGGCGGAGGGTCTTAGCGATCGGCGCGTTCGCGGCGAACAGTGCTTCGCGCTTGCCGGGCCAGTCGAGCTGGTAGCGCTCCTGCGGCCCCTCGATGAGGTTGTCGGAAAGTTCCTGCCGAAGTAGGTCAAAGTCGATCAACCGAATAGGCTTGCCATCGTCGTCGCGCGCTTCAGTGATGATTCCGGGAAACAGTTCTGCAATTTCATCAATGTTCCGTTGGGTTAGGTCAGGTGAGTGCATTTTTAGTTTGTCCACGGGACATCCTCGGTCTTAGGTGTTACATGGTCAGTGGGCGCGGTGCTCAGGAGAGCGTCAATTGTTGCGGTTCGGTCGAGGAGTTCTCGTCGCAGGTCGATCTTGCGGTTGAGTTGCGGTTCAACACGGAGCCTCTTCTCCAAGTTCGCAATCTCGCGTTCGAGCTTGCGCACTTGGTTGATCCTGCCGGTCGTCTCCGCCACTTCCTCACCGGGACGTGGCGCGATTGGAAAGATTGGTGCGAGCAGACCAGCGTACAGACCGGACAGGTCGAGAGCCATTGGCAAAGGAACACGCGGCCCATCTGAAGGCAGCCATTCGGTCATGAAGTAAGCACTGAGTCGCGGAGTCGCGCCGCCAAGTTGCTTGTGGGAAGCGACCATGCGTGTGCAAGTCCGTTCACCCTCGACGCGGTTGATTTCGAAGATAATCGGAAACCTAACCGCCTTGTCGATGGCGACGAGCACCTCTTCGCTCACGTCCTCATCTTTAGCATCGATAGAGAACACCTGAATCTCTGGTACAGCCGCATCGCCGCGTAGACGGACTGTCTCATCGGCGAGTTTGTAAGCCCAGGTGATGCGTTGCACCTGAGAGGAAAACGTCTGTCGCACGGCGGTGGAGATAGATGTGTGCTCAGAGAATCTAGTTTTCGGCACGATTCGACTCAATTTGGCTGCCGGCGGCCAACGATAGAGCGACGCACCGGTCATGTCGTCACCTCGCTGTCGAGGTCCACGATGACCAGGAACGCAATCAACTCAAAGTCGTCGAGTCCACTGATCATCTGAACCAGCGCCGTTGTGCGGCCGCCAGTGAACAGGCTGTCCAGGTCACTCTCCTCAGACACATCAATCATCGACCGAATTGCGGCCGTAAGCAAACCGGAGTAGTGGTCCATCTTCGCGCCCTCGCGGGTGGCCGTATTGAAGATGCGACAGACCTCGACGACGGGTTCGTCGTGAACTCGGCATCCGGCGCGGATGAGATCGAGCAAGTATTTCACCTCGGTGTGGTCGGCGATGACGTTGCCATCGTCGTCGAGGTAGACGAGGTAGTGCGGGTGCAGGCGATTACCGCGGCTGATGGTCTCGTCAGCGTTGACGTTACGCAGAGCAAATAGCACGCCGGGCTTTAATCCCATATCCGAACGGGCGGGCACCACGGCGTGTAAACCCTTAGGTGCAGCGGCGAGGTCACCGTATTCTTTGACGTAGCCGAGCAGGTCCATACGGAAGTCGTTGAGGCCGAGATCGGTGATCGACACGCCAGTGCGCACGTCTTCCAGCTCGATGACCTCCTCCTGGAGCTTGCGGAGCTGTTCCTTACGAAATGCTGTGTCGCTGGACTCCTGGGTGAGCACGTTGTCGTCTGCGGTCGCGGCGAGGTCCGCAATGACCATACGGCTCTCGACGCGTTCTTTGAGGTTGATGTATTCGTCGAGCGAGATGTCGGGCCAGAAGTTCACGAGCTGGATCCGTGCGTTGGTCGAGCCGATGCGATCGATTCGACCGAAACGCTGGATGATCCGCACTGGGTTCCAGTGGATGTCATAGTTAATCAGGTAGTCACAGTCCTGGAGATTCTGCCCCTCACTGATGCAGTCGGTGCCTATGAGCACATCAATCTCGCGTTGCTCGCCCGGCATCGCGAGGTTGCGGGACTTCGACCGCGGCGAGAACAGCATGAGCACTTGTTGAAATCCGAAGCCCTTGCCGAGTGTGGTGTGTGGGGCTCCCTGCCCTGTCACGACCGCCACCTGCAGACCTACTTGAGTAAGTTGCGGGGCGAGTTCGCGATACAGGTAGGCAGTGGTGTCGGTAAAAGCTGAGAAGATGAGTATCTTGCGGTTGCCCTCGTTAATCGGGCTCGAGAGCTTGTCCTGGATACGTTCCTTAAGTGCCTGGAGTTTTAGGTCGTGCTCGGGCGTAACCACGCTCACCCCGGTGAGCAGTTCGGCAATGACGGCCGCGTCGTGGGCGAGGTCGCGCTTCCAGGAATCGATATCTATGTCAGCGAGGTCAATCTGCACCTTCGTCCCAACGGTGCTGCCGGTCGGGAACTCGAAGTCATCGTCATCGGCTTCGAGGTCGCCGATCGTGGCAGCGAGATCGGCGACGGAACTGGCATGCGTATCGATGGTCTGAATTGCCTGGCCGACCGCACTCTGGAGTCTTCCAAGAGTGAGACGAAACGCCTCGACCGAGCTCTCCAACCGTTTGAGTAGGTTCACCGTCATGAGCTTCTGTATCCCGCGCTCCCGGTTCGCGTGCCCGAGGTTCGAGATCGCTCCTCCGGCCGAGTTCTGGCCCTCGCCAACATTGCCATAGAGAAGTTCATACTTCTCGCGCCTACTTGGGAATACATAGGTCAACGGCGCATACACGGCGAGCGTGAGTGACGAGAGCCGATCGAACATCTCGGTGAACGACGGCACGCCTGGCAGTTCCGTCAATGGTGAGCGTACCGAAATCGGAGTTAGCCGCTCGGGGAATGCTCCAATCTCGGAGGTATCGTAGAACGCCTGGATGTGCTTGCGGGAGCGGGCAATAGTCACCGCATCGAGCAGTTCAAAGAAGTCGAAGTCGAGGCGAGTGAGGATCGCGGCAGAGGTGCGCTCCTCCGCTGGGAGCTTCGACCACTCGGTAAACACCCGCTGAGCATTTCGAAACACCTCCTCAACGCTCGTCGAGATGTTCAGCTTTGCCGAGAGTTGCTGGGAGTCGCCCTCGTAGGCCAGAGCGAGCTGGTTGCGCAGATCAGCAAAATGGTTATTCACGGGAGTCGCTGACAACATCAGCACCTTGGTCTTCACGCCCTGCTGGATGACTTGCCGCATGAGGCGTTGATACCGCGTCTCCTTCTCCGTAGTGAAGTCAGCGTTGCGGAAGTTGTGCGACTCGTCGATCACCACGAGGTCGTAATTGCCCCAGTTGACCCGATCCAGTGAGATGCCCAATGATTCACCCCGAATGCGCGACAGGTCAGTGTGGGCCAGAACGTCGTAGTTGAAACGATCAGACGCGAAAATATTGGTTGTCAGGTTCGCGTTGTAGTTTGTCCAGTTGTCGGCCAACTTCTTTGGTGTGAGAACCAACACCGACTTATTCCGCAACTCGTAATACTTGATGACCGCCAGTCCCGTGAATGTCTTTCCGAGACCCACGCTGTCGGCCAGGATGCAACCGTTGTAGGTTTCCAGTTTGTTGATGACTCCGGTAGCCGCGTCGCGCTGGAAGTTATACAGACTCTTCCAAATCGCGGTGTCCTGATATCCCGTGAGGTCGTTAGGTAACACATCCTCACTGATATCTTGGAGGAACTCCGCGAAAAGGTTGTACAGGATTAGGAAGTAGACGCGGGCCGGGGAGTTCTCCGCGTACACGGATGCGATGTGGTCGTAGACCGCCTCCGTCACGTCGTCGAGCTGCTCGGAGTTGTGCCAGATCTGGTCGAAAAGCGCGACGTACTGGGCCGCCATCGGAGCTTCATCAAGCTTGGTGATCACGTTAGACACTGCGTTCCCGCGCTCATAACCCAGATCGGCAGACGTGAATCCCTGAAGCGGCAAGTACGCCGTCTTGTCGTCGATAATGGCGAACTGCTGCATCGGCGCGCCGGTCTTGTTCGACCTGAACCGCACCTTGCGGCGCACCCACTCGGCGCACTCACGGGCAATAGCCCGCTGCGTCATCTTGTTGCGCAGCCGGATCTCGAACTCCGACCCGTAGAGCGTCGATTCTCCGCTCTTTGCGTGCGGGATGAAGAACTCGCGACGCTCCTTGGGCAGCCGATCTGTCGCCGTCGCGGTCACGAAAGACGGCGAGGTAAAGATGAACTCCAGCTCGCCGATCCGCTCCAACTCTTTATGAAGCGCCTCGAACGCGAAGATCGAAAAGGTCGATGCAGCGATGCGCAACTTCGAGCCGGGGTCAATCTCCGCCTTGAGATCGTCGCCGAGAAGCTCGTTAATGTTGTCGATGATCCGCACGCGCCGTTACTCCGCCTTCGCCGGTCGTCCGCCAGTCGACGACACGCTTCCACCGCTACGAACCCAGTCATCGACCTCGCTGACCTGAAACTTCCAGAGGCGTCCAACGCGGTGAGCAGGCATGCCTTTATCCGCGATCCATGCGTAAATCGTGTCCGTCGTCACGCCGAGGTGAGTGGCGATGCCGTCGGCTGACAGCCAGGGTTCGGCCACGATGGAGTCTCCTGTCGGCAGTCAGCTGGAAACGCGTCGTGCGCCCAGATGCTACCTCGGGTTACCGACATTCATACCGAGTTTGGCCCGACGTGAGCGCATTAAGTCGCGTCACTCCCTGTAAGTTTCCGAGTTGACTTCGGTGAAGGCGGTGCATGGAGCATGCGTCACCCGACCGCAATGATGCCGCCTGTAACCGAGGTGGCCGGCCCGCCCATGTAGAGACAAGGCCGTACTGACAGCCCCGGGCACCGACGGTCTTCTTTGGCTTGCTCCCATTCCTCACGAAGATCCAGGCTCTTTGTTTCGCTGCTCTGCTCAACTCACAAAACCCGAACTTGCTCACTTTATTTGCGAAACGACAGAAATCCCTTGGAGCGTCGTCACGTGTGAATCCACAGGTGGAACAGTGACGAAGGACGGCCGTAAAAGAGTTTTGAAAGCCGTTGACACCCTGATGGGTAATTAATCTTTCGAGAACTAAATTTTTTAATTTGAATTTGCGAACAGCGTCCGTAATTCAATTTTCACGCTACATCAGCAGTGGGCGGAATACGCAAACTCAGTTGGTGGTTGGGGGCAGTCTGAATTTCGTTAGGGCTTCTGAGATCGAGTCCTACAACAGCCAATTCCGAACCTTGATGAAGTTGCCGTAACGAATCGGCAACCACCAGCGCACTTGCAGCAGCACCGACAAACGCTGCTCCAATGGTCACTCCGGAAAACTCCAACATTCCACATTGCGCATCACCAACATCCTCTCCCTCGGCTATTCGACGTTGAACTTCAACTTCGTAAGCCGGAAGAAGTATCGATGAGACCACCTTTGTTCCAGTTCCGAACGCGGTGGCCGGATCAAGTTGAGACGGAAAGGTGTGCAGCAAAATATCAAGGTAACCGGTACTACCAGAACCGAGACCACCGTCGACGACCCGGTCAAAACGATCTCCACCAAGTTTCCGTCTCGGGATGGGGTCGTCAAAGCCGGCGAATGCATACCTAGGCTCGTCTCGCAAGAGTTGGAACGTCTCGTCGAAGAATCGCTCAACAATTACCGATTGATATCCAATTGATTCAAGTTGCGAAGCTACTAATCGTGTCTTTCGCTTCCCCAAATCGACAGGTCGAGTGAGGAGTCCAGTTGCGTCATTTCCCTCAATAATTGAATCCACGTCCATCAAAGCGACGGTCAACTCCGACGGCTCCTTGTAGGGCAACCAGCCAAGAGACCACGCGTAGGCCTGTCCTAAGTGCCCAAGTCCAAGTAGCCAAATTGACCGCGGCAGCCAGCGCAGCGTGGGGCCGATGGCGTCAGGGTTCTGCCAGGGCAGATCAGGGCGCCATAAGGAAACCCCCACGTCTCGTCGACCCGCCGTCGAAGAGCCAAGGCAATATTGAAAGGCCTCAGAAACTCCGAGAGCCCCCGAAATGACACCCGCCAGGCTGAGCGCGTCACAAGCAATTTCATCATGAGGTACCTCGACCACGCCTCCACTCCACCCATTCACGGCGGTGTGTAGAACAATTTTCCCTGTCGACATTCCTAAGGGTTGTCCGACCACCAACGTCACTTGATCGGCTGTATGAGTCGTAACAATCCTGCCACCGAATCGAAGAACTGCTTCTGACACGCGCAGACCGTTGCACCAACCGACCGTCAAGATGGAATCGTCGTCGATCCGTACATTGACCCCACCGAGGAAGGCTCGACGGCCAGCGTTGACAATCGTAAGCAACGCGGCTTGACCTGCTGGCTTGCCTTCGAGTCCGGGTCCAACGTCAACTTGCAAAACCATTCGCTCGAGAATCGACCGTGCCTCCACCGGGTTTGACGCCATATGAAGATCAATGAGGAGTTTGCCGGTTCGGTGTAGTTGGCTCGGCTCAGACCATGTCATAACCATCGCCTGACATAGAGACGGGCTGCCGCGTCGGCCCCGGTCCATGAAGTCCATCCACGTACACCCTGATATCTGTGGACACCGACTTCGCCAGGACTAACTACCTTTCTAGCTAAGTAGGGCACGATCAAAGCAACGTGGCCATCGCGAGCAATCATGGGATTTGAAGCGTCGACGCCGCTTTGGCCAACCGATCGACCGCCGTGCGTGTGCACATCACCAATCACCATGATGTTCTCGTTCTCACAGAGATCCCACAGTTTGCTGTAAGCCCTCCCGTCAAAGTGGATGTTGCCCTGAAGGCAACGAGGGTCGAGATCGTCCAAGTAGACGACCCTTGAGACTGTCCGGCGGTCGCTGTCTTGATGAGCTAGGAGAAAGGCGCCAGTTTCGCGTTTACCACCGCCGCGTCTACCAAGTTCGCGTAGAAGAGAGACCCAGTCTTTTCGTCTAATACGTAATAACGCCTCTCTCCCTCTACGATCCAAGATATTCATCATCGTTCAGCACCTCCCACGTATTAACAAGATAGAAAGTGAGATCACGGTTACCGTTCCAAGCATGGAGGGGGTATTGGCCCGGCCATTGACCGTGACTACTAAGTGCCACATAGTCCCAAGGGGCGTAAAGGGCTCGCCCCGACTCCCAGTCAGCTCGAAACACGCGTCCAGCACGATCGCCCTTTGGTCGAAACTCCTCAGCGAGCAACGCATTGGCAGATAGGTCCCAAACTCCTGCGGTAATTCCAGGAAGCGGATACCCACTGAGGTCGAATCTGAGCACGTATTCAGCCGGACCTTTCTCCCGCGTTGCGGCCGACACCGCGATCAGCGCGTTCGGCCACTCCAACGAGATGAGCCGCCATCGCTTGTCATCAACGCCACTTTGAAACCGAGCGCCCACAATGTGAGCGCGCATGGAACGTTCGCCTGGAGAAACCGAGTCGACGATCACCCTTCGAAGCGTTCCTTCGGAAGCAGATCAACAATCACATCGCAAGTGCCAGCCGTAACAATTGAACCAACACGAACGTTCCAATCAAGGAAGTGATCGGCGTTGGGAAGTGCGAGAACGTGCTTCGCCTTCTGCTCAGGACTGAGTCGAAATGCGTCCGGACCAGTTGCCCAATCGAAAACTTGTTTAATCGTGGATAGCTGGCGAAATTCCCTTGTATGGCGCTCGTTATTGAACCGAACCTGAACGGCAACGACGCGGCAACGACCGTGATGAACGTGATGGCGATGCCGAATTCCCGCAGCTTCAAGGGTGATAGTCAGTTCAATGGCTTCGTCCTGCTCCTCAATCCAAATCTGATTTCCATCTTCACCATCGTGAACGACAAGGAGCTCCTTCACCAACGCCGTGACCTCAATCTCGATGAGTTCAGGGTCTTCTTTTCCTTCTACATGCCTATAAACTTCCATGGCTACTTCTTTCTAAATTTCTTTACCAAGACCTGGGACGAACCCATATCTTCAGCGGTAATCAAGGATCGGTCAATTTCCACTGGGAGAACTAGACTATCTAATTCTTCTCACAGAATATCACACTTTAGAAGAATCTCAAGGGTTTCTTATTCCGGTAGGATAGAAGTGTGAAATCTCCAGAAGAACCCATTGGCCTGCGTCTCCGCTCCCGTCGCATCGAATTGGGGCTTACCCTGGCCAAGGTCGCTGAAACGTCTGGGTTGTCACTCCCCTATGTTTCTAACCTGGAGCGGGGGCGCGGGAACCCTACCATCGAGGCCCTTCGAGCCCTCGCGAATGCACTAGAGATCGATCTCTCCTCATTACTTGGTAGCAACGACGGTGATCCGCTCGATCTAATTTTGGCTCAGATCCCAAAATCGCTTCACAGCTTTTCGCGTACGACGACGTTCGACGATGTCGTGACTCAACTCGCCAAGAGTCAAGGTCAAGCACCTCAAGACATGCGCCAGAGAATTCTTATTGGGATGGCGTCCGCTCCACGTCGCAGCAATGGTGAGGCGACCGAAGACGATTGGCGACGCCTCCTCGACGCCTACTCCCTCATACTTAAGAAATAGTTCTGGCGGCAGAGTGGAAGGGCGCCGCAACTCGATCGACTCGATAGCGTCCGACTTGCTTTCATTTATTTCAGAAGACATCCTCAATGATCTTCGAAGTCAAGATCCGGTAGTCGCAGTAGCGATTCACTTTTCACCAGTAACTCTCCATGCTCTAGGAGACAAGCGACCGTTGGAGGGAAATTGTTCGACCGACGGTTACTACGATCCGTTCGTAGATCCCGACTGTCCACGAATCTTCTTTGCGAACGATGTCAATGAGCGACGGGCGCGCTTCACAATTTTGCATGAACTTGGACACCATCTTCTTCAAACCATCGCATGTCATCTACTCGACGACATCGATCAACTTTGCTCCTCACCTGAAGAGGTGATTTCCACCGAGGAATTTGTGTGCCATAACTTCGCCGGCCGCATTCTTGTTCCGGAAGAACTGCTCAATGAGACAATTGGACGAGGACAAGTTCGACCAGAGCACCTCCACGAGATACATCAACACGCTTCAGCATCCTGGGAAGCAGTCGCCATACGTATCGCGGGCAGGATGCGTCATCCTGGTGCCATAGTCCTAATGCGCGACGAAACTTCCGTGAGTTTTTGCGCTCCGTCACCGATGATGGGCTGGCTAGGTTGGCGACGTGGAAGTCGGGTCGAATCGAATGGCCCTCTTTCTCGGGCCATTCTCGACGACCAGAGTAATGAGGTCGACACTTACCGATACGGATTGAGTTATACGCAGTCAATGGCTTGCGAATCAGTCAAAATCCGCGAAGGATTTGGCATTGCAGTTCTCAGTGAACTACCGAGTTCTCGCGGAACAACGGTAAACGAATCAACATGGGAACCGACTGTCCAATTCTGTAAGTCGTGCATCATCGTTGAGCGTAACGTCGGATGGTGTGAAAATTGCAGAGGGCAACGATGTCCGGATTGCGACGAGTGTGGTTGCACCGTTCAAGTGAACAACCCAGTTTGTCGCTCATGCCGGATGTACAAACCACATCGACCCGGTTCCAAAGTTTGCAGGGACTGCGAGTGACTTTGAACTGCCAATCCCACAATCTTAAAACTTCGCCGCCAACTGATTTGATCTTCTCAGTCTCATACGTAGCGCCCAAGACAAGCGGTAATCAATGTGGTCTCTTCAGTCAATCTCACGTCTGAGTAGAGACGAAATTCCGAATACGCTCACGTCTCCTTGAGTGCGAACAACCGTCAATAGATTCTTCCCCTCCAGTTCGTTGAGCAGCACATCAATCACGGTCGGCAACTCATTTAGTCTCTCGGCCAGCGTCCTCACATTCGTGCCTCCGGAGTACTCGTTGAGAAGGAACGCGACCATATTTCGTCTTACGACATCAGACCCAAGTGACCGAACAAATTTCAAGATAAGAGTTAGAGTTCAATCCCGCCGGGGCGGGCGACAAACGTGTGCCCACCTGTCATAGGGCTTGCCCGATACGACCGTCGGCGATGACGTCGTTCCGTACCGCCCGCACAACTCGGAGCGTCCTCGTTAAAACGCCGAGCTCTCTGTTGTAGACAAGGGATGCCGTCGAGAAGTTTTCACTCCCGACGAACACGGTGCCCGACCTCGCCGTGCAATCTGCGCAGATCACCTTCGCGTGAATGTAGAGCTGTGAGTAGCCAAGCAGGCGCACGTGAACGCCAGCGCGAACAAGCGCCGCCAGAGCCGCGTCCCACTCCGAGTCTGACGTCATGACCACCTCGACGTCGACGCCTCGATGTCCCGCCGCCGACAGAGCGGCCTCGATCGTCGACGAATCCATCTCCTCGTTCTCGATGAGTAGTGAATGGTGCGCGGACGAAATTAACGCTACCAACGCCCCGGTTGAACCGGGACTCCAGACGAGGCCATTCGAGGCGACCCCGGCGCCCGGCGTACCGGTGAAGTCGGCGTTAAAGGTCGCCACGATCGCCGCGACGTCGCTGGCGACGTCGTCGAGAACCCAGAAGTCGCGCGTTGACGAATACTCACTGGCGACCAGATTCCCTGTCCCGATGTAGGCCGACGTTCGGTCGACCACGAGATATTTCGCGTGAAAGATCTGCGTCGTCGGTGCCCAAACCACATGCACACCGCCAGCGCTCAATACCCGAGCAGCGCTCGCGTTCTCACTCGCGCCGCGATAAGCCGAGTCGAGAATGACACGCACGTCGACGCCAGCCGCGGCACGCGCAACAAGGTCCCTCTCGATCGCGGCGTCCTCGAACTCGTACATCGACAGATCGATACTCGCATGTGCGCTCTCGATCGCGGCCGACAGGAAGCCATAGCCCGCTGCAGGCTCTGACCAGACCTGCGCGAGCGAGGAGACGGGAAGTGGCGCGGCCCCGGCCGTCGAAACGCCAATGCCCGCGCCACAACCCGTTGCCGCGGCCCAGCTGGCGACAACGCCGACGAGTCCCATCCGTAGTGCTTTCATTTAATCCTCCACTCATTAACTAGCAGCGACCTGCTACACGCCGGCGGAACTCGTAGGGCGCTCATAGTGACCCGTGAGTTGTTCAGACAGTTTTACCGCGCTCACCGCTTCCCCTACCCCCTCAGGTAAGACGAAGCAGCTCCGTCTCCATGACGAAAACTTCAGTAAGTCTCCACATCGTCAATAATGACTCCGTCCTGTTGGCATCTTGTTCGTGCGAGCTGCTGCTGTACCTCGTTTACACACGAACTTGGAACTATTTGAGGGCAAAAGTCACTTTGTAGGCAAGCACCATGACCTAGGTCACTGCGGCCATAGATTGAGGGTGATGTCAAATGCCGATGCTCAGAAATCTAGAGGGAAAATAGAGACATCGCCCAGAGATGCGCGCGCTGAGTCACTCCAAGTTGTTGCGATTGCGGGGTACCCGCAGACCACTATTTCAAGCATCAAAACCTCTTCGCGTCGACCTGAAGAGGGACTCCATTTGCGTTAACTCTATGGTTGTGCGACGGGGTTGTAGGTCAACGAGTTGCCGTTGTTATCAACCGCCATACAGAATGACGTGGTCGGGCACGAAACCGAACTCAGTGTTCCGTTTGGGTCGATTGAATCGATTACTGACCGCCTACCGTTGCTGTAATGCAATGCATCACCCAAGTCAAGAGCCATACAGAATGACGCGGTCGGGCACGAAACCGAATTAAATATTCCGCCAATTGAAGTTGGTGCTGACCACTTGCCTGCGAGGTATTGCAACGAATCACCATCCCCGTCAACAGCCATGCAAAATGACGTGGTCGGACACGATACGGAAGACATACCATTTCCATATCCACTTCCCGCCGTGCTGCTTTGGGGGTCAATTGAATCTGGCGCTGACCACTTACCGTTGTTGTAGGACAGAGCATTCCCCAAGACATCAACAGCCATGCAAAATGACGTGGTCGGACACGAGACTGAGGTAAGTCCGAAGGTCCCTGCATTGTGGTTCTTAGCACTTTGGGGGTCAATCGAATCTGGCGCCGACCACTTACCTTTGTCGTAGGACAGAGCATTCCCCAAGTCATCAACAGCCATGCAAAATGACGTGGTCGGACACGAGACGGAAGATATACCACCTCCATTCCCCGTCGTGCTACTTAGCGGGTCAATTATGTCTGGTTTGGACCAGGTTCCTTTGTTGTAAGTCAACGAATCTCCATCGACATCAACAGCCATGCAAAATGACGTGGTCGGACACGAAACCGAATTCAGTATTCCGTATGGGTCGATTGAATCGGGTACTGACCACTTACCGCGGCTATAGGAGAGCGAGCGGCCGTTTGAGTCGACCGCCATGCAGAATGACGTAGTCGGGCACGAGATAGAAGAGATGCCACTGTTGGCCCTACTGCCAGGATCAACATCACTCAAAGCCGACCACCCAGGAGAGTGACCCGAAGAGTGACCCGAAGAGTGACCCGTCTTTGATTCAACTTGTGTTATCACGAAAATGCTGGTTGCAATTATGACAGCGAGAACAATAGAGATAACAGCTGTCCCCTTTTTCCCCCGGTACCACTTGACAGATAAGTGGGTAGAGCTCGGAATAACTGGTGGAGTTGCTTCTTGGCTTCGTGACTTGATCACCTTGCGCGTGTAGTGAAACGTGATTGGTACAATCCACGAAGCCAAGAAGCAACTCCCCCAAATTCCCGGTTGGCCCTTCTCCGGCAAATTCGCGAGGAAAATCAGAGCTGCGACGATATAGAAGAGGTAGCCGTATACGACCCTTACTTGCGCCTTCGTGTGCTGCTTCTTCACGGGCGTGGGCCGAGATTGGGGTGTAGGTGGCCGTGCAGGTGCCGTGGCTCGCCGTGGAGGCGGTTTCGGAGCAGTAGCAACGCGTTGAGTTGTAGGTGTGGATTTCGGCGCCACCTGGGGAGGAACTACGGTGGCGTCGTACTTCTTTCGAGTTACGGGATCCGAGAGAGTGGTGTAGGCCGTATCTATGATTCTGAACTCCGCGTCGCTGCTCACTTGAGCTTGATCGGGATGCGTCTCTTTAGCCAGGCGATAGTAGGCCCTACGGATCTCGTCGGCGCTCGCATCCTGGGGTACTCCCAGAATGTCGTAGAGAGTCAACTTTGCTATGGCAGTACCGTTCCGATTTCCAGCACTTTAGGCATCTGGGCATCGTAGCCCTAGTGTCGCGATTTCGTTTTCTCTGCCTTCAGCGACAACAGCGATAGGCAGACGCCTGTGATACACCGCTCACCATGAACAAAAGTGATTTTATGGACACGCAAAATCTCATCAGCGTGGCCGTGGACTCGGTGGCCGACGATCTCGACGGTTGTGATATCTGAAACGTACGAACTGGAACGCGCTTCACGCGCGACATAACTCATGACACTTCGCAGCATAGACAGGCATCGGTATACCTTGTGTTGCGAATGACTGTGCGATGCCAGCGCGAATCGTTGAGTCGCCATGGCGGAACTCGATAGTGGAGAACCGGTATTCATTCACGCTTGTGCCTTTAGTCGTGGGTAGGTGAAAGCGATAATCGCATCGTGAGCCGATGAGATCGCTGTGACTGAGCAGTCGAACGAAGACGGCACCGCAGAAAATGACATAGTCGCGCGGATAGGCCGTGATTGCCGCGAGCACGCGCTCGAAGTGTGGTGCAAGAACCAATGAGTTGAAGTCGCGATCGACAAACGTCGGCGTGGCATAGGGAATGAGCTCGAGTTGGAGTTTCTGGTCGATAGCACGAGCCGGATTCGTTCGGTCAAGGCCAGGCCGCTCAAATTGTCCCGCTGATGGAAGACGTGGTGAGGAGCGGGACGGCCTACGAAGTCGGTTTCTTGCCTGCCGACGACGTTGCCGCCAAGACCGGTACCGCGCAGGTTGGCAATATCCGTACTAACGACACTGATGACTGGATGATTGCATTCGCTCCAGCCACCCACCCCACCATTGCCGTTGCGGTGAGCGTCCCGTTCCAGGCGTACAGCGCCACTGGCGCCACGATTGCCGGACCAGTCATGAAGTGTGTGATCGAGGGAGCCCTCGCCATGCAGGCAGGTCGTCCAGCGACCGGCACTTCGACCACGTGTCCAAATTGATACTTACTTGAGGATCGCTAAAAGTTAGCTAGCGGAGTTGAATTCGGACACACTGGACCAGTGTCGGGGACCCGACGCAACAGATCTGCAACCTTGCACTGGCGACTGGAAGTTCCCCGGTTCGATCAGACTGTTTGACGACGAATCAGGGGGCGCATTCCAGCCAAACGACCGAGGGTCCTCCCGGTGCGCTATTGGTCGGTTTGACTGTAACGACTCCAAGCGTCACGGCTTGCCCGCCGCTCAAGGGCCTCATACAGGCGATCGGCGATGAGTCTGACCAACTCCCTTGAGAGTCACGCCACTGAACACTGGACGAAAGACCATAGGAGGTAGCTGAGTGAGATCCATGTTGAACGAAAGCGAATTCGTTGCCATCTAGGCCGACTTTAGTTACTTTGCCCGAAATGACTTGAGGAGTCACAGCGTGACTCGCCCTGATGGTTCCTATTACAAAACCAAATCCGACGAGAGCCAGGGCCGCAATCGCTATGAGAATGAATCGAGTAAAGCGTACGGATTCCACGGCCACCCCCATTGAGCTGCAGTACTGAACAGACTCTCCCACAAAGTCCTGCGAGAGGTGTACTCAGGTTCGCTCAGAATCTGTGATGTTCATTGGATAACAAAAGTCGGCTCGACTGCAAAGCGCACTGCTTGGGACCGTTGAAAGATCATGGCTCGGTGAAGGCGTCGAACGCATGCGTGGTAGCACAGCGCCGACGAGCCTGCGGGCCAGGTCGGAGTCCCGACGCATCAGATCTGCAACTTTGAGAAGGCGACTTGACCCGATTAAGTCCTGATTGGTGTCGGAGACCCGACCCAACAGATCTGGTACCA
>Ga0207933_1000135_pt1 | contig 74541 bp, 59 predicted proteins | sample NGESurdeep092012_4_FD_184488 | JGI IMG/M metagenome (GOLD analysis project Ga0207933, IMG submission 184488) | Arctic peat soil microbial communities from Barrow, Alaska - NGEE Surface sample F53-3 deep-092012 (SPAdes) | ecosystem: Environmental > Terrestrial > Soil > Wetlands > Peat ...
TGGCGGCAAAACCAGCCAGCGAGGTGGGGCTGCTGGAGATGCCATAGATAATGTCCGCGCCGTTGGTGCCAGGATTGGACGGGCTTACGAACGAGTAGTTGACGTAGTTCTGGGTGGGAGGATTGTTACCCGAGTTTGCGGAGATGGCGATCTCTTCATCCTGGAAGTTGAGGCCATAGCCGCCGCGGACGACGAGCTTGTTATTGAATGAACCGGGGCTCCAGTTGAAGCCGAGCTGGGGGCCGAAGTTGCCCTTCTGCGGAGTCCAGAGAGGGCGATTCGTCTCGATCGTGAGACCGGTGTAGGCAGCGGTGCCGGAGCCGAAGCGGGCTGAGGGCAGGTTGTTCTGCTTGGCGGAGAGCGCGCCGTAGTAGGCATAGCGCAGGCCGGCATGGAGAGTGAGGTTGGGGCGAACCTTCCAGTCATCCTGGACGAAGGCGCCGAAGATGTTTTCGCGATCGTCGGAGCGCGCCGCGCCGGGTAGGCCGGTGACGCTGCTGAAGCCGCCATTCTCCGTACTGGGGGCGTCGTTGAGGAAGTCCCAGATGTTGTAGAAGTTAAAGCTGGGGCGCCCGTTGGGCTCGTTCAAGTAATGCAGATTGCTGTCGTCGACGCCGAATTTGATGGTGTGCTGGCCGAGGACTTTGGTAGCGACGTCCTTGTAGCCGTAGGTCCACTGGTTCAAGACGCTGCCGAGCGATGTGCCGAACTGATTCACGCTCGCGGAAGGAGCAAAGTCGATGATGTTGTCCTGCGGGAAGCCGACGGGCTGCTGCGGGTTGCTGGTGATCTCGTTCCATCGCCAACCGGAGGCGTTAGCGCGGGCTTCATTGAGGAACGTGGGCGAGAAGGTGTGGTTCCAGATAGCCGAGAAAGCGTCATTGATCTGGGTGTGATGGAAGGCGTTATAAGCGCGCGCCCCGCCATTGTAGAAGTTGCTGCCAGAGGGCACCCAGTAGATGGCGAAGGCGAGGTGATCCTTGCTGGTCACGCTGGCATCGAGGCGGCCGTTGTACTGGCGGTAGTAGGAGGATGAAGGCGTGCTGGTGAGATATTCAGCCACGTCGGCTACGCCGTCCAGACCGTTGCCGAGACCCGGATTGAGAGTCGTGTTGGTGGCAGTAAGGTCCTGTGTGCCGAGGGCGCCCTTGATGGGCGAACCGACGTCCAGACCTTGGCCCGGGAGGGTGGCGCAGTTCACGCCTTCCACCAGGCCGACGGCGTCGCAGGTAGCACCGTTGGTGATGATGGTGCCAGCAGGAGCGCTGCCAGGGAAGCCCAGAAACTTGGAGGCGATGCTTCCGGAGGGTGCGGCTGAGCGGAAGGCCGAGGTCTCATACCATCCGGTGCTGGTCGCGGTTGAATTGTTGGGACTGGATTCGTAGGCAAAGAACGCAAAGAGGCGATCCTTGATGATGGGGCCGCCGAGGCTGCCGCCGTACTGATTGAAGCGCTGGGTGTCGCGCTGGGGAGTGCTCACGTAAGCGCCGGAAGAGTCCCGCACTGGGCGCTGATAGGCATTAAGGCCTGGACGGTGGATGGCGATGAAGGCGCTGCCGTGGAAGTGGTTGGTGCCGCTCTTGGAGGTGACAAGGGTCTCGGCTCCGGCGAAGCGGGCGTTCTCGGCGTCGTAGTCGTTGGTGACGATGCGGATGTTGTCGATGGACTCTTCGGTGGGCGTGATGACGGAGGAGCCGCCCCAAACGGCGCTGACGGTGCTGATGCCGTCGATGGCGATGCCGTTGTTCTGGTTCTGATTGCCGTTGGCGTTGGCCTGCGGACGGTTTTCGGTGGGGGCGGAGCCGCCTGCACCAGAGCCGCCAGGGCCCTGGTTTCCGGGAGTAGCGTAGACGCCTCCCCCTGAGCCCTGCGAACCATCGCTGACGACGCCGGGCGCGAGCTGGGTGAGCGTGAAGGCGTCGCGGTTGAACGACGGCTGGTGCTGAATGTCGTTAGCGCTGATGGTGACGCCAATGTTTGGCGTCTCCGTGTCGACGGTCGAGACGGTCGAGGCGTCAACGTTGACGGTTGTGGTAACGGCGCCGAGTCCGAGCTGAATGTTGAGTGAGTTGGCCTGCTCGGGGATGAACTGAAGGTCTGTGAGGACCTTCTGCTGGAAGCCGGGGCTCTGGACCGTGAGGGTGAAGTGGTCGGCGGGAAGGGCGTTGAAGTTGAAGACGCCCGCGCTGTCGCTGGTACGAACGATGGTGTTGTTGTTGGCGTTGTCCTTGAGGGTCAGCGTGGCGCCTGGAACGATCGCGCCATCAGGATCGGTGACGGTGCCCTGGACGGAGGTGCGGAACTGTGCGTGCAGGAGTGGGGTGGTGACGAAGAGAGCGCCGACGATCAGCGACAGGCGCACCAGGGCGCGGAAAGAGAACAATTTACTGTCCGTTCTCTTGGGGGAAAGGATCTGCATCATGCCTCCAAAGGGCAAACGATTGCGTAGAGCGTACTAATTTTAGGCAAACGTTTGAGCCGATCAATACTATGCGCTTTGCCAAAATTGGATGTCAAGGGTGTAGCCAGGAAATCTCACGATCATTTCGAAGATATGAAAGACTTGCGGCGTGACCTCTACTAAGACTGGAGATCGGTCCGGCAAGAGCCGGCAGCCGGGTGCACCGGCGTCGCTGGCGACGCTCTCGCAGCACTTGGGTCTGTCGGTAGCGGCGATCTCGCGGGTGCTGAACCGTACGCCGGCAGCGAAGTCGATTCCCAAGGCGACGCAGGACCGCATCTTTGCGGCGGCCGCGGAGCTGAACTACCGGCCGAATGTACTGGCGCGCGGGCTGCGGCGTGGGCGGTCAATGACTGTGGGCGTGCTGGTGCCGGAGGTGGCCGAGGGCTATACGACGCTGGTGCTGACGGGCATCGAGCAGGGTTTGCTGCAGGCCGGGTACTTCTACTTCCTGATCAGCCATCACCATCGCGAGGAGCTGATCGACAGGTCGCAAACGATGCTGGTGGACCGATCGGTGGACGGGATGATTGCGGTGGATACGCCGCTGCGCCATCATCCTCACCTGCCGACGATTACGGTTTCCTGCCCGGACGAGCATGAGGGCATCACCAACATTGTGCTGAACCACAGGCGCGCAGCAGAGCTGGCCATCGATCATCTGGTGGGGATGGGGCATCGCGAGATTGCGATGATCAAGGGACAGAGCTTCAGCTCGGATACGGACTCGCGCTGGCAGGCGATACGTCATGCGGCGGCGCGGGCGCATCTTGTGCTGGAGCCGAAGCTGGTGGCGCAACTGGAGGGCGATGCGCCGGGGCATGAGCCGGGGTACTTTGCGACGCAGAGGCTGCTGGCGTCGAACACGCGGTTTACGGCGCTGTTCGCGTTCAATGATGTGTCGGCGATTGGAGCGGTGCGGGCACTGCGCGAGGCGGGCCTGCGAGTGCCGCAGGATGTGTCGGTGGTGGGGTTCGACGATGTGCAGTCAGCGGCGTTTCAGAACCCCGGGCTGACGACGGTGCGGCAGCCGCTGCGTACGATGGGGATGCTGGCGGCGGAGGCCATTGTGCAGCGGATTACAGCGCCTGAAGAGCATCCACCGGCCAAACAGATTGTGGTCGATCCGGAGCTGGTGGTGCGCGAGTCGACGTGTCCGCCGCCGGCGAAGCGACTGGCGCGGGTTTAGCGGTGGCCGGCGAAGCGGGGCGGGTTGCGGTGGTGGCGGCGCTGCCGCGGGAGATCGCCGGGCTGGTGCGCGGGACGCGGCCGGAGGCTGGGCTGCTGAAGCGCGGAATCCATCTGCATCGTGTCCTCGGAGTTCCTGGAGCGGTTGTAGTTGCGGCAGGGATGGGCGCAGCGCGGGTGACGCTGGCCGTGGAGGCGGCGCTGGCTGCGGGTGGAGTCGAGGCGGTTATCTCGGCGGGATTGGCGGGAGCGTGTGCTCCGGGATTGCAGGCCGGCACTGTTCTGGAAGCGAATACGGTCGTCGATGCGCGGACCGGCGAGCGCTTTGAGAGTGTGGTGAAACCCAGTAGCGAAGACCGCAGGATTACGCTGGCGACGGTTGCGTCCGTCGCCAGCGTGAGGGAGAAGCGGCGGCTGTTGGAGAGCTATGGCGCGGTGATGGTGGATATGGAGGCTGCGACGGTGGCGCGCCTGGCGATGGCTCATGGGCTGGCCTTTCGCGCGATCAAGGGAATCTCCGACGAGCACGACTTCGACATGGAGGTGCTGGCGGCCTTCACGGGGAAGGACGGCCAGTTCCGGACGGGAGCGTTTGCGCTCCATACGGCGTTGCGGCCCGCGACGTGGGGGCGGACGATGAAGCTCGGCCGCGACAGCACCCGGGCGCTCCATGCGCTGGAGGAGGCGGTGAGGCGGACGATTCACTCGCCGGCGGCTCGCGAGTAACGAGGCAGGCTTTGCAGTTGTCCGCGTGCAGCAGGTAGTCTTACATAGTGAACGTATCTGTACTTCCAACGAACATGCTTCCAGAGACTGAGGACCCAACGATCACGGCCCAGCAGGCTGTGCTTCCAAAGACCATGCAGGCGGCGGTTTATCGCGCGGTTGACGATGTGCGCACTGAGACAATTGCGGTTCCGGAGATCGGTCGCGGCGAGGTGCTGGTCCGCATCGATTCGTGCGGTATCTGCGGGACCGACCTGAAGAAGATCCATACGGGATCGCACTCGGCGCCGCGCGTGTTTGGGCACGAGATGGCCGGGACGATTGCGGCTGTCGGCGAGGAAGTTCGCGGGTTTGCTGTCGGTGACCGCGTGATGTCGTTTCATCACTTTCCCTGCGGCGAATGTTTCTACTGCCGCAAGCGGACGTTTGCGCAGTGCGAGCTATACAAAAACGTGGGGGCGACGGCGGGGCTGGGGGAGCCGTCGGGGGGTGGGTTTGCGGAGTATATCCGGGTGATGGATTGGATCGTCGGGGATGGCGTTACGCAGGCCGGTCTGGTGCGCATTCCCGACGACATTCCGTTCGAGCAGGCGATCTGGATCGAGCCGGTGAATACGTGTTACAAGGCGGTGAAGCTGCTCAACCTGCAACCGGATGAGACGGTGCTGGTGATCGGGCAGGGAAGCATTGGCATCCTGCTGGCTGCGCTCTCGGCGCGGACCGGAGCGACGGTGCTGACCAGCGATCTTTATCCGGAGCGTCATGCGGTCGCTTCGCAGTTTGGGTTGAGGCATCCGCTCGATGCTCGCGGGGATGTCGTCGCGGCGTGCAAGGCGGCTACTGAAGGACGCGGCGCGGATGTGGTGCTGGTTGCGGTTGGCGCGGATGCCTTGATAGCGACGGCGATCCAGGCGATACGGCCGGGTGGGCGTGTAATGTTGTTCGCCAGCACGCAGCATAGCGCGGCGCAGTTCGATCCGGCGACGGTGTGCATGGACGAGAAGACGCTGATGGGGTCGTACTCGTCGTCGCTGACAGTTCAGCAGGAGGGAATCGATCTGGTCTTCGACGGATTCCGCTCGGGTGAGCTCGATCTGCGGAAGCTGATTTCGCATTGTTTTCCACTGGAGCAAGCGGCGGAGGCGGTAGCGCTGGCTTCCAATCCGCAGCCCGGTTCGATGAAGATTGTGCTGAAGATGGATGGCCGGCGGTAGACCCCCTCCACCCTCTTTTGTGCAAAGTCTTCAGAGGATTAGACTTAGGTTCGGACTTCAGGTTGGGGGTATGCGCAAAGTCTTGTAAACAAAGGCGATTTGTATGTGTCCTCCGGGTAAAGTACTTGGAACAAAGAAGATAGATTGAAACGCAAAAGCCCGGCTGGAAGGCCGGGCTTGCTTTTCTCTCTGGGTTAATTGTAGCGGACGTGTCAAGCGTTTGGGGTGGAGCAGCAGTTGGGGGCGCAGCAGGCTGGCTCCGGTTTCCGGGCGCGGATGAAGGCGCTGAGAAATTTTCCTTCCACCTGGGGAGCGATGCTGTCTACGTCGATGCCAGCTTCGGTCAGGAAGACGCGCGCGTCCTCGATGTCATAGGTGCGGGTAGGCTCTAGATCCACATCGACGAAGCCTGCTGCGAGCAGCTTGGCACGATAGTCGTTTTCCTCGAGCGCCCCGGCGATGCAGCCTACCCAGAGCAGCATGCTGGCGCGGACCTCGGCGGGAACGTCGCCGCGCACGACGACATCGGAGACAGCAAAACGGCCGCCGGGGCGAAGCACGCGGAAGGCTTCGCGAAGGACGCGATCCTTGTCCGAGGAGAGGTTGATGACGCAGTTGGAGAGGATGACGTCGACGGAGTTATCCGGCAACGGAATATTTTCGATCTCTCCTTTGAGGAATTCGACGTTGGTTGCGCCTGCGTTCTTCTGATTCTCGCGGGCCAACGCCAGCATGTCGTCGGTCATGTCCAGCCCATAGGCCTTTCCTTCCGGGCCTACGCGCCGGGCGGAGAGAAGGACGTCGATGCCGCCGCCGGAGCCGAGGTCGAGCACCGTCTCGCCGGGGCGAAGATCGATCAGCGCGGTCGGGTTGCCGCAGCCGAGCGAGGCCAGAACGGCCTGCTCCGGCAGAACGCTTGTCTCTCCCTCGCCGTAAAGGTTCTTCGTGATGGGGTCGCAGCAACGGACGGCTGGATCGCAGCAGGCCTGCGCTCCGGTTTCAGTGACGCTGCGGGCGATGGCGCCGTACTTCTCGCGAATTGCAGTTTGGTTGGACATGAGACGGACACCTCTTTCATATATGCTTTAGGGAATGTATATCTAGAAGCACACATCTGTCAAGGCGTATATTAGAGAGGTTATGGCGCGCGCTTCTAAATCGCCCAAATCTTTCGATCTGGTTCGGTTGTTTGCCGCTCTTGCGGATCCGACTCGCCTCCGGCTGCTGAACTTAATGAACGGGCGCGAGGTTTGCGTTTGCTATTTTGTCGAGGTCCTGAAGCAGAGCCAGCCCAAGATATCGAGGCATCTGGCTTATCTGCGCAAGGCCGGCATCGTCTCCGCGCGACGAGAAGGGAAGTGGATGCACTACCGCATCGAGCGGCCCGGCGACGCGAGAGCTGCCGCAATCCTGAACGCCGCGCTGCAATCGCTCACGTCAGACAGGGTGATGCAGGACGACTTGTTGCGGCTGGGAAAGGCGTGTTGCGAGCCGCAACGTTTCATCGCTCTCCAGGGAGCGCCGGTTCCGCTTCGTTTTTGAGAAGCCTTATGAGGTCGCCGAGGATTGCGTGTCGAGCTGGGTTAGCTGCGGGGTTCTTTTCGGCCTTGGCTCCCAGATGGGGTAGACGAGATCCGGCATGGGTTTCGCCTGGAAGAATTTGCGGGTCTGGCGGGCGATCCATCGCGCCCAGGACTTGGCCTTCTTGCGGCGGGCGCTGTCGGTGGAAATACCTGTACCTGCATACATTTGACGGTAAAGCTTCGAGAGCAGCATGAAGGCGAGGCGGGCGCGAAGGTTAGGACAGCAGGCGGACCTGCGCCACACGACTCCGATGGAGTAGAAGCGGTCCCAGACGCCCTGGGTGCGCTCGCGGATCTCGTCCGAGCTCATGACGGGGTGCGGCGTGAACATCTTGGGGCGGATGCCGATGGGGATCAGCCAATAACGCGTGATGGGGATGCCGTCGACGAGCGTGGGGTTGGCGGCCTGCTCCTTTTCCCAGCGGGCGAAGTCGACGGTGCCGGGGAAGGGCGTCATCATGACGAACTGCGCGAAGGTGACGTTGGCCTTGAGGGCGAGCTCGACGGTGGCGTCGAAGGTGCTTGGCTTGTCAGTGGGCAGGCCGAAGATGAACGAGCCGAGAACGTGGACGCCGTGCTTCTGGAATTCCTGGAGCTGCTGGATGAGGCGGTCGCCGGAGTAGTTGAAGTCCTTGTAGACGGCCTTGAGACCCTCGGGCGTAACGGCTTCGACGCCGACGAGGGCTCCCTTGATGTTGGCCCGCTTCATGGCGTCGAGGTAATCCGGATCTTCGGCCGACTCCATGGTGATCTGTGTGAAGAAGACCATGTCTTTGGGGAGCTTGGCGAGCTCGGCCATGAGATCGTAGCGCTCCTGGCGGATCTGCTGGAGCGAAGCCAATTTTTCGTGATTGTTCTGTTCGCGGGCGAGACGAAGGTCGGTGAGGGTTACAGGGTAGAAGTTGTCGTCGGCGAGGGCGATGAAGCGGAAGCCCTTGCGGCGGAGATCGATGATCTCATCGATGACGCGCTCGAAGGCGCGCTGGCGGGGCTTCTGGCCATCAGTGCGCCAGACCGAGCAGAAGGAGCAGTGCTTGGGACAGCCGCGAATGGTCTGGACGGAGGCCCACATGTACTTGTCGGTCTGCATGAGGTCCCAGCGGCCGGCGAGGAAGTCGTCGCCTTCGAGTTTGCCGCCTGAGTAGACGCGCTGGGCGCAGCCGGCCTGCACGTCGCGCAGCACGTTGCCCCAGGCAACATCGCCGTCGCCGGTGACGACGACGTCGGCGGCGCCGCGTTCGAAGGGCTCGTCAGGGTAGAGAGTGGCATGAATGCCGCCGTAGACGACGGTGGCGCCGCGCTCGTGAGCGAGGCGGCCGACCTCGTAGCCGCGCGTAGCGTTGCCGGTGTGAACGCTGATGCCGACGGTGTCGCCGGGCTGAATGGTGTCGGGGTCAAGCTGCTCGAGCGACTCATCGACGAGGATGGGATCGCCCATGGAAGAGGGCGTAGCGGCCGCAAGGACAAAGAGCCAACGTGGCGTAATGACCGCGGTTCCAAAGGAGTTATCGCTGGGATTGACGAGTCGAACCGACATGCATGGACCTTTGTCTGGTTATCTCTGGGACCCACAGTGATCTGCAACGATCTGGAATCGATGTCGGATCGAAGCGGGCGATCTCCCGAAGAGATGTGACCACATCCGCGTTTGCCGGGCCGGCCGATCGTGGAGCGCGGATGTGCCTCAACTATACAGAACTAAAGGGAGGAGCGCAGGTGGCGCGCGGGAGGCGAAGTTTTATGGCGTCAAATGCGAGCTTGTGTCAGAGGACGTTGCCTGACAGGGGTGCGATCAGCGGGTGTAGAGCAAGAGAGATTAATAAGCGGGAGGGAGACCGACGCGTTTGACGATGGCGCGATAGTGCGGATCGGAGTGGAGCGAGTCGAAGGCCGTGTCGTTCTGGATATCGAGGATGGGCGGAGCATGGTGGCGGACACACTCGTCGAGATAAGCGAGGGCCTGCTGTTTGTCTCCGAGTTGAGCGTAGATCGAGGCGAAGCGGTAGGGCGAGACGTAACGTTTTTGAGCCTGGTTTTTGTAGAAGCCGATATACCAACGGAGCACGGCCCTGCGTCCGCCGCGCGCGAAGGCACGGTGGATGGATTCGGCTGACGGATCGTTCCAGAGGCGCAAGGCCTTCTCCAGCGCCTGTTCGGACTCTTTGTCCATGCCTTTGCCGCGGTAGGCTTCGCTGAGAATCTGCCAGGTGACGGGATCGGGATGGGCTTCGAGGCGCTGCTTCGCGTCGGCGATGGCGGCGTCGAAGTTGCGAGTCATGAGATAGGCGTAGGCCGTGCCCCAAGGGCGCTCGAAGGGGGTAATCTCCATGGCTTTACGCTGTTGTTCGATTCCTTCCTGGTAGCGGTTGAGCTGGATGAGGATCTTGCCGCGAAGGTGCCAGGCCTCGCTCTGTTTCGGGTCAAGCTCGATAGCGCGGTTGAGCTCGTTCAGGGCGGCGTCGAGGTTCCAATCGGCAAGCCAGTAGGTGGCTGCGAGGTCGACGTGGGCTTCTGGCAGTGAGGGGTCGAGCTGGATGGATTTGCGGGCGGCGGCGACGGCGAGAGGCAAAGCCTGGCAGGGGTCGAGCTTGAAGTCGACGGCACCGGCGCCGTAGTAGGAGGAGAGGCCGGCCCAGGCGAGGGCGTAGTCGGGCTGGAGCTGGGTGGCCTTCAAGAAATACTGACCGGAGGCCTCGTCCTGCCCGGAGAACCAGAGGAACCTGCCGCGGAGATAGGCGTCGTGCGCGGCGGGGTTGATGTACTTCTGCGGCGTGGCGGATTCGGCGGCGCTGTGAGTCTCTTTGGCGATGGTCAGGGCGATGTTGTGAGGGAGAGAGACGAGATCGGTGGCGGCGCGGTCATAGCTGTCAGCCCAGAGATGGGTGTCGCTGGGCGCGTGGATGAGCTGGACGGTCATGTGCACGTTGTCGCCGGAGCGTGCCAGCGAGCCTTCGAGGATGCCGTCGACGCCGAGCTGGCGGGCGATCTCAGGCAGCGGCCGGTGCGCGCCTTTGTACTGCATGACGGAGGTGCGGGAGATGATGCGGAGGGTGGAGTCCCTGGCGAGCTGCGTGGTGAGCTCGTCGGTCATGCCGTCGGCGAGATAGTTCTGGCTGGGGTCGCCGGAGAGGTTGTCGAGGGGAAGAACAGCGAGCGAGGTGATGGTGCGCGTGGCGGTGCGGCCCACGACGCGTTGGGTGAGGAGAATGAAGGCGATGATGGCAACTGCGGCGGCTGAGGCGATGAGCCAAGAGCGGCGGTGAAAGCCCACCTTAGCCGGCGATGAGACTGGCGGCGAAGATGGGGCACCCGGATTTGTGGCTGGGAGAGATGGGGCGCCCGTCGTGAAGTTTTGGGGAGTGACGCCGACGAAGCGATATCCCTTGCCGGTGACGGTCTGCAGGAAGCGGGGATTTTCCGGGTCGTCGCGAAGGACCTGGCGGATCTTGCGGATGGCGGTGTTGATGCCGTGCTCGGTGTCGACGAAGACCTCGCGATCCCAGAGGCGCTCGGCGATTTCGGTGCGGGGGATGAGGCGGCCGTCGCTGGCGACGAGCAGGATGAGGAGCTCCATGGGCATGCGCTCAAGCCGCACGGGGCGGCCGTTGCGGCGCAGCTCGAAGCGCTCGCGGTCCAGCTCGAACTCACCGAACTGCAAAAGAGTGACGGCCATGGACGCAGAGCTCTCGCCGCGAAGTATACCGCCCCGGCAGCCGGTCGCGGCGAAGGTTCATGTTTTCAGAGGGTTGGCGGCTTATCGAATCTTCACCTCCTGTTTACCGCCTGGGTCTTGCGCTGGAGAGGCGTTCGGCAGTCTTGTGGTGAGACCGCCGGTAAGCCGGCGGAAGGGAGATCCAATGAGAGCGATGTATGGAAGATTCGCTGCAACCGTAGGTGCGCTTGCCCTGGCAATGCTGCTTGCGCCAAGCTCGGGAGCGCAGTGCATGGGGGCGCCTTTGCCCCAACCCGTTCCCCAGAACAACAACCAACCGGCAGCCGGACACGCCCGGCTGATTCGCGCGGCCTATAGCCCGGATGAGCTGAACTTCCTCAACCACAGGCCCATGATCGTCGGGATGTGGCATGTGAAGCTGGTGGCGAAGTCGGTTTCGGGAGCGCCCGTTCCTGTGGGGGCAGAGATCGATGCAGGCTTCCAGCAATGGCACACCGATGGGACGGAGATGCTGAACTCCGGGCGGCCGGCGGCGAACTCCAACTTCTGCATGGGCGTGTGGGAGCAGGTGGGTCCGAGGACCTTCAAGCTGAACCACTTTGCGATCTCGTACACGCAGGGCGCGGCGCCGGACCCACAGTCGGGACCAACCAACACTCTGGTGGGGCCGACCTCGATTGTGGAAGAGGTGACCGTGTCTCCGAATGGAGAGACGTACACAGGAACGTTCACGCTTACGGACTATAAGGAGATCGATACATCGCACGGGAACTCGCTCTCGTGGCAGGACACGATCTCGGGAACGATCACCGGGACGCGGATTGATGTGAATACGCAGGTGTCGCCGATCTTCTAAACAAGCAACGGTGACAGACGATGGGACGCCTTCGCTCCCGGCACAAAAAAACGCCGGAGCGAAGGCGTGGTGGCTTCCCACTGTGGAAACAGCTGCGCAAGTCTACTTCAGGGAGAAATCACATTTCCCGAAGAGTTCCATCACGACTTGGGAGCCGGTGAAACGGCATAGTGCTGCAAGAAAGAAGGAGGCGGCATGCGCAGGATCTGGATACTGGTTGGGGCTGTGGTCCTAGGCTGGGCCACGGTGGGATTTGCGGATACGGTCTCGTAGCCGTCGGTGGTGTGGTGCTTGCCGCCGGTTTGATTGGAATGACGAACCCGAAGACGGTGCATGCCCTTGCGGCGGCGCTGGTGCAGGTGACAAATACGGCGTCGAACCCGGTGGTGACGCAGAATATGGGGCAACAGGCGGCGCAGATCATCCATCTCCGTTGCACCCAGGACACGATAGGACGGTCCGGACCAGGAGGCTGTGTCCTATTCAGTCCTTCTGGCAACACAATAACTGTGCCGTATGTCGTTCCCGCGAATCAATCCCTCGTCATTACCTCGGTGGACATCCTTCCGACTCAGATGTATGTGTCGACGGCATGCAGCGTGATTCATCAGGATGGTCTTTATGTATCGAATGTGTACGCGTACTACGCGTAGCTATGGGGGGTCGACAACACGAGCGTTCACTACAGCTATCCCTCTGGAATCGTTGTGGATGCGGGCGCGAGTATCAGCGGAGTGTCGCTCTATTTCGCAAACTCGGGATCGTGCTATGCCTCGGCTGACACTGAGGACCAGCTTGACCTATATGGATATCTGACAACGAACTGATCAGCCGTTGTGAATCTTCGGGCTGATACCCATGCGCCTTCGCCTGCTTATCTCCTCGGGGTGAAGGCACCTTTTCGGGATGCAGATCGAGTCTTTCAAGGCTCGCGACGCAAGAGGTAGAGGCCAACGAGAAACAGGGTTGCGCCGACGCCACCGAGGAGATAGATGGCGTGACGGTAGGCGGCCTGTACGGCAGGGGGCGTGGCGCGGGTGGAGTCGAGACATTGCGTGCAGCCCTGGGCGTGGGCCTGGACCGCGGTGAGGATGAGAAGAAAGCCAGCGAGCAGGAGCCAGCGGTGGGGTCTGGCGTTGTGGGTTTGGATCACTGACAGAACTCCAGCAGGATGAAGAGGAAGACCCAGAGGATGCCCATGACGTGCCAGTACCAGACGGTGGCGTCGACGGCGACCTGGCGCTTGGCGAGCTGGCGGCAGCGGGCGAGCATGACCAGCGCGGCGACGAGAGCGGCGATGCCGAGGAAGAGGTGAACCGCGTGGGTGACGGTGAGGAGGTAGAAAAAGTGGCTGCTGGCGTTGGAGTCGAAGAAGACGTGCTGCGCGGCGAGCTGGTCCCAGGCGACCCACTGGCCAGCGAGGAAGAGGCTGCCAAGCAGAAGCGTGGTGGAAAGCCAGAGGGCGGCGCGGCGGGAGATGGGACGGCCCAGGCCGATCCACTCATCCATCAAGTCCTGCTCGCGGAACATGCTGCGGCGCGCAGCTTCGGCGGTGACGGAGCTGACGAGAAGGACGGCGGTGTTGAGCCAGAGGATGGAGGGGATGCTGGTGGGCAGCCAGTCGTTGATGTAGCGGCTGTAGGCGTCGAAGTGGCCCGAGCTTTTGGCGACGAAGAAGACGCTGATGAGAGCGACGAAGAACATCATGTCGCCGCCGAGCGCAAAGAAGAGTCCGATGCGCGCGCGGGAGAGGCGTTCGCGGGGGCCGTGACGGCCTTGCGGACTGTCGCCCCAGTTATCACCGTCGCCGTTGCCGCCGGTGCGCTTGTCGGTTGGCGGACGGCGGCCTGAACCGTTATCGCCTTCGCCGACGCGGTCGCGGTCAGGGCGACGCGGGCGTCGGATCTCCGGAGGTGTGAGGATCGTCGGCATAGTTCCCCTTGGATGCCGCAACCGGCCTGCAGCTATAGATTACTCTCCTTCAGATGCAGGCTGCTGTGGAGGCGGCTCCCACTGTGGAAGGAAGGATGCGCCATCTTCGCTGTAATGGCAAGGACCGCGGAAGGTTGCGAGCGCGGGAAGGTCTTTGGAGGGTTCGGTGGGTTCATCGAAGGTGTGCGGGGCCCACTCCATGGTGGTCGCGAACCAGGGATTCGGGCCCGCACGGCGCGGCGAGCGGAGAGTGAGGATCAGGTTGATGAAGAAGAGGAGTTGTGCGAGGCCAAGCGCGATGCCGGCGCCGGTGATGTGCAGCTGAATCATCTGCGTGGAGCCGAGCAGCGCTTGTGCGGGCGCGTTGAGGCCGGTGAGGCGCGAGTAGTGGCGCGGCTCGCCGGCGAGGCCGCCGAGATACATGGGAAGAAAGGTTGTGTAGGCGAGGATGAGGGTTAGCCAGAAATGCCACTTGCCGAGCCGCTCGGAGAGGATGCGGCCGTGGGCGAGCAGAGGGAACCAGTAGTAGGTGGCGCAGTAGAGGCCGAAGATACCGGCCATCGCCATGATGAGGTGGAAGTGCGCGACGACGAAGAAGGTGTTGTGCAGGTACTCGTCGAGGATGGGCTGCGCGAGGATGGGGCCGGTGAGGCCGCCGGCGATGAAGAGCGAGACGAAGCCGAGCGCGAAGAGCATGGGCGTGGTGAGTGAGGGGCGCGAGCGCCAGGCTGTGGCGATCCAACTGAGCACCTTGGCGGTGGCGGGGATGGCGATGGCCATGGAGGCTGCGGCGAAGGCGGTGCCGGCGAAGGGGTTCATGCCGGCGACGAACATGTGATGACCCCACACCAGGATCCCGAGGAAGCCGATGAGCAGCGTGGTGACGATCATGAGGCGGTAGGCGAAGACGCGGCGGTGCGCGAAGTTGCCTATCACCATCGATGTCAGGCCCATGCCGGGGAGGATGGCGATGTAGACCTCGGGGTGGCCGAAGAACCAGAAGAGATGGAGCCAGAGCAGCGGCGAGCCGGAGCCTCGATGAGGGAGGAGGACGCTGTTGATGAAGTCGCCGCGCGGAAGGAAGAAGCTGGAGCCGAGGTGGCGGTCGCAGAAGAGAAGAAGCAGTGCGGCGAGCAGCACTGAGAAGGCCATGACGGAGAGCAGAGCGGCGGTGAGCCATCCCCAGACGGTGAGTGGGACGCGCGGCCAGGTCATGCCGTCGCAGCGGAGCTTGACGATGGTGGTGAGCAGGTTGACGGCGCTGATGGTTCCGCCGATGCAGAAGAGCGCGAGGCTGAAGAGCCAGAGGTCCTGCCCGAGACCTTCGCCGGGACCGGCGAGCGCGGAGGCCGAGAGCGGCGGGTAGGCTGTCCAGCCGGAGATAGGAGCGCCCTGGGGGACGAAGAACGCGACGAGGAGGACGACGAGCGCGCCGGCGGTCGTCCACATGGCAATCGCGTTGAGGCGAGGAAAAGCCATGCGGCGCGCGCCGAGCTGTGCGGGAAGAATGAGATTGCCGAAGCCTGACTGCGGAGCGACGGTGAGCACGAAGAAGAGCATCAACGTGCCGTGCATGGTGACGAGCGCGAGATACTCTTCGGGCAGAATGGGGCCGTGGAGCGGGAGTTGCCAGTCGGGCCAGGAGAGATGCACGCGCATTGCCCAGGAGAGGAGTGTGCCCAGGATGACAGCGATAGTCGAGATCGTGAGGTAGCCGAAGCCGATGTTGCGGTGATGCGTGGAGACGATGGCGCGGGCGACCTTGCCGATCCGAGCCCACTTTAGCGCGATGAAGCCGCGCGAAGAGGGGGCACCCAAATTTTGTGAGGGCGCGCTCATTGAGGATCTCCGGGTTGCTGGGCGGCTTGTTGCTCCTGTTGGTGAAGCCAGGCGTCGAACTGCGCTGCGGGAAGAACGCGCAGCAGCGCTTGCATGCGGTAGTGGCCCAGGCCGCAGACCTGTGTACAGAGGATCGCGTAGTCGCCGGGTGTCTGCGGCGTGAAGTGCAGATGCTGCGTCTGGCCGGGGACGGCGTTTTGCTTCAGGCGCATCTCGGGAACGCTGAAGCCGTGGATGACGTCGATGGCGCGGAGGGTGAGATCGACCTCGCGGCCCGCGGGAAGGACGAGTTGGCTGCGTACGATGTCGTCTTTGCCGTGCGTATCATTTGGGTCGATGCCAACGGGATTGCCTTCGGCGGGCGAGACCAGTTGGGGCTGCGTGCGGCCGAAGGTCTCGTCCGCGCCCGGGTAGCGGAAGTACCAGGCGAACTGCATGCCCGTGACTTCGACCTGCAGCGCGTCGGGGGCCGCTCCCACGTAGCGCTGCATGGCCCACAGGCTATGCGCGCGAACGCTGAGAAAGATGAAGAGTGCGGCGAAGGCGGCGAGCGGGAGGTATTCGAGGGTGAATTTATGAACGGGGCGATGGGTGCGACGGCGAGAGGCGAGTGTGCCGAAGAGAAGAACGTGCGCGAGGGCGACGAGTGCAAGCGCGATCCAGAGATTCAGCAGCAGTTGCGCGTCGAGCGCATGGCCGTGCTTCGCCGCGTCCACAGGGAGATGCCAGAAGCGGAGAGCCGCCGGGATCGCCTGCGTGGAGGGCATGAGGTGATTGTAGTTTGTTGGGGTTGTCCGGGTTTGCTACCAGTTCTCAGTTATGAGATATGAGCTATGAATTTTCGCGGACGATGTCGAGGAAGAGTTGATGGACGCGGCGGTCATCGGAGAGCTCGGGATGAAAGGTGGCGGCGAGGCTGCGGCCCTGGCGGACGAGCACCGGGTCGCCGTTGCGGTGCGCGAGGGCTTCCACATTTGTGCCGAGTCTACTGATGCGCGGCGAGCGGATGAAGACCATCTCCATGGGGCCACCGGGGAGCGTGGTGTCGGCGTGGAGGATGACGGAGTCGTTCTGGCGGCCATAGGCATTGCGCTCCACCGCGATGTCGAGCACGGCGAAGCTGCGCTGCGGCGGGTTGGTCACCTCCTTGGCGAGAAGGATGCAGCCGGCACAGGTGCCAAAGACGGGCTTTGTGCGGACGAAGGTGTCGAGCGCGGAGTAGAAGCCGGCGCGCTCGAGGTGTTTGAGGAAGGTGGTGGATTCGCCGCCGGGGATGACGAGCGCGTCGAGCGAGTTGAGGTCTTCGGGTTTGCGAACGAGGCACGTCGTTGCGCCGAGTTCGGCAAGGCGCTTCGCGTGAACGTCGAAGGCGCCCTGCAGCGCAAGGACGCCGATGAGGGGGATTTCAGTCACTGGATGGCCTACCAGCCGCGAGTCTGGAGAAGATCTTTTTCTGCTATGCCTGCGGCGGCGAGGCCTTTCATTGCGCTGGTGACGGCTTCGCTGGCTTCGGCGACGATCTTAGGGTCGTTGAAGTGCGTGGTCGCGATGACGATGGCCTTGGCGCGGGAGACGGCCTCGGCACGCTCTTGCTGCGATTTGGCGATGGCTGCTTCGTAGTCCTTGTGGTTGGGGAAGACGCTGCGGTCCTTATTGATCTCGACGTCGAGCGGCGTGGCGCGCTCCTTCATGAAGATGCCGGAGCCTACGAAGACGGCCTCTGCGCCCAACTGCATCATCAGCGCGGCGTCGGCCGGGGTGGCGATGCCGCCGGCGGAGAAGTTGGGCACGGGCAGCTTGCCCGACTTTGCGACCATGCGCACGAGTTCGTAGGGCGCGCCGTGAATCTTGGCGGCGTTGTAGAGCTCGGAGTCGTCGAGCACGGTGAGCTCGCGCATCTCGCGAACGATCTGGCGCATGTGCTGCACTGCGTGGACGACGTCTCCGGTGCCGGCCTCGCCCTTGGTGCGAATCATCGCAGCGCCTTCGGCGATGCGGCGGAGCGCTTCTCCGAGGTTGCGCGCGCCGCAGACGAAGGGCGTGGTGAAGGCGTGCTTGTCGATGTGGAAGGCCTCGTCGGCGGGGGTGAGGACCTCGGACTCGTCGATGAAGTCGACGCCGAGGGTCTGGAGGACTTGGGCCTCGGCGAAGTGGCCGATGCGGGCCTTGGCCATGACCGGGATGGTGACGGCGGCCATGATCTCCTTGATGAGCTTCGGGTTGGCCATGCGGGCGACGCCGCCTTCGGCACGGATCATGGCGGGGACGCGCTCGAGGGCCATGACGGCGGTGGCGCCGGCTTCTTCGGCGATGCGCGCCTGCTCGACGTTCATGACGTCCATGATGACGCCGCCTTTGAGCATCTCGGCGAGGCCGGTCTTGAGGCGAAGCGAGGGGGCTGAGCCGTTGTTGCTGCCGTTCTCGGTGGACATGAGAAACCTCTGCTGGCGTGGAAGGAAGAAAAGACGCCAAGGAGTAGTTTAGCAGCGAGCGGAGGCCGCCGGTTCCCCCAGCGCTGCATCGTGAGCCCACATCTCAGAGGCCGAGATGGGGGCTCCTGGGTTGGGGGTTACTGCTGTTTCGGCGCTCCCGGGATGCTGATGTCGAGCGGCGTGACCGGGCCGAGGTCTTTGAGCGGCGGTTCGATTTGAGAGGAGTTGCCGACGATGACGATCGCCAGCTTTTCAGGCTGCACGTACTTCTGTGCGACCCGGCTGACATCGGCGGCAGTGACGCGCTCGATGCCGGCGCGGTAACGCTCGAGGAAGTCGGGCGGGTAGCCGTAGACGGCCAGCGTGATCTGCTCCCCGAGAACCTTGTCGGGTGAGTCGTAGTTGAAGATGAAGGAGTTCAGCAGATCGTCCTTGGCGCGGCGCATCTCGGCTTCGGTGGGTGGCTCGGTGCGGAGGAGACGGACCTGGTCGAGCGTGGCTTTGGTGGCGGCGTCGGTCGAGACGCTCTTGGTGCCGAGGCCGACGGCGAAGAGGCCGGGGTGGTCATACGCCGCGCCGAAGCTGCCGCCGACCGAGTAGGCGAGGCCGAGTTTGGTGCGGACCTCCTGCACGACACGCGAGCCGAAGCCGCCGGAGAAGACCTCGTTCATCACGCTGAGTGCGTAGTAGTCTGGATTGCGCTCCTCGGTGCCGAGGCCGACCATGTAGACCGTCGATTGGTCGACGTCGCCCTTGTTCGCGAAGTAGAGGCCCGGCTTCGGCTCGGCGAAGTCCACCTTCGCGGAGACGAGCTCGGTTCCGCGTGGGATCGGGCTGAAGGCGGCACGCAGCTTGGCCTCCATCGCCTTCGTGTCGAAGTCGCCGACCACGCCGATGATGAGGTTGCTGCCGACGACGGTGCGGTCGTGCCAGGCGCGCAGATCGTCGAGCGTGACCGCGGAGACGGTCGCGATCTCCGGGATGCGGCCGTAGGGATTGGCTGCGCCGTAGGCGATCTCGACGGCCTCGCGTTGAGCGATTCCGGAGGCGTCATCGTTGCGGCGCAGAATCGCGGTGAGCTCGCTGCGCTTGGCGAGGTCGAGCTTGGACTGCTGGAAGTTGGGATGGAGCAAAAGGTCGAGCGACGTGGCGAAGACGCTGTCGAAGTCTTTGGCGAAGCTGTTCCAACTGACGGAGGTGGCGGCCTGGCCGCCGCCGGTTTCGATGCTGGCGGCTTTGGCGGCAAGCTGGTCGTCGAGCACGTCGCCGCTGGTGGTTGTGGTGCCGCTGGTCCGCCACGTTTCGCCGTAGAGCGAGACGAGGCCGACCTTGTCGGCGGGCTCGTCGCGGCTGCCGCCGCGGATGCGGATGAAGCCGGTGATGAAGGGAAGCTCGTGATCTTCTTCGAGGAAGAGCTGGACGCCGTTGGGCAGCGTGACGCGGGTGGGCTCGGCGGGTTTGAAGGCCGGCAGCGGCGGGATGCGGATGGATTTCCACGGCTGCGTGCCGGGGCGGTTCTGCAGGGGTTGCGTGGATTGCGGTGTCTGGGCCTGCGTGATGCAGGCAGGCGTGATGAGAAGGCTGACCACGAGAAGCGAGAGGCCTGAACGCGAGAGGGTGCGCGAAGTTAGATTCATTGCGCACCTCCTTTGCCGGCCGGAGCTTGTGGAGCGGTCGCACTCGGCTTCGCGGTCTTCGGCGCGACGGGCGGTGTGGGTTTGGTTGGGGTGGGTGCGGTGGCCGGCGGAGGCAGCGGCGCGGTTGCGGGCTTGTTGGAGGGCGAGGGAGGCATGGCTACAGGAGGCGAAGGACGGTGGGGCGGAGCGAACTCGACGCGCGCGCTGGTGCGGTTGCTCTCGACGAAGGTCTGCTGCGCGACGCGGCGGATGTCGGCTTTGCTGACGGCATCGATCTGCTGCAGCTCGCGAAACATCTCGCGCCAGTCGCCAAAGCGCGTCTGGTACTCGGCAAGCTGCGCGGCAAGGCCGGAGTTGTCATCGAGAGTGCGAAGGAGGTCGGCGCGGGCGCGCGTCTTGAAGCGCTCGAGCTCGGCGTCCGAGACGTCGGTGGTCTTCATCTCGTCGAGCTCCTTGTGAATCGCGGGCGCCATCTCTTCGGCCGTGTGGCCCTGCATGGGGACGGCGTAGAAGGCGAAGAGGCCGGGATACTTGACCCCGGGGAAACCGCTGAAACCCGCGGCGACAACGGCGATGCGCTGATCGCGGACGAGCGAGCGATAGAGCCGCGAGGTGCGGCCGTTGGAGAAGATGTCGGTGATGGCGTCGTAGACGGCGTCGTCCGGCGAGCGATAATCAGGCCGGTGGTAGCCCTCGAGATAGATGGGCTGCGCGGGCTCGCGGATGACGACATCGCGCTCGGCGGTCTGGGCGGGCTCGATGGTGGTCATGGGCTCGGGCCGCGGTCCGGCGGGGATGCGGCTGAAGTAGCGCTCGAGCATGGGTAGCGCTGTCTTGGTATCGAAGTCGCCGACCACCGCGACGACGATGTTGGCCGGTACGTAATACTTTTTGTGGAAGGCCGCGGCCTCGGTCGCGCTCACCTGCGAGATCTCGCTCTCCCAGCCCACGCCGGGGCGGCCGTAGGGATGAGCCATGTAGGCGGCGGCGAGAAACTCTTCGACGAGGCGGCCCTGCGGGGAGGAGTCGACGCGCATGCGGCGTTCCTCCTGCACGACGTCTCGCTCCTTATAGAACTCGCGCGCGACCGGCCAGCCGATGCGGCTGGATTCGAGATAGGCCCAGAGCTCAAGACGGTTGGAGGGCATGGACCAGAAGTAGTCGGTCGAGTCCTCACTGGTGGAGGCGTTGAGGCCGACCGCGCCGTTGGATTCGGCGATCTCGGAGAACTGGTTGGGGACGACGTATTTCTCGGCGGCGGCGGTGGCGTCGTTGAAGCTCTTCTTGAGCGAAGCAAGCCGGGCGGGATCCTGGCCGACGCGCTTGCGAAGCTCGGCGTCATAGGCCGCGTAGGCGGTCTCGACCTTATCGAGCGCGACCTTCTCGGCGGCGTAGTTTGTGGTGCCGATCTCCGTGGTGCCCTTGAAGGCGATGTGCTCAAACATGTGGGCCAGTCCGCTCTCGCCGCCGGGGTCGTTGGCGGAGCCTGCATTGACCTCGGTGAAGAAGCTGAAGACCGGCGCCTCGTGGCGCTCGCAGAGGACCAGCGTCAGGCCATTGGGCAGAACCTTGACGGTGGTGCGCGCTTCCAGCTGCTTTTCGAACGGGTCCTGTGCTCGCGGAGCTTTCGCGTCTTGTGAGTTTTGCGAGTTCTGCGAGTTCTGCGAGCTTTGCGCGCGGGCCTGCAGCGCAAGCATGGAGATCGCGAGCGTCAGCGCGAGTGCGAGCCAGCGGCTGCGAATAAATGAGGGCGCAGATTGGACAGCGGCATTCAAAGAGAGGGGATGTTGTTTGAGGCGAGCTTCGGAGACAAACACGTGGGCAGAACCCTCCAGGGAGTTGAATCATGGTCGCACGAGACGAGTGCAATTTGCGAGCGTCTTACGCGGAAGGAAGGATTGAAGAAGCTGAGGGCGTATCGCGCAGTGCGGGCTCGCGCGAGCGCTGCATCAGCCATTCCTGTGCGCCCAGGCCTTCGCGATGCGCGGGGCAGCGATAGGAGCCGTCGGGCTGCATCAGGCGCGCCTTCACTGTGTCGCGCAGATAGGCTTCGAGGATCTCGTCGCGGAGACGGTGGGCGGAGGCTTCGTCGACTACAGGAAAGACAACCTCGCAGCGCTCGTAGAGGTTGCGCGGCATCCAGTCGGCGCTTCCGGCGAAGATCTCGGCTGCGCCCGCATTCGCGAACCAGAAGATGCGGGTGTGCTCCAGGAAGCGGCCGACGATGGAGCGCACGCGGATGCGGTCGCTGAGGCCTCGAACGCCGGGGCGGAGAGCGCACATGCCGCGCACGATGAGGTCGATCTCGACGCCGGCCTGCGAGGCGACGTAGAGCGCGTCGATCGTTTTGGCGTCAAGCAGCGCGTTCATCTTGGCGATGATGCGGGCCGGTTTGCCGGCGCGAGCATGTTCGGCCTCGCGCGCGATCAGGGCCAGCGTGTCGGCGGCCAGCGTGATGGGCGCGACCTGCAGGGGGCGGTAGGTTTCGTCGCCGGTGTCCCACTCGGCGGTGAGGTAGCGAAACACGTTCTGCACGGCGGAGGTGAGCTCAGGCCGGCAGGTGAGCAGGCTGACGTCGGTGTAAAAACGAGCGGTGGTGGGGTTGTAGTTGCCGGTGCCGAGATGCGCGTAGCTGCGCAACTGGCCGTCCGGGTCGCGGCGAACGAGGAGCACGAGCTTGCAGTGCGTCTTGGAGCCGTAGATGCCGTGGAAGACCTGCACGCCGGCGTCCTCGAGCTCGCGCGCCCAGCGGATGTTGGAGGCCTCGTCGAAGCGAGCCATCAGCTCAACGACGACGGTTACGTCCTTGCTCTGCGCCGCTTCTTTGAGCGCGCCGAAGATGGGCGAGTCGGCGCTGGTGCGGTAGAGGGTCTGCTTGATGGAGGCCACCTGGGGGTCGGAGGCGGCGGAGTCGATGAAGCCTTCGACGGTGCTGTAGCTGTCGAAGGGATGGTGCAGGAGGATGTCGCGCTTGCGCATCTCATCGAAGATGTCGTTGGAGTTTTTGCTGAGCCGCAGCGGGCGGCCGTGGAACTCGGGGAACTTGAGCTCGGGCGACTTGAGCACGCTGTAGAGGTCGACGAGGCGCGAGAGGTTGACTGGAGCGGCGGTGGGGAAGACCTGCCAGGGGTCGAGCTCGAAGTTGATGCGCAGGCGCTCGACGATCTCTTCGGCGGCATTGGCGGCGATCTCCATGCGGACGACGTCGCCTTTGCGGCGGTTGTGCAGCTCCTCGCGCACGCTTTCGAGGACTGAGCGGCTCTCTTCTTCTTCGAGGTAAAGATTGCTGTTGCGCGTGACCCGGAATGCAGCCATGCCCAGGATCCGGTAGCCGCGAAACATGCGGCTGGCATGGGCTTCGATGAGCTCGTCGAGCAATAGAAAGTTGCGATGGCCGTTGCGCTGGGGAAGTGCGAGCAGCGTGGGCAGCGAGCGCGGAATGGTGACGGCGCCGAGAATGGCAGGAGCCTTGCTGCGCCCGCGGCGCTTCAGCCGCAGCAGCAGCGCGAGGCAGATTGCCTTGTTGAGCACGCGTGGAAAAGGATGGGATGGATCGATGGTGACCGGCGTCAGTAGCGGATCGACCTGCTGTTCAAAGAAGCGCGTCGCGAACTCGCGGTCGGCTTTGCCGAGTTGCTTCCAGCGGACAAGGCGGATGCCGATGGCGTCGAGCGCAGGGCAAAGGCGCTCGGTCCAGGCGGCGGCCTGCTCGGTGGTGAAGGCGTGAAGCTGTTCGCGCAGACGATCGAGCAGCTGGGTCAGCGTCAGACCACTCTCGTCGAGCGCCTGCGTCAGCTCGACGTCCTCTTCGATCTGCTGCAGGATGCCGGCGACGCGGATTTCGAGGAACTCGTCCAGGTTGCTGGCGGTGATGGCGAGAAATTTGACGCGTTCGAGCAGTGGGTTGGACGGGTCGTCGGCCTCTTCGAGCACACGCTGGTTGAACCTCAGCCAGCTCTCGTCGCGATTGAGGAAGCGGTCTTCGAAGGCCGAAGGCGAGGCGGGCGGATGGCCGTTCGGGCTGGGGCGGAGACTGGGCAGACCCGCCCGTTTGCGCCCGATGGAGGGACGCCGCCGTTTGATTGCTGTCGATCCTGCTGCCATAGGCCTCTAACAAGGGTAGCGCAAGCGTGGTCTTGAAAAGGTAAATATCCCAATATCAATAGATTGCGGAGAAATACAAAGGGCTGCCTGAGCAGGCAGCCCTTTGCGGTTGGGAGTGGATAGAGGTTCGGAAACTACTCGTGGCGGTGCATGTGCCAGCCAAGATAGTTGCTGGCGGCCTCGTAAACGGCGTCCGCGACGTGCGAGAAGTTGGCCGCGACGTGGTGCTCGAAGCCGTTCCTGCAGATGTAGTGCAGCAGCTTCTGCATATTGGGAATCTCGACCACGCCGGCGCCGCCGAAGGTGTTCAGCGGGTCGTCGGTGAAGCGGCCCTGGCCGACGTAGCCGGCGATGCGGCCCTCGAGATCGAGGGTGGAGAAGCGCGCGAAGCTCATGTCGCCCGCCTTGACCGTGCCGTCGAGCGTGCCGTGGGTGTTCTCCTTGCCGACGGTACCCGCGATGATGAGCTGGTAGTCCATCTTCACGCCCGGCTTGAAGAAGTGCTTAGGCAGGTTGGAGCAGTGGAAGCAGACAGCCTTGTTGGGGTCGTCGCCGTAGTTATTGTTCCAGTCCAGCAGCGCCGAGGGCGTCTCGCTGGCCAGAGCGAGGGCGTACATGGAGAGCGTGCCCATGGTGTCAACCTCGCAGGCCGAGGGAAGGAGCTTCTCGCTCATCATCGACATGATGGTGCAGGGAACCACGCCGAAGAACTCTTCCATCGAGGTCCAGCACTGGACGGAAGAGACTGTGAGCTCGTGCGCGGACATCCAGCGATCGATGACGACGCCGAGTTTCGACATCTTGAGCAGAGCTTCCTCGGGTGTGCTGTTGACGGGGATGTAGCTCTTGATCGCGGCGAGCTTCTGTTGCACGGCATCGTCGGAGTCGGGCAGCTTGGAGATGCCGCCGAAGACCTCGGAGAGGTCGAGCGTGTCGACGGTGATGCCGGAGTGCTCCAGCAGCTTTTCCGAGTAGCGGACGGTGTTGAACGCGGCCGGGCGCGCGCCGATGGCGCCGAGGCGCATGTTGCGGAAGCCGCGCACGATCCGGCACACGGCGGAGAACGAGGCGAGGTCGGCTTTGAACTCCGCGGAGTCCGGGGCTTCGGTATGCAGCGTGGTCAGCGAGTAGGGAATGCCGTACTGCTTGAGATTATTCGAGATCGACATCTTGCCGCAGAAGCTGTCGCGTCGGAAGGCGATGCCCATCTTGCCCGGCGTGTCCGGCGTGGCCTGGATGAGCACGGGTACGCGCAGGTCGGCGAGCCGGAGCGTGTCGGCCAGACCGCGCTCTTCGCCGAAGTTCGGCAGGGTGATAATGATGCCGTCGATTTCTTTCGCGTGATGCTTGAACAAGGCGGCGCAACGTTTTGCGTCTTCGTAGGTTTCAACTGCGCCGTGTGCGCTCTCTTCCGGCGTCAGCACGATCGGCTTGATGCCGGCGGCCTCCAGCGCGGCGATCATCTCCAGGCGGCCACTGGTGGCCAGGTGGCTGGGAAAGAAGCCGCGGTTTCCGACCACGACGCCCATTGTCATCTGTCTGCCCATTCTGCTCTTTGCTCCTCAACGTCAGTCGACTATGCCGGGAAGGCTCGCGCCTCCGGGGTTGATGCAGAATTGCCCTTAAACCTTGTCCTTATCTCTGCGACGGGGACGGTATTTGAAGCTGTAGAACGCTCCGAAGAGGAGCATCAGCAGCCCCCACCAGAACGTCGGATGCAGAGTGTGCAGCACCGTCGCGGGCTCATGGCCGCTGAACCACTCCCACGCGCCGGTCGGCAGCAAAACCAGGCCATACGCCAAAGTCATTATGCCGACGAAGAACCAGATGGAGAGCATCTCTCCGCGCCCCGTTCCCTCTGCCATGTTGAGCCTCCTGGTTAGTGAATAGTGAGTAGTGAATAATGAATAGTGAATAAAAACGGACCCGATGGTGCGAGTTCGCGAAGCTGGTGTCTACCAGAAGATGATGTTGAGAACCACGAAGACAGCGGCTACGAGGCAGGCCCAGAAGATCGGTTTCTGCCAGATCGTCGTTGCGCCGTCGTGCGGAATGACGGTGGCGCCGTAGACCAGGCCGTTGAGCTCGGCGTCAGACTTGGGCTTGGTCATGAGGCTGACGACGACAGTGATGCCGACGCAGATCAGCCAGCTCCACAGCGCGCGGTACATATCGTTCGCCATCGGCTGCGCATCACGCGAGAGTGCGATATGCGCCAGCGCGATGGCTTTGTGCGCCGCGCTTCCTGTGTTGGTGTAGATGAACATGCCGACGGACGCAACGGTCCCGGCCAGCAGACCCCAGAAGCCGCCCGCAGCCGTCGCGCGCTTCCACAACATGCCCAGAATGACCGTGCCGAACAGCGGAGCGATGAAGAAGCTGAACAGCGCCTGCACGTAGTCCATGATGGACGCCGCGTTCATCACCAGGTAGGCGGTGCCGACCGAGATCAGCATGCCGATCACCGTCGACCAGCGGCCCATCAGCACATAGTGCTTATCCGACGCGCGCTTGTTCATGTACGCGCCGTAGAGGTCGTAGGTCCAGACCGTTGAGAAGGCCGAGACGTTGCCGGCCATGCCGGACATGAATCCGGCGACGAGCGCAGTAATGCCCAGCCCCAGCAGACCCGGACCGCAGTATCGGATCAGCATGAGGGGCAGAACCTGATCGTAGGAGGACTGGCCGGTGTACTTGGCGACGTCGGCGGGAACCAGGTGATACGCCGCGTGGCCGTTGGTCATTAAACCAAGGGCCAATAGCCCGGGAAGAATGACGATCAGGGGAACCGCCATCTTGAAGGCCGCGCCAATGATCGGCGCCATCTTGGCCGCGCGCAGGTTGTGCGCGCTGAGCACGCGCTGGACGACAAGGAAATCCGTCGTCCAGTAGCCGAACGAGATGATCGCGCCCAGGCCGAAGACGATGCCGACCCAGTTGATGCCCATGGGGTTGTTCTTGAAGTGCCCCAGCGTCGACCACAGGTGGGTGTACTGGTTCGAATTCATGTTGATGGCGATGTTCGCCTTCAGCTTTGTCCATCCGCCTGCTTCGATCAGGCCAAGGATGGGGATGAGCGCCGCGCCCGCCCAGATGAGAACGAACTGCAGCACCTCATTGATGATGGCCGAGCGCAGGCCGCCCAGCATGACGTACAACGCAACCGTGGCCGCGCCCACCCAGATTGAAAAGGTGATGTTCCAGCCCAGCACCGTCTGCATGACCACGGCCATGGCGTACATGTTCACGCCTGACATCAGGATAGTCATGAAGGCGAAGCTGATGGCGGCCAGACCGCGCGCGCCCTCGCCGTAGCGAAGCTGCAGATAGCCGGGAACCGAATGCGTTTTGGAGATGTAATAGAACGGCATCATGACGATGCCGAGGAAGAGCATCGCGGGGATCGCGCCGATCCAGTACCAGTGCATCGCAAGGATGCCGTACTGGTACGCCGAGCCCGCCCAGCCCATCAGCTCCAGCGAGCCGAGGTTCGCCGAGACGAAGCTGAGGCCGGCGATCCAGGCGGTCATCTCGCGGCCGGCGAGGAAGAACTCTTCGCTGGTGTTGGTCGATCCTTTGACGTAGAAGCCAATAAAGACTACGACGGCAAAATAAAGCAGCAGAATGACGATGTCGACGGGGGAGAGGCGGATCAGTTGATGGTTGGCAAACAACATCATTGCGGCCAATGGCTGCATGGATCACCTTGAATGGGCTCCCGGAAGACGCGTTCCCCCGGTGCGGCTTTTTTGTGCTCCCGAAGAATGTGCCAATTGCGGCAACGAAAAACATTTCCGGGAACGCAGCCAATATACAGCATCGACAAGGGAGAGAGCTAGAGAAACCGCTTTCATCCACAGATTCCCGTGGTTGGAGCGTGGTTTCGTGTGGTGCGAAGGTGGTCCAGTCGTGGATCGAAACGTGGTGGCAATGCGGTAGATTCGATCGCGCTGCATCTAACCGAAGAGCGAGACAAGAACGCGGGAGGAGATTCGATGAAAGCTTCGTGGATGACAGCTCTGGTGCTGAGCGGACTGCTGGGCGCCGGAATGGCAGTGGCGCAGACGGCCGGGCAAGATATGAAGGACGCCGGTCACGACACCGCCGACGCCAGCCGGCAGGTGGCGCACAAGACAGCACAGGGAACGCGCACGGCGGCGCATGCCACTGCGCATGGGACAGTGGTCGCGACGCACAAGACGGAACATGGGACGGTGGTCGCAGCCCACAAGACCGAACACGGAACCAGGGTTGCTGCACACGATACGGCGCACGGGACGAGGGTTGCTACCCACAAGACCGAGCGCGGCGCCGTGGTAGCCACTCATAAGACAGAGCGCGGAACCGAAGATGCCGCGCACGACACAGCGCACGGGACGTCTGTGGCGGCGCACAAGACCGCCGATGCGAGCAAAACCGCAGGGCGGGATACGGTTCACGGAACGCGGCGGGCCATACACACCATCGACGGAAAGCCGGAGAGCGAGCAGAACCCGCCGCGCTAGGCCGTATCGATATATTCTCAATTTGCCAAGGGTGATAGACAGTGGGTTGCCCTTGAGAGCTCTGGCGCTTCAAATAGAAAGCAGATCTAGAAGCAGATCCTTCGCTTTCACCCGAGCGAGCAAATGCGCTCGCCGGGGGCCCCGATTCGCTCAGGATGACAATTTCATGGACGGGCTTCGATGGGCCGCGGAGCGCGGTTGCGCGCGAGGACGCCGGAGCATGCGGCCACCAAGGCGATCCAGAAGAGATCGGCTCCGAGCAGATGCAGGATCTGCAGCGAGATCGGCGCCAATGCAAAGAGGTCGGCGAGGCCGAGAGCTATTTGCAAAAGAAGAAGGCACGCGATCCAGCGCGCGGCTGTGGCTCGCAGATAAAAACAGAGAGCGGCAGCTGCAATCACGGCCAGCACTGCCGCTGCTGGGTGCAGCCAGCGCATATGGACCAGCAGCGGAGCCCCCGCGGCGAAGTCCTGCGCGAAGCCAATACGCAGCGACGGTGAAGGGAAGAGCGTGTCGGCCAGCGCGGCGACGGAGCCGGTTGCGCCGGTGATGATCGTCAGCCCCAGCGCTACCCACGCAAGTGAGCGCGCGCGGGTTGACGCGGGATGTGAGGTTGCGCCGCGCAGCCACCACCATGTGAGCGTGAAGGCAGCGAGCAGCAGCAGCGTGTTTGTAAAGTGGATGGACTGCATGATCGTGCGGGCATCGGAGGTGTTCTGGTCTACCCATCCATGGAGCACAAGTGCGCGACCGAGAAAAGCCTCGACGAGCAGCAGCAAAACAGACCAGACCGCAGCCGTGCGCGCGCGATCCCCCCGTCGGCGTGCAAGGAATGTCCAACCGAGCACAACCAATGCAAGCACCGAGCATGCTCCCGTAGTGGCTCGATGCGTAAACTCGATCAACGTCTGTATTCGGGGATGATGCGGCAGGAGACCGCCGTTGCAGAGTGGCCAGTTCGCGCCGCAGCCTGCACCCGAGCCTGTGGCACGCACGACCGCTCCCCACAGGATGACGAGAACCATAACCGCGACAGTAGCTGCGGCAAACGTAGGAAGCCCACGGCCTTCACGGACGGTGCGGATTGGGGAGTTCGAGCCCATAAAGAGATTGTATGGCGGGCTTGCGGGTAAAGCTGTCGTCATGGGTGAGACACCCGGCCCCAAACTGCGGGTTTCTCCGCTGCGGAGGACGATGAGGCCGTCCTGCTCCGGTCGAAATGACAGAATCTGGATGTTTGCGTCGACCCCACCCATGATGACGATGAAACTGCCGTCATGAATGGGGCACCCGGCATCGCCCTCGTCCTGGACGCTCCGGGAAGAAAAGCAGATCCTTCGCTTTCACCCCAGCGAGCAAATGCGCTCGCCGGGGACCCCGCTACGCTCAGGATGACAATCTTTGGAATTCTTTGCAGCGTGGAGCGTTCGCCAAAGTCATCTCCGCGTGATCGCGACGACAGTGATGTCATCCTCCTGGCCGAATTGCTTGACTGTGTCGGCGATGCTGGCCGCGGGTTGTGTGCTGATCTGCTGTGTGCGCTCGAAGCCGAATAACTCCTTGTGCGCGTTCTGTGCCTCCACGACTCCGTCAGAGATGAAGGTAAGGCGGTCGCCATCAGCGAACTCGTGCTCGGTCTCTTCGTAACGGCTCCCGGCGACGAGACCAAGCGGCAGCCCGGCTTCCACGGCCAGCTCCTTTCCATTCAGATACGGCGACAGGTGTCCCGCGTTGGCAATCATCAGCTTTCCCTCGCGTGTGAGCAGCGCGGCGCAGCACGTTACAAAACCTCCGGACAACTCATCGACGAGCTGGCGATTAAGCGCGGCCAGCACCTGCGACGGTTCGCGTGTCGCAATCTGTTTCAGGCCGCCGACGATGGCGGAGACGGTCATTGCGGCTTTCAGCCCTTTGCCGCTCACGTCGCCTACGACAACCAGCAACGATCCATCCTCGCCCGGCTGCACCTGGAAAAAGTCGCCGCCCACCTGCTGCGCGGGGAGATAGACGCTCTCAACGCTGAAGCCGGACGTGGAAGAAGGAGTTGCCGGAACCAGCAGTTGTTGCACCTGCCGCGCCTGCTCCATCTCCAGCTTCCACATCTCGCGTTGTCTCTGCCCATGCAGAAACCGCCGCAGCATCAGCAGCGTGATGATGGCCAGTGCCGTAAAGGTGACGAGGCGGGCGAAGGGAAGATCGAAGCCGAAGATCGACAGATTTCGATTCCAGATACCGCCGACAAGCAGGAGGGCCAGCAGCGATACGGCAGGCAGCGCCAGCCATCCTTCGAACCCGTTCTTGCGAATTCCCAGGAAGGCGATCACAACCAGCAGAACGCCGGGCACCAGCGCGAGCCCATGGCTGATCGGCATAAGCCATGCTGCACCATGAAGTGGAGCCGTGCCTCCATACGGCGAGCTCTGCTGTACGACCATGGCAACCGCCAGCAGAGTCAGCGCGGCCCCGGCGAAGCCGTACAGCCATGCCATGTACCCAGTGCGGCCCAGCCGGAACCAGTATCCCCAGAAGAGAAGCCACAGGCCACCCTGCACCGGAGGCAGAATCGAAAACAGAAACCACGCGTGCGAGTCTCCGCTTAACCACAGAGTATGAGTCTGTATGAGAGCAAGAGCGATGTAGAGCAGGCTGACCATGCTGCTGAGGCCGAGCCAGAGATAGGCCAGTTCGCCATGGTCCAGCCACAAGAGGCCGATGACAACCACGATTGCCAGCAGCTGGAACGCGATCTCCAGATACGCGCTTGCCTCTCCGTGAACGACGTCCCGCCAGTACAGCAACGGCACCAGCTCGACATGGCGGGCGTGCCCGAAGGTCGGCGGCTCATGTAGGCCACCCGGATACCGCTGCGATGAGAGCGTCGCCGGAGACATCCACACACGAATCGCGACTGTCAGCGTGGTGCCGGAGGGGATATCGCGGTCCAGCGTAAACGCTTGCGGCCGGCCAAGGTACCAGGTAACGCCCCTGGGCGTGAATCTTCCAAACTCTCCCACGAGGCGGCCATCGATGTAGATCTGGTAGGCGTCATCGAACTCGGGCGGGATGCAGATGGCGAGCGGCTTGCCGGCATTGCGGACATCTTCGTGTTCGCGATTGACGGTGACGCGCAGCCGGTACCAGGCGTAGCCGGAGTAGCCGGGGTAGCCCTGCATCGTCCATCCGGGCGCGAAGTAGATCGCCGCCTTGTAAGAGGCGCCACGGTAGGCGGCGATGTTTTGCAGCCGCGGTATCAGGCTTATCGTGCCCCAGGTGGAGTCGTCGAAGCTGGGGTTGGCCCATTGCGGGTTGTCGCCGGTGTGAAACTTCCACGGCCCGACCAGTGGGGCGATGGATTCGCCGAGCGTCACCGTCGACTGCGCAGGGGCGCTCGCGCTCGCTGCGAACGCAAGAGCGAGAAGGATCGTGGCGAAGATGGATCGAACGCTGCACATGGGCACGTTTCGCCGCCTGGGAAAGCATCAAGAGAGGGCTGCGGGGGTTATACCATGTGACCTCGCGAGGCGGGGTTCCGTTTCTCATTGACCTCGGCTGGATTCAAACCCGGCGCCTGCAACCGCGCTGTGCGAACACAATCTGTCGGACACGCTTCATCGCGGGCGGGTTGTTGCGCTCGGGGCGGCGATGATCTGCTTCCTTGTGGCCGTCCGTGTCTGAAAAGCCGCGGCTTGCGCAGGGTCAGTTGCCGGCGAGCTCGCGAGCGCGCTCGGTTGCGCGCTTTACCGCTTTGATGAGCGTCACGCGCAGGCCGCCCTCTTCGAGCTCGAGGATGCCGTCGACCGTGCAGCCGGCGGGCGTGGTGACTTCGTCCTTGAGCAGTGCGGGATGCGAGCCGGTTTCAAGAACCATGCGCGCGGCTCCGTAGGCGGTCTGTGCCGCGAGTTCGGTGGCGATCTCCCGGGGCAGCCCGACGTTCACGCCCGCCTCGGCGAGGGCTTCGAGGATGATGTAGAGAAACGCCGGGCCGGAGCCGGAGAGGCCGGTGACAGCGTCCATGTGGCGCTCGTCGACGACAACCACGCGGCCGACGGTCAGGAAGATCTTCTGCGCCAGCGCGAGCTGTTCATCGTTGGCGAAACGACCGCGGCAAAGTGCGGTGATGCCGGCGCCGAGCATCGCCGGTGTATTCGGCATGGCGCGAATGACCGCGCGCGACTCGCCCGCCGCGTCTTCAATGGCGGCCGTCTTGACCGAGGCGGCGATGGAGATGAGCAGCGCGCCGGGAGCCAGCACCGGGCTGATATCGCGGACCAGATCGATAACCTGCGTCGGCTTGACGGCGAGCAGAACGATGTCTGCGCCCGTCGCGGCGCGAAGGTTGTCTGTGCCGATGGTGAGGCCAAGCTTTTCGCTCAACGCCTGCGCGCGCAGATCGTGCGCGACGGTCGCGGCGATTCGGTTGGCGGGAAAGAGGCCGCTGCGCAGGAACGCCTGCACCAGGATGCCGCCCATCTTTCCGGCGCCAAGCACGGCAATGCGCAGCGAGCCGTCGGCGGTCTGGGCCAATTGGGCCGATTGCGCAGTCTGCCCCGATTGCTTTGGCTGCTGTGGAGAGCTCATGCGGCAAGGCTATCAGAGCACCCGCACCGCGGCATCATGGAAGCGTGTTATCCAGCCAGCGCAAGAGAGTTTTCGTGCGAGCCACTGGCTGAGGCTGCGTCGAGCATGCGATACAGCGTCGATCGGCTGATGCCGAGGATCTCCGCCGCCCGCAGCTTGTTGCCGTGGCAGCCGATCAGGACCGCGCGGACGTGCTCCTGCACGACGTGATCGAGGGGCACCATGCGGACGGGCGCCTCTGCCGGGACCGGTTCGCATTGGACCTGGGCAAGTGCGGCATCCAGATCGGAGGCTGCCAGCGTGCGCTGCTGACGATTCTTGAGCAGCCAGGTCACCGCTCCGCGCACCTGGTCGAGATTGCCGGGCCACGCGGAATCGGCGGCATGGGCAAGAAAACTTGCATCGAGCTCCGGTGCCGGCAGCGCCAGGCGCGCGGCCTCGGAGAGAAGAAGATGGCTGGCCAGAAGCGGAATGTCGGCCGCGCGTTCACGCAGCGAAGGCAGCATCAGGCAGAGAGAGCCGAGCTGTGCGGCCAGCTCCGCGCTGAAAGAACCTGTACTGATCAGCGAGCGAAGGTCGCGCATCGTTGAGGCCACGACGGCGATGCGCCGATGACGGCGAAGCCGCAGAATGCGCAGCAGCGATTGCTGCCCGTGGGCGGAGAGGCGATCGACATCGGCTAGAAAGATTGAACCGCGCACGCCGCCTGCGAGCAGCGCGGCCGGGTTACGAAGTTGGCGGTCGGCCTCGGAGCCATGCAGCTTGAGAAGCGGCGTATCGGCGAAAGACGAGAGATCGTGCAGGGCCTGGGCGACGGCTGTCGCTCCGCTGCCGGCTTCGCCGCACAGCAGCGCCATGCGAAAGTGCGGCGCCAGCACGCGAATCTGTGACCACAACCGCGCCATCGCGGCACTGGGCCCCAGAAGGCACTGCGCTGTGTCGCGAAGATCGACAGTCGAGGGACGGCCAAACGACTGGGCGGAGGAGAACGGGAGCACGCGCGTCAAGGGAGTCATACGCTGGATGTATCGGCGTGTGGGAAAAATACTTGAGAGAAATGTTGTTAAATGCAACAGGGAGGACCGAAGCCCTCCCTGTATGGAACTGCTTACTTTTTAAGTGCCTTCTTAAGCAGCCGAAGTCGCGCAGTAGGTATCGAACGCGCGCGTCAACTCCTGCGCGATGGCGGGGGCAGTCGAGGTCTCGATCGCCGAGCGCTGCATCAGGTAGACAAGCTGGCCATCGCGCAGAATCGCGATCGCCGGTGACGTCGGCGGGTGGCCCTGGAAGTAGCCGCGAGCGCGCTCGGTAGCCTCGCGATCCTGGCCGGCGAAGACGGTGACGGCCTGGTCGGGTTTGGTGCCATGCTGCAGCGCGAGACGAACACCGGGCCGCATCTTGCCGGCCGCGCAGCCGCAGATGGAGTTGACGACCAGCATGGTTGTTCCGGGCTGCGCAACGGCGGCGTCGACGTCCTCCGCGGTGCGCGCTTCCTTGATGCCCGCGCGGGTAAGCTCCTCGCGCATGGGGATGACCATAAGCTCTGGGTACATTGCCTGCTCCTTAAAAAACTTCTGCTTCGATTGTACGGCACCTTTCACCGCACCGACCGATACCCGCCCGCAACGCCCTGCGGCGAGAGCACCAGCTGGTAGAGCTGCAGGTCGCGCGCGCGGAAGGCTCCGGCGCAGCTGCGCAGATAGTAGTCCCACATGCGCGCGAAGCCGTCGTCGTACTGCGCGGAGAGTTTGCCGGCGTCGAGCGCCGCATGAAAGTTGCGGTGCCATGCCATCAGCGTGGGGTTGTAGTACGGCCCGAAGTTGTGCACGTCCTCGATGACGAAACGCCCCTCTGTTGCCTCGCCGATCTGGCGCAGCGACGGCAGCATGCCGTTGGGGAAGATGTGCGTGCTCATCCACGGATCCATCGTGATCGTCGACTTCACATTGCCGATGGTGTGAAGCAGAAACAGGCCGTCATCCTTGAGGCTGCGGCGCGCGACATCGAAGTAGGTGCGATAGTTCTTCACCCCTACGTGCTCGAACATCCCGATCGACACAATCGCGTCCACCTGCCCGTTGAAGGAGCGGTAGTCGCAGAGTTGGACCTCAACGGGCAGGTCGCGGCACAGGATCTGCGCATACTTGGCCTGCTCTGCCGAGACGGTCAGCCCTATGACCTTGACTCCATAGGTCTCGGCCGCATACTTCGCGAAGCCGCCCCAGCCGCAGCCGATCTCGAGCACGGTCATGCCTTCGCGGAGATCGAGCTTGCGGCAGGTGAGGTCGTACTTGGCCTGCTCGGCTTCATCCAGCGTGGCAGCCTTCTTCCAGTAGCCGCAGCTATAGGCCATCGTCGGCCCCAGCATGGCCTCGAACAGATCGTTGCCGAGATCGTAGTGATGCCGGCCTACATCGAAGGCTCGCCCGATGCTCTGCATATTGGCCAGCCGGGCGCGTGCCGTACCCAGCACCTGAGGCAGAAAGAGGCCCGCGCGTCTGACCGCGCCGGATTGCAGGACGCGGCAGAAGAACTCGTCCAGACAATCGCAGTCCCACCAGCGATCGACATACGCATTACCCAGACCGAGTGTGCCCTGGTGGCGCACCCGCCTGAACAGATCGGGGTTGTGAACCTGGATGTCGTACGGCTGGCTGCCGTTCACGGTAATTCCGGCCGGCTCCATCAGCGATTCAAACCACGCCCGGGCGCTCGTCGAAATGACTGCACTGCGAAACCTCCTTACGGCAGGGCGTGCGGAGGGCAGCGAGGGAAGAAACTCCGCGCGGCCAAGTTCGGTCTCTTCGTGCAGGCTCAGGTGTGTCGTAAAGTGGCTCATGACTTTTTTCGACCTCCGGGCTTCGTGTGTTGGGGCACCTTTAACTCTTGCCTTTATTCTGTTCGTTGCAGCCCCCGGTCAGACCGTTGCTCAGGCGAATCCTTCTCAGCCTCCTGTCATCGCCACAAAGTCCCAGCGCGGCTTCGACGCGACGATCGGGCCCGAAACACTGCACGTTGTCGTCTGCTCGGAATCGATTGTTCACATCATCACGCGACCGCACGGCGGCGACGCCGCACATCCTCAGCCCTGGCTGCTGCCTGCTGCACAGTCCTGCCCCGGCACCGAGTTCACCTTCGTGCAGGACGCCAAACAGGCGACGCTTTCGACCGCAAAGTTGAAGGTGGTGCTCTCGCTCACCCGCGGAGATCTCTCCTACGCGGCCGTTGCCGGGAGACCGCTGCTCAGAGAGAGCGGGGCCGAGCCGCGCAGCTACACGCCTGTCACGCTCAACGGCGAATCCACTTACCACATCATCGACCGCTTCGCTCTCAACGGCAGCGAGGCTATCTATGGTCTGGGGCAGCATCAGAGCGGCATGTTCAACTATCGCGGTTCTACCGTTGAACTGGCGCAGAACAACACCGACATCGCGATTCCATTTCTTACCTCGACCAACGGCTTTGGCATTTTGTGGAACACCGCGTCGTTTACCTATGCGGACAACCGCTTTCCGCCGCTGCTCCAGTTCGACACCATGGCAGGCGACGGCGTCGACTACTTCCTGATCTACGGCCCCGAGATGGACGACATCATTCACGGATATCGCGTCCTGACCGGTCACTCGCCCATGCTTCCGCGCTGGGCCTACGGCTTCATTCAATCGAAGGACCGCTACACCTCGCTCGACGAGATCTCTTCGATAGCCCAGCAGTATCGCCGCGAGCACATCCCCATGGACGTCATGGTGCAGGACTGGTTCTGGTGGAAGCACAAGGGCGATCCTGTGTTCAATAACAACTACCACGATGTGCCGGAGGCGCTCAAGAAACTTCACGGCGAGCACGTCCACACCATGATCTCCACCTGGGCCATGTTTGACACCGACTCCGACACGTACAAGAAGATGGACGCCGAAAACCTGCTGGTTCCCCGCGCGCACGTCTATGACGCCACCAACCAGCGGGCTCGCGATGTCTATTGGGAGAGCCTTCCGGGCAAGCTCTTCGCCGAGGGATGGGACTCCTTCTGGCTGGACAGCGCCGAGCCCGAGGAGTACTGGCCGCACGTCGGCGACGCCATCCTTCGCGACCGCAACATCGCGCTTGGAAACGGCGCTATCTATACCAACATCTATCCGCTGATGCACAACGAAGGCATTCAGCAGCACTGGCGCGCGACCACGGATCGGAAGCGCGTCTTTCTGCTCACGCGCTCGGCGTTTGCCGGGCAGCAGCGCGTCGGCGGCACGGTCTGGTCGGGCGACGTCTACAGCAGCTTCTGGGCGCTCTCGCGCCAGGTGCCCGCCGGGCTCAACTATGCGCTCTCCGGCATGCCCTACTGGACCACCGACATCGGCGGCTACTTCCCGCTCTATGACGGCCAGAGCAGCGACCCCGCCTATCAGGAGCTGTATCTGCGCTGGTTCGAGTTCGGCGTCTTCTGCCCCATCTTCCGCACTCACGGCCACCGCCCGCACAACGAGCTCTGGTCCTACCCCAGCATCGAGCCCTCGCTGATCGAGTACGACAAGCTCCGCTATCGCATGATGCCCTACATCTATTCGCTGGCGTGGCGGGTCTCGAGCGACGACTACACCATCGAGCGCCCGCTCGTGATGGACTTCCGTGCCGATCCCGCGACCTGGAACATCGGCGACCAGTTCATGTTCGGCCCTGCGCTGATGGTGAATCCTGTGACCGAGGCGAAGAGCACCGCGCGCCGCGTCTATCTGCCCAAGAACGCGCAGTGGTACGACTTCTGGACAGGAGCGAAGACCGAGGGAGGCCAGTTCCTTCAGGCTGCCGCGCCGCTTAATCGCATCCCGCTCTACGTGCGCGCCGGCTCCATCCTTCCTCTCGGCCCTGAAGAGGAGTACGCCGACGAAAAGGTGAACGCCCCGATCGATCTGCGCATCTTCCCCGGCGCCGATGGAACCTTCACCCTCTATCAGGATGAGGGGGAAAACTACGACTACGAGAAAGGGAAGTCCTCCACCATCGCCCTCGCGTGGACCGACGCCGGTCGTACTCTCACCCTGGGCGCGCGTCAGGGAAGCTACCCGGGCATGCCCTCCCAGCTGGAGTTCCGCATCGTGCTGGTGCGTCCCGGCCACGGAGTGGGCGAGCCCGAGGCATCCAACCCCGACAAGGTCTTCACCTATAACGGCTCGGCGATGAAGATCAGTTTGAGATAGATTGCCGTTCTCCAGCCGCTCGATGCAGCAGTGCGCGCACCTCGTCATCGCTGGTCTGCGCAAAGTTCCTGTACCACTGGCCCACGGCCACAAACTCAAACGGCGTGTAGAGGCAGAGCGCCGCATCCGCTTCCTTGTCCAGCTCCTCGCACGTCGACCGCGCCGCCACCGGCACGGCCACGACAATTCGTTTCGGATGCTCCTGCCGCAAAGCGGCTACAGCCGCGCGCATCGTGTAGCCCGTGGCGAGGCCATCGTCAACCAGAAAGATCGTCCGGCCGCTCACCTCCAGTGGCGCACGCTCTCCCCGATAGGCGCGTTCGCGCCGCTCCAGCTCCTGCAGCTCGCGCGCCGTCGTCTCTTCCATCTGCGCCGGGGTGATCCGGAGAGCTTCGACAACCTCTTCGTTCATCACGCACACGCCGCCGGAGGCGATGGCTCCCATGGCCAGCTCCTCGTGCCCGGGCGCGCCGAGCTTCCGCACTACAAAGACATCCAGCGGAGCGTGCAGCATGCGCGCGACCTCAAACCCCACCGGAACGCCGCCGCGCGGCAACGCCAGCACCAGCAGCGCCTCCTGCTGCGACTTTTGGGCGGCGAGCTCCTGTTGGACGAACTCGCGAAGCCGCGCGCCCAGGCGCTGTCCCGCCTCGACGCGGTCTTGAAAGAGCATCGCCGGCCTCCCTCCTCGTTCGCAGGATGCAGCCCGGTCGCGCCGGGTGGCCGACTGCACCCGGCAAAATGATCCCAAAGGGACATTTTCTCCCTTAAAGTTGCGACGTAGTGCTGCGGGGATAGATAGCTGAAGGCGCAGCCGGTCGTCTTCGCGCCCGATCGTGATAACCAAAGTAGGGAATCGAGAGTGGGCCTCCTGAGCTCGCGCTTGCCGCCGCAAGGCTAAAGGGTTCTCTTATAGGTGGCTGGCAATAGTAGAAAGGCTCTACGAAGCCATCTCACTCATTTGTATCGGCGTCACCCGCGCCTTCGGAGGCGGCAGGCTGCGGGGAAGAACCTGCAGGTTGGCCAGCAGCGCCTCGGCCGGCATCGGCCTTCCGAAGAAGAAGCCCTGGGCGCGATCGCATCGCCGCCGAGCCAGGAAGGCGCGCTGCTCTTCCGTCTCCACGCCCTCGGCGACCGCCTCGATGCCCAGCCCGTGGGCCATGGCAATCATCGTTCGCACGATGGACGCAGCGTTAGGATCCTCGGGGCACTTGGAGACGAAGCTTCGATCGATCTTCAGCCGGTCCACCTTGTGCTCCAGCAGGTACTTGAAGCTGGAGAAGCCGGTCCCAAAATCGTCCAGAGCGATGCGCACGCCCAGCGAACGCAGACGGCTCAGCGCCTCGATCGTGTCGGGCGAGCTGATCATCAGGGTGTACTCAGTAATTTCCAGCTCCAGGTCGGCGGGGGCCAGACCTGATCCGCGCAGCGCGCGCTCCACCAGCTGGGTGATGTTCTGCTGCACAAACTGGCGCGGCGACAGGTTCACTGCGATCATGATGCGCCGTCCCAGGCGCTCCTGCATCTGACGGCCCTCGATGCAGGCCCGCTCGATGACCCACTGTCCCAGCTGCAGGATGAATCCGGTCTCCTCGGCCGTGGTAATGAACTCGCTCGGCGCCAGCAGGCCGCGCTGCGGATGCCGCCAGCGCAGCAGCGCCTCCACGCCCTGGAGCTCGCCCGTGCGGCAGTTCACCAGCGGCTGATAGAAGAGCACCATCTCGTCGTTAGTCAACGACTGGCGCAGATGCGCTTCCAACTCCAGATCGTCCGCGCCGGCCTCGACCAGCGCATTGGAAAAGACCTGCAGGCAGTTGCGGCCGCTCTGCTTGGCGGCATACATGGCCGCGTCAGCATGGCGCAGCAGCGAAGCCGTATCGTCTCCCCAGCGCGGGAACAGGCACAGCCCCATGCTGGCGGTCACAATCAGCTCTCTGTGGGCCAGGTGCAGCGGAACCTGCAGCTTGCCGGCGATGCGGCCGGCCGCCTTCACCGCGTCCTCCTCCGACCGGCAGTTCGGCATGATGACGATGAACGTATCGCCGCTGGCCCTCGCAACCGTATCCGTGCAGCGGACCGAACGCCGCAGGCGCTCTGCCATCAATACCAGCAGCTCATCCCCTACACCATGTCCAAGCGATTCATTGATGCGCTTGAAGTTGTCCAGGCCCACCGACAAGACCGCCAGAGGCTGCTCGATGCGCCGCGCCTTTGCCACCGCCTGCTCGAGCTTCTCGCGCAACTTCATGCGGTTGGGAAGTGCAGTTAACGCATCATGTTGCGCCAGAAATGTAATGGAATCGATGAGCTTCTTGCGCTCCGAGATGTCATACGCCGTGGTCAGATATCCGGTCACAGCGCCGCTCTCGCCGCGCAGCGTCGTCAGCGACACGTGCACCGGGACCCGGGTTCCGTCCTGGCAGACGTAGTGCCAATCGGCCTCCGCGCTGGCCCGCTGTCCCAGCGAAGAGAGCAGGGATGAGAACGTCGGCGCCGGCGCCTCGCCCGCGGCATCGCGCCCCGGGGTTCCAAGACGGTCGCGCAGCTCGTCAGGGTCGTGCAGCTGTACCAGTGAAAGCTGGCCCACCAGCTCTTCGCTGCGATAGTGCGTCAGCCGCTCCGCCGCCGCATTCATGGCGGTGATCGTGCCCGTCGCATCGGTGGCCAGAATGGCAAACGGCGCATCCTGGATCAGCGACTGCGAGAAGCGGTGCAGTTCGTCCACCTGCCGCTGTTTGGAGCGCTCGCCCGAAAGATCGTGCAGGGTCACCGCCACGCCGCTCTGAATCTTCATCGCGCGCAGGTCGAACCACAGCTCATCGCCGGCTTCGCTGACATAGCGAATCTCTCCGGCATAAGGAAGTCCTGTGCGCGCCACCTGCCGCAGCCGCTCAAACAGGCTGCTCTCGGGCAGCGTCGGCAGCACCTTGCTCAGCTGCGTGCCGATCAGGTCGCGCCGCCGCATCAGCAGCAGCTTCTCCGCATTCGCGTTCGCAAAGCTGAAGCGGAAGTCGACGATCTTGCGCAGTTTGCCGCGCTCGCATTCAAGAATAAAGAACGCCTGCCGCCCGGTTTCGGCAGCGGAGAGAAAGCGCTCCTGCGCCTGTTCGGCCGCCATGCCGAACTCCGCCACCTTGCGCAACAAGGGCAGCAGCAGAAGTACACCGGCCGCCAGCACCAGGGAGTTCAACGCCGCAAACGGTTCTGGATGGGCTGGACTTCCGCGGCCCAAATCGACAAGGTCCAGGAGCCGTCGAATGCCGCAGAAAAAGAGGACAAACGCGAGTCCGCCGGCTGCCATCTGCAGCATGCCGTGCTTCCGCATCGACCAAGCCAATTTGCCCAGTACAACGCAGGCCAGGGCGCAGGCCGTCAGCGTCAAAACGTCAGCGCCGGCGCGCAACCATAGCAACGTGGCTGCCGTAGAATCGCCCAGCAGCTGGCCTAGCCAGCCGTTCTTCCAAAGTCCCAGTTCAGCGATGAGAGCCAGCACCACGCACACCGCCACGCCAACATTCAGAAGCTGGTCACGGCTGCGATTAGACTCGGCGGCGCTCTGCATTGATTCTTTCTAGTAAGAGGGCGCTGCCCCTGAAGCAGACTCGGCAGGGACCGGGGCAGGCTCAATCAGGAACGTACCATCGCCGTCGCTGGTTTGTAGCTCTATTTTCTGTTGCTTTTAGGGTGTTGAACATGACGCATCGGTTGTAGGATGTGCCGAAAAGGCCGTCGTTACTGTGTGTTTCCTGCACACCGGCCACCGCAATTCCTCAACCGGGGCAGGTAAGTAACGAGGTTCTCCCATTTACTCGCCTTTACTCGCCATAGGGCACCCAGATGTTCTTCACCTGCGTCGCGTGGCGGAGATACCAGCGGCCCTCAGCCTGTTTGGGATCGAACCAGTCCACCGCGACTCCCTCATTCGTCCACACCTGTTTCAAATTACCAACCGACCCCAGCTTCACCAGCACCGACGACGCCTCATCCCGGAAGCTCCAGATCGCGTCTACGTCATCATGCTCGGCCAGCGTCTTGCCCAGCTCGGTCGGTTTGCCCGAGACAAGATTCACAACGCCGCCTGGCAGATCGCTCGTATCGAGCACCTGATACAGCTCGCCCATCAGCGTCGCGCAACGCTCGCTCGGCACGGCGACGACCGCATTGCCCATCGCAATCGCCGGAAAAATTAAGGACAGCAATCCCAGCAGCGGAGCGTCGTCCGGCGCCAGGATGCCGACAGTGCCAATCGCCTCCTTCATCGCCAGCGTCACCATGCGGAACGGCGGATTGTGCACCGAACCCTCGAACTTGTCACACCACGCCGCATACGAGAAAGCCCGCTCGACCGAATAATCGAACTCGATCGCTGCCTGATCCGCGCCTACAAACGCCGCCAGCTTCGCGACGATCTCCGCGTGCCGCTGCACCAGATTTTCGGCGATGTAATACAGCACCTGCGCGCGCAGATGCGCCGCGGCCTTCGCCCACTTCGTCCCCGCAGGCCGCGCCGCCTCCACAGCATTGCGAATGTCCTTGCGATTTCCCAGCGGAGCCTCGCCGACGAGCTTTGCATCGCGCCCATACACCGGAAAGCTGTACCCCGAATCGGGCCGTGCCTGCTTGCCGCCGATGTACTGCTTCACCGTGCGGTCGATGCCCGGCGCATTGTGATCTCTGATCTCTGTTCTCTCATCCCTCTCCACTGGCTCCGTCACCAGCTCCACCTTCGCCTTCTCCCCATGTGTCCACGCCGGCACGAGGTACTCAACCATCCCCTCCTTGCCGCCCTCGCGCCCATAGCCACTCTCGCGATACCCGCCAAACCCGCACGCCGCGTCAAACAAATTCGTCGAGTTCACCCACACCACGCCGGCCTTCATCTGCGCAGCGACATCGAGCGCCACGTTGATGCTCTCGCTCCACACGCACGCAGCCAGGCCATAGGTCGTATTGTTCGCCAGCTCCACAGCTTCGGCTGGCGTACGGAAGGTCATCGACGCCAGCACCGGCCCAAAGATCTCCTCCTGCGCCACCGTCGAGCTAGGATGCACATCGGTCAGCAGCGTCGGCCGCAAAAACAATCCCTTGCTCGGAATCGGCATCTCCGGCTGCCAGCACGTCGCGCCCTCCGCGACGCCCATCGCAATCAGCTTCACAATGCGGTCGTACTGCACCTGATCGACAATCGCGCCGATATCGACCGCCTTGTCTAAAGGCGACCCAACTCGCAGCGTCTCCATCCGCGCGCGAATCTTCTCATACAGCCGCTCCGCCACGCGCTCCTGCACCAGCAGCCGCGACCCCGCGCAGCAAACCTGCCCCTGGTTGAACCAGATGCCGTCGACCAAGCCCTCAACTGCCGAATCCAGATCCGCATCATCGAACACAATGAACGGACTCTTCCCGCCCAGCTCCAGCGACAGCTTCTTGGCCGTCTTCGCCGTCGCCTTGCGAATGATCCGCCCCACCTCGGTCGATCCGGTGAACGCAATCTTGTCGATCTCCGGATGCTCGACGATCGCCGCGCCCGTCCGCCCATCGCCGTTGATGACATTGAGCACGCCCTTGGGCAGCCCAATCTCTTCGGCAATCTCGGCCATCGCGATGGCAGTCAGCGGCGTGTACTCCGCCGGCTTGATCACCACCGTATTGCCTGCCGCCAACGCCGGAGCCACCTTCCACGCAAACATCAGCAGCGGAAAGTTCCACGGAATAATCTGCCCGACGACGCCCACCGGCACATAGCCGCGAAACTCCTCGCCGTCGAAGCCACTGCCAGCCCCGCCAGACTCCAGCGTGCCCAGCAGCTGCGCCCACCCGGCATGGTGATAGAAGTGCCGCGCCACCAGAGGAATATCGATATCGCGCGACTCTCGAATCGACTTCCCATTGTCCATCGACTCCAGCACCGCGAGCCTGCGCGAGTGCTTCTGCACCTGCCGCGCAAACGCATACAAGTAGCGTGCCCGCTGATGCCCCGTCAGCGCCTGCCATCCCGGCAGCGCCGCCTTCGCCGCCTTCACCGCCCGGTCCACCTCTGTCGCATCGGCGGCATCCACCGTAGCCAGCACGTCACCCGTCGCAGGATTCTTCACCGCGAACGCCCTCAAGCTCGCGCCCTTCGTAGCGGAACCCGTCGGCGTAAACGCCCCATCGATAAAGTGCCCAAAGGTGCGCTTATGAGCGTCGAGCCACCGGTTCACCTCACCCGGATCCTCCGGCGCTGGACCGTATTCCATCGAATGAAACTTCTCCACTATGCTGCTTGCCATGCTTTCGCCTTTGCCTTTCTTTCTGTCATTCCCGCAGGTAATCTGTTGTTGCTTTTGCCGTTGTGTATCTGGCAAGCGCGATTCATCCTGTGGCGTGTAACGGGATTGCTCTTAGAGCCTGAACCGTATTCGTCATATCAACGAGTTGAGCGCTGTCGAATCCCATTCGATCATGTGCGACCCAATGCAGGTATTCGGCCAATTCAGAATCAGGTGCTGCTGACACAAGCAGTTCATAAACGCGACCAATGTAAAGGTCGTATTCATCCTGTGCGTTTGGCTCCTCCTTGACTCCGATAGGGTCCCAAACATTCAGAAGAACATCATGAATCCCCGAATACAATCTTCCAGCTTCCGCTGCATGCAATTCCATAAACTTCAACTCTTGCTGTGCAGTTGATTCAGTGCGAGCAGCATCTTGAAGACGATGCCGACGAATAAGAACATATCGTGCCGCACCACCTAATCCGAATAGGATGAGCACCCTGAGCGCGTATGCATTGCTCCCTAACCCGTGAACAAAAAAAGTAGCAATAAGGATAATTACGACTGCAAAGAAGCTTGTTAGTGCGAGTCGAAATAAAGAAATTGACTTGCGTCTTGTCTGCTGCGCTGCATCGAGCTTTGTTTTGGCGTCTTCTAGATAGCGGTGGTCGAACTCAAGAGCATCAAAGGTAGGTTCGTACATCGTGTACGTGCCGGGCTGTGGAGTTGACTCCATCATGATTACCTAACTCTCACGCAATCGGGTGCCGGTACGTCGCGCTGTACCTTCCCGTCACAAAGTGCTCCAGCTGCCGCTCGATATCGCCGAGCATCGAGCTCGCCCCATACCTGAATAAGGTCGGCTCCAGCCACGGCCTGCCGAGCTCATCCTTCATCGTGGCCATCCACTCCATCGCCTGCTTGGCGCTCTTGATGCCGCCCGCCGGCTTGAACCCGACCGCCATCCCCGTCCGCTCCGCATACTCACGAATCGCGCGAATCATCACCAGGCTCACCGGCAGGGTCGCATTCGTAGCTTCCTTGCCGGTCGAAGTCTTGATAAAGTCCGAGCCCGCCATCATCGCCACCCAGCTCGCCCGCGCGACGTTTCTCAAAGTCAGCAAATCTCCTGTACCTAAGATCGCCTTCATGTGCGCCGCGCCGCACGCCTCCTTGAACGCCGCGACCTCGTCATACAGCGCATTCCACTCGCCATTGAAGACATGCGCGCGTGTAATCACAATGTCGATCTCGCTCGCACCTGCCTCCACGCTCCGCCGAATCTCAGCCACGCGCGTCTCCAGCGGGCTCAGCCCGGCAGGGAAGCCCGTCGACACCGCAGCCACCGGAATGCCCGAGCCCTCCAGCGCCTTCACCGCCGTCTCCACAAACGCGTGGTACACGCACACCGCACCCACGTGCAGCTTCAGCTCCTCAATCTTCAGCGCCTTCACCAGATGGTCTTGCAAGGGTTTGCGCGCTTTTGCGCATAGACGCTTGACCCGCTCGGCCGAATCATCGCCGCTCAGCGTCGTCAGATCCATACACGCAATCGCGCGCAGCAACCATGCCGCCTGCCACTCCTTCTTCACGCTTCGCCGCGTCCCAATTGTCCCCGCCCGACGCTCCACCGCGCTCGTATTCACCCGAACCTCTTCCACCCATTCGAGGTTCAGCGGCATCTTCCGGTTCGGCTCCAGCGCGTGCCCGTGGAGCGTTACCGTTGGTGCCTTTTCATCCACTCTCACCGTCTCATCCGTCTTCACGGCCATAAAGATCTCCATCCGGACCCAAACAACCCGGCCCGCCAGAAGACCGGCAGGCCGCTACTGCTAGAACCAAGAGTGTATACCCGCTCGTTGTCGTACACTCGTTCCTCGTGAACCCCTCGCCCAGCCGAACGCCGCGCCCTCTGCCCGTAGGCCCGCGTACGCCAACAGCAGCCTCACACCTCGATCCAAGAGAGCCATGAAGCCGCGAAGCTCAACCCATCCACGCCGCATCCTCGTCACCCGCTCCGCACATCAGTCCTCCGAGCTCGCCGGCCTCCTTCGCTCTCTCGGCGCCGAGCCCATCCTCATCCCCACCATCCAACTCACCGAACCCTCCTCCTTCGCTGCCCTCGACGCCGCGCTCACACACCTTTCATCCGTGGGGCCGGACACCTTCCACTGGCTCGTCTTCACCAGCGCCAATGCGGTCGAAGCCTTCCATCGCCGGCTCCCCTCGCCGTTGCCGGGGGCGAAGAAACTCCGCATTGCCGCCATCGGCCCGTCCACGGCGCGCGCCCTCCAGGCCATCGGTCTCACCGCCGATCTCATTCCGCCGCAGGCCGTCGCCGAATCGCTCACCGGAGCTCTGCTCCCGCACGCTCGCCAACGCGACGGCTTGGCCACTCGCTTTCTCCTCGTCCGTGCCGACGAGGCCCGCGAGCGCCTGCCCGAAACCCTCCGCGCGGCTGGAGCCGACGTCACTATCGCGCCCGCCTACCGCACGATCATTTCCCAGGACTCCATCCCCGCCATCCGCGCTCTCTTTGCCCCCGGCGCAGATTCTCTCGACGCCATCACCTTCACCAGCTCCTCCACCGTCCGCAACCTGCTCGCACTGTGCGAAGCGGCTGCCGTCGCGTTCCCCCTCGGCCCATTGCGCATCTCCATCGGGCCGATCACCAGCCAGACGCTTCGCAACGCCGGTCTCGCGCCCGATGCCGAAGCCCCCGAGGCCACCATCGCCTCGCTGGCCCGGACCGCCGTCGGCACTCCGCGGGCGCGACCATTGTCCCGAAAGTGACGGCACGCATACAGAGCGTCTGCCGGTTCGTCTATTGGATATAGGGTGGGTGCTCGGCGAAGATAGAAGTCGGCGCTCGAATGCCGTGACCGAATACCGCAACCGAATGCGAAGGACAAGAAGTGCGAGATCCCCAAGCCGACTCGAACGCGGATGATCGCAGGATCGCGCCAACCTACGCCGCTGCCTTTCACTGCATCGGGACCGACTGCGAAGACCACTGCTGCAAACACTGGGATATCCCGCTCGACAAAGGCACCTACGCCGAATATCAACTCTTTCCCGTGGAGAAGCTGGGCTCGGTCGTGCGCGACTTCGTGACCCTCAGTCCCGCGGGCTCGCCGGATGGGCTTTACGCGCACATACGCAGGCAAACGTCGGGAGTCTGCCCGTTCTTCGGACCTGACCGGCTCTGCGGCATTCAAAAGGAATACGGTCCCGCGTTGCTGTCCGCGAGCTGTTCCATCTATCCACGCTCTCTCAGTCATGTGGATGCCGTGCTCGAAGGCACGCTCAGCCTTTCCTGCCCGGAGGCCGCGCGCAACGTCCTGTTGAATCCCGACTTCCTGCAGGTCGAAGGAGACCTGTTCTCGGGCGACTTTCGAACCGACAACACCTATCAGCTATCGCGTGCCGGATGGGAGTCCGTCAGCGAGCCGTTTCGTTTCTTCCATGCAGCGCGTTCCGTCCTGATCGAGATTGTCAGAGACCGCTCGCGTCCGCTGTGGGAGCGGCTCTTGCTGATCGGCTGCCTTTGCATGCGCCTGGAGGGGATCGCCTCCTCGCGCACGGAGGGAGCTGTGGACGCGCTGCTGAGTGACTACCGTCAGCTGGCCGGAAACGAACAGTTGCATGTCGAGCTGCAAGCGCTGCCCAGTCAGCCGAAGCTCAGGCTGGAGGTCGTCCTCGCGCTGACCTCGGAACGCGTCGAGGAAAAGACATGCGAAGATCGCTTTCGCGATACCTTCTGGACCTTCATCGAGGGCATCGGCTCCGCTTCGCCGTCGGGTCCCGAAGACGACCTCGGCCGTCTTCTCTACGCGGAGCAGATCTACCATCGCCCTTTTTTCGAGAGATCGCCGTTCATCCTTGAGAACTATCTGCTCAACTACATCTTTCAAAACCTATTCCCGTTCGGCCAGGCCGGCAGCGACCGCTTTGTGCCGCGCACCATCTTCGAGGAGTGGGTTCTGATGACGACGCAGTTTGCATGGATCGACACGCTTCTCATCGGCATCGCCGGTCACTACAAGGAAGACTTCGCCGAGGAGCATGTCGTGCGCACGATTCAATCGTTTACGCGGGCCGTGGCGCACTACCCAGGGATTTTGAACTCCATCGAGCAATACATCACCGCCCGCAAGCTGAATGATCTCCGCGGAATGGCAGTGATGCTGAAGGCCTAAACTCTTCTCGAACTTTTGTCGCGGCATGTAGCTTGCACATCCGAATGCAGGGAAAGGTCTGGTACTCGCGAGAGTGGGCGAACACAAAAAACATCTTTGCCCATGCGGCAGCGGGAAGCACCTGCGGGCGTGCTGCGGAAGGCCTTCCAGCAACGCCAAGCTGGAGCTGGAGGAGACGGCCTGGCGTCTGTCCAAAGAAGGAAAGCATCGCGAGGCCTGCGAGGTCTTTGAAAGACGCGTGGCGCTCAGCCCGGACAATCCCATGATCTGGAACGATCTGGGCAACGAGTATGCCGCGGCGGGAGAGATGGATAAGGCGCTGGCGGCGTTGAAGCGCGCGCACGAGGTCTTTCCCGCCTATCCGCTGCCGCTGTACAACCTGGGCAAATACACGCTGGATCGCTGCGCGGAGCTACAACAAGCTGGCTCGTCAGCGAAGGCACGGCTTCACGATCTGGCCGCCGAAGCAATCGGCTACTTCAAGCAAAGTCTGGAGAGAGATCCTGACAACGCCGCCTGCCACCAGAATCTTGCGATTGCTTATGCCCTGACCGACGACGCAGATAAGGCCAGAGCTCACACGATGGAGGCCTTAAGGCTCGACCCATCCTTGAAACAACCGTTGAGGCAATTGGCAGAAAATACCAGGAACTGATTTCGCTTACGACACGACGCCTGCTTCTTTGATGTAGTCACTTCGCGAACTCTGTACTTATTGTTGAAGCCCCATACTTACGGACTTTTAGCGGATCTCTTACGGCTTTCTAACGGGCTCCCGCCCTAGCATAGCCGCTGGTGCAGCTGATAAACACAGCATCGCCAGGCGGAGACTATGGGACATAGAAGTAGCAGAACCTGTTTATTACTAGTAGCTAGCTTTAGCCTTCTAAGTCGCATCTCAGCTCTGAAGGCTCAGAATAGTGATCTTGGCTCAAGCCACCCACATACGCAGGTCGCGGCGAGCGGAGCTTCGAACGCCGGCGAGCATGATCTATCAAACCAAAACTTCTTTCAACGCCTTGCGAACTTTTACAGCGAAGATTGGCATGGCACTCTGCCATCGACCCCATCCCCACAACGTCGAATGCTCGATGCCCCGCTGGATTCGCCGCCGTTTCCAAGCTCAGATTGGGGTTATGGTGGCTCTCCCGCGATTGGCATACCCGATGGCAACACCTATCCGCTGATGACGGCGCTGAAGCTGGAGAACAGCCGGACGAAGGTATACGGCTGGGTTGCTCCAAGCTTCAATTACAGCACCTCGGATAAGAACAACTTTCCGCTAACCTACGTTGTATTCCCCAATAGCGTGGTATTAAACCAGGCCGTGATCTATATCGAGCGGTTACCCGATACCGTTCAAAATATCCATTTCGACTGGGGTTACCATCTCACCGGCTTCTTCGGCAATGATTATCGATTCACGACCGCCAAGGATTACCTCAGCCAACAGCTTCTCCAGAAGAACCGCCGCTACGGCTTCGATCCGGTCCTCGAATATATGGACTTTTACTTTCCGGTGAAGCAAGGGTTCAATATTCGCGTTGGACGATTCCTGTCCGTTCCCGGGATTGAGGCCCAGCTGGCCCCAAATAACTACAACATGACGCACTCGCTATTGTATGCAGTCGACCCCGCCACCGATAGCGGCATCATTGGTTCGCTGAAGCTATCCAAGCGATGGATGGTTCAGTTGGGTGTCTCTGCGGGCCACGACGTAGCTGTTTGGTCGGATGATGCCAGGCCGTCCGCGATCGGTTGCGTCGACTATTCCACATTGAGCAATCGCGACAACTTCTATGCCTGTGCGAATGGCATCAATGACGGTAAGTATGCCTATAACAACCTGCAGGACTTTGATGGCACCTGGTACCACAAGTTCAATGCGAAATGGCACACGGCCACGGAAGCCTGGTACATGTATGAGCGTGACGTGCCCAACGTCGCGGGCAATGTGACTAATCCAGTGCCGCCCGAGCTAGGAGCCGATGGCGCCTTCTGCACGGGCGGCGAGCTGAGATGCACGGCTTTTGAATATGCGATTGTCAACTATCTGAATCGGGAGATCAATTCAAAGCTGATGATCGGCTTCCGCTCCGACCTGTTGAACGATAAGAAGGGTCAACGCACTGGAACCTCGACGAAATACACCGAAAATACTCTCTATGCCACAAGGTATTTCGGCACCACGGTTATGGTTCGCCCTGAGATCCGTTTTGATCACTCCTGGGATCGGCCCGGTTACAACAACGGTGTGGCGACTAACCAGTTGTTTGTGGGTGCGGACCTCATCTATAAGTTCTAACCACGCGTCGCCGCCTCGCGAGTTACACATGACATGGCTCATGGCTACAGCATGCAAAAACAGAAAGCGAGCAGCACAACATCTCCTCAGTGCGAGCTCCAGGTCTTGTCTGCGGAGTTGCAGAGGTGCTCGAGCGAGCAGTCCACGCAGCGGGGCTTGCGTGCGATGCAGACCTGGCGGCCGTGGTGGATGAGTTCGTGGGAAAACTGAATCCAGCGGTCCTTGGGAATCACGCGTTGTAAATCCTGCTCGACCTTCACCGGTTCGGTGTTCTTGGTCAGCTCGAGCCTCCGTGAGAGCCGCAGCACATGCGTGTCGACGACCACGCCTGAAGCAATCCCATACCACGAGCCGAGCACGACGTTCGCCGTCTTGCGCGCGACGCCAGGAAGTTGGGTCATCTCGTCGATGGTCTTAGGCACCTCGCCATGGAACCGCTCGACGAGAACGCGCGCGGCGCCCTGGATGTTCTTCGACTTGGCGCGGAAGAAGCCGGTGGAGTGGATGATGTGCTCGAGGGCCGGCAGCGGAGCTTTGGCCATTGCTGCCGGTGTGGGGAAGGTGCGGAACAGCTCGGGCGTAACCATGTTCACGCGCACGTCCGTGCTCTGCGCCGAGAGGATCGTCGCCACGGTAAGCTCCCAAGCGTTGCGGTGGTTGAGTGCGCAGACGACGTTGGGGTAGGTCTTGCGCAGGGCGTCGAGGATGGCCGCGATGCGCTCGGGCGCGAGAGGATTTTTCGTCTTGCCGGGTTTGATCTTTGGAGAGACAGGCTCTTTGGCCGCGATCTTCTTCGCGCTGGCGGGTGGCATGCCTTCGATAGCAGCTTTGCGCTGTGCGGGGGAAAGCTTCTGTGGGGGTGGGAGTTTTTTGGCGGCGCTCTTTGCGGCAGAGGGTTTGGCGGATTTGGCGGCGATGCGGTTGGCCATGGCGGTTGGGCTTGAGGATAAACCGCCCTTGGGATCGCAAGCGTGAGGAGCAATATGCAATCACTTGATTATTATATAAACATAACATATAATTTTATGATGCTGCATAATCGTATTGCCGTTCTACGTTCGGAAAGAAGATTGAGCCGAGCTGACCTGGCCGTGGCCGTGGGAGTGAACGTACAAACGATCGGCTTTCTGGAACGGGGCGATCACTCACCGTCTCTTGAGCTGGCGTTTCGGATTGCGGGTGTTTTCAAACTGCCGATTGAAGCGGTGTTTTCGCCCGAACCGTTCCGGCTACTGAGCGAGCAAGTGTACGAGATGCAGCGGCGGGAGGCCTGACGATGCTAGCCGATGAGCCGAAATTGCACTGGTGCTGGATCGATATGCGTCCTCGCCAGCGTAGGCGCGTGGCCGTGGTATTCACATATGCGTTTCTTCTGATCGTGCCCATAGCGATGAGTGACTATAGCAGTCACCCGGGCTGGGCAATTGCCGGCCTCATTGCCGGAATGGAGACATTCGTATGGCTAAGCGTGATGCGCCGGAACGGGATTGTGAAGCGATTCGAGCCGAAGTCGTCCATGCGTATAAAGGGAATGGGCGACGTTGTGTTCGTAGAAGGGCTCGACCAATGGGCACAGTATTTTTACGGCGCACCGAACTTCGATGCAGCAAGCCCGGCCCAACAGGATGAGCTTCTGTCCCGCTTCAAGCCAGGCAAACGGCTGTTCCCAGCCAAACGCGCGGTATCCGATACCCCGTGGCTTGATGAGCGCGAATTGAAGGAGCGAGATTCGGCGGAGCGTTGGACTGCCCGCCAAGTGATGGTGGTTCTCTACGCGTGTGCAGGAATCTATACGTCATGGGCGATCAATCAGCGTCCCGTCCATCCTCTGGAAGTCGCCACCGTATTCGTGATGTGCGGTGTGGCGCTGCAGACTCTGCCTCGGGCGCGGGTACTGTGGACCGAATCGGACCCACGGGACATGCCCGGTGAACTGGCTCTGATCGAGCAAGCTGACATCTAGCAATCAGCCAGGATGGGTTCGCCGTTTGTCTGCCGCTAGCGGCTCCGTCGGCCATCAGCCCAAGCGGTCGAGCATCTCCTGCGGCTTCAAGCGCACGCACGAAAAGATGGGGAAGTCCTTGAGCGTGTAGAGCGAGATCTCGGTCTCGCGAAGCTGCTGGACGAGGTCGAGGAAGTCCTCGGGGAAGTTGGTCTCGAAGGCGACGACGAACTCCTGGTCGTCCAGACCGAAGGAGTAGGTGGTGTTGAGCTTCACGCGCGGATAGGAGAGCCCGATGCGGATGTGCTCATCCATCAGCCGCTTGCGCTCCGCGAGCGGAAGCAGATACCACGGACGCGTCTTCCAGAACGGGTAGATGAAGATGTACTTCTGGCCACCGGGACGAATCGCGCCGCGGCCTGCGCCCTCGGATTCTTCCTCGCGGCCGATCTGGTACTGCGAGCGCTTGGTCATGGCGAGGAAGTTGTGCGGCGTTTCGAGGTATCCGCCCAGCGGCGACGCCATCATCTCCGCGCGCATGCGGTTCATCTCGCCCAGGTCATAGCCGATGGACCAGACGCAGAAGTCGACGTCGCCGCGCGTGCCGATGGTGGAATAGGTGAGCGAGAGGAACTCGCCGACGCGGTTCCAGCGCTCCAACACTTCTGCAAACGCGGCCTTGTGCTCGGCCCGCTGCTCGGCTGGCAGGCGACGCCACTCCGGCAGCACGCGGTAGAAGCTGAAGCAGACGATCTGCCGCTTTACCGGCGGTGCGCCATGGGTTGCGCGCGCGGATTGCGGCCGGTCGTCTGTCGCCTTTACGGGAGTCTGAGACGTCGGAGACTCGACGGGAGCGGCGGTTGTGGCGGCGTCTGGCATAGCTCTCATGCTAACAAAGGCGCGATGCTCCACGGGAGCGGGGCGAAGCGTGCGGATCCGATTTCTTCCGGAAAGACTGTTTGGCGCGATGTAGCTTGCAGAAGCCGAACGCGGGCGAAGGCTGCCTGGAGTGACCGCATTCCCTGGTATCGCCGCTGTAGCGGACTTGTGCGCGGAGAATTTTTGGAGTGCCGACACCGGCAAGGAAGGCAAAAAGGAAAGCCCCATGAAAGTCAGATTCTGGTTCCTCATCGTGCTGATCGGTTGTGTTGCAACGGCAGCGGCTCCGGCCGCGCAAGGGCAGGGCCTGCTGGGCAGGTTGAAGCAGAAGGTGAAGGACAAGGTTGAGCAGGATACGGCGCCGGCGGCGAGTTCGACGACACCCGCCAGCGCGCTGGCCAGCGCTCCAGCGGAGGCGAGCGGAGATGCAACGGCCTCGAACGCTGGCGCCTCCGGAACTGCGCCCGACAGCATTCTGTCGTACCAGAACTACGACTTCGTGCCGGGCCAGACGATTGTCTTTGCTGACGATTTCACGAATGCGCAGGACGGCGAATTTCCGGCTCAGTGGGAGCTGCTCAAGGGGCAAGCAGTCGTCAACAAGGAGCAGGGCTATCAGACGTTCCTGCTCACCGATGGCAATTATGCTCAAGTCTCTCCGAGGATGAAGACGAAGAGCTATGTGGGGCCGGATTTCACCGTTGAGTACGATATATTCGCCGAGCATGGAGGGTATCCGCTGATTATTGAGCTCGATCATGCCAGCGACGGCAACAGCGCGTCGTTCCAGGTTGGTCCGGGAGGAGCATCGTACGACGCGGACGGTGTCAGTCTGACCGGGGATCTTCCACCCTCCATCCGGCAAGATCTCTACGACAACAAGTGGCATCACGTTGCAATGGTCTACCACAAGCCGCAGATCAAGCTCTATGTCGACCAATATCGTGTGCTGACCGTTCCGGACAGCAAGTTCGATCCGGGTTCCGTCGTGATGGAAGGGATTGGCGACCAGCAGAAGCCGATTATCTTTCGTAACGTGCGGATCGCCGATGGCGGCGGCATGAACATGATCGGCAAGAAGTTCACTGATGCCAAGATTGTCACGCACGGCATCAACTTCGACATCGACAAGGCGACGCTGCGGCCGGAGAGCATGGGCACGCTGAACCAGATCAAGAGCGTCATGGAGGGCGACCCTTCGCTGAAGTTCGAGATCGACGGGCACACCGACAACAGCGGCGAAGCGGCGCACAACCTCGCGCTGTCACAGCAGCGCGCGGATGCGGTGAAGACGCAGCTGGTCTCGATGGGGATCGATGCGGGCCGGCTGACGACCAAGGGCTTTGGCGATACCCAGCCGATGACCTCGAACGACACGCCCGAGGGAAAGGCGAACAACCGGCGGGTGGAGTTTGTGCGCGTCACGTAGCGGTGGCGACCCTGAGGCTCATTCTCTATCCAAACCGTGACCTGGATCGCTAACCGAAACAAACAGCAGATCCTTCCCCTTCGGCTTCGCTCAGGGTCAGGATGACAATTCTTATGGGGCGACGAAGAGCGTTGCAGGCATCGCCACTCGTTATACTGCAACATGAATGTCTGAAAAGCTTATCGCAGCTCTCGTGGCCTTTATTGCGGCTGGAGGCTATTCCGGCGTAGTTCTGCTCATGGCCATCCAGTCGGCGTGTATTCCGATTCCGTCGGAGATCATCATGCCGTTTGCGGGGTACGCTCTGGCGCACTCGCAGGCGACGCTCATCCTGCTGACGACGCTGGCGTCGCTGGGATGCAACCTGGGGTCCATTCCCGCTTATTGGGTGGGCGCGCGCGGCGGGCGGCCGATGGTGGAGCGCTTCGGCAAGTATGTCTTGCTGAGCCGGCGCGATCTGGACCTGGCAGAGAAGTTCTTCGCGCGCTATGGCGCCATCACTGTGCTGGTCGGGCGGATGCTGCCGATTGTGCGGACCTTCATTGCGCTGCCGGCAGGCGTTGCGAAGATGAACCAGGTCCGTTTTCACATCTACACGTTTATCGGCTCGTGGCCGTGGTGTTATGTGCTGGCCTATGTGGGGATGAAGCTGGGGGCGCGTTTCCAGACAGACCCGCGTTTCAAGGAGATATTCAATCGCTTCCATCTGGGGGTGGAGGTGGTGATTGTCGCTGGAATTATCTGGTTTGTGTGGACGCACTGGAAGAACCGGACGGGCGCGGAAGCACGATAATCGCTGGCCTTTGTTTGCATCGGATTCCAGCGGTGAGCGATACTGATTTGTCCGCTTAAGGAAAATTTGCCTCATTAGAAGGGTAGTTCTGCAATGTCGAATTCCGACGCCGCACAACAGGGAGCGGCGAGCATCAAGCCTCACACAGGAAAACTAGGCATCATGATTCCCGGCATGGGCGCGGTTGCGACTACGTTCATTGCCGGCGTGGAAGCGGTGCGCCGCGGCTTCGCCAAGCCGATCGGATCGCTGACCCAGATGGGCACGATCCGGCTGGGCAAGCGCACGGAGAATCGCACGCCGCTGGTCAAGGATTTCGTCCCGCTGGCTCCGCTGAACGATCTGGTCTTTACGGGCTGGGATATCTTCGGCGGCAACCTGTACGATGCGGCGAGAACCGCGCAGGTTCTGGATCGCGACCAGCTTGACAGCATGAAGCCGTTTCTGGAGGGCATCGAGCCGATGCCGGCGGCATTCAACCAGCACTACGTCAAGCGGCTCGAAGGCAAGAAGATCAAGACCGGCAAGAACAAGTGCGATCTGGCCAACCAGATTCGCAATGACATTGCCGAGTTCAAGACGAAGACGGATCGCCAGGTGATGATCTGGACGGGCTCGACCGAGATCTTCCTGCAGCAGACTGAGGTTCATCAGACGCTGGACGCGTTCGAGAAGGGTTTGGTCAATGATGATCCGAATATCGCGCCTTCGATGCTCTACGCGTGGGCGGCGTTGAAGGAGGGCATTCCGTTTGCGAATGGCGCGCCCAATCTCACTGTCGACATTCCGGCGCTGCGCGAGCTCTCGAAGAAGATGAATGCGCCGATCTGCGGCAAGGACTTCAAGACCGGGCAGACCTTCCTCAAAACGGTGATTGCTCCGGCGCTGAAGACGCGCAATCTCGGCTTGAGCGGATGGTACTCGACGAATATTCTGGGCAACCGTGACGGCGAGGTGCTGGACGATCCGGAGAGCTTCAAGACCAAGGAAGAGTCGAAGCTGGGAGTGCTGGAGTACATCCTGCAGCCGAGCAAGAATAAAGAACTGTACGGCGACATCTACCATAAGGTGCGGATCAACTACTATCCGCCGCGCGGCGACAATAAGGAAGGCTGGGACAATATCGATCTCTTCGGATGGCTCGGCTACCCGATGCAGCTGAAGATCGATTTTCTCTGTCGCGACTCGATTCTCGCAGCTCCGCTGGCTCTGGATCTTTGCTTATTCATGGACCTTGCGGCACGCACGCCGAGCCTGCGCGGGCTGGGCATTCAGGAGTGGCTGAGTTTCTACTTCAAGGCGCCGGACTTTCTGCCCGGGCTTTACCCGGAGCACGATCTGTTTATTCAATCGATGAAGTTGAAGAACACGCTGCGCCACATTATGGGCGAAGATCTCATTACGCATCTTGGTCTCGACTACTACGGCGAGTAGATGCTGCAACAAGCGAAGAAGCTCCGGAGCCTGAGCTGCCGGGGCTTTTCTTTTGCGAGCGATGCTGCGGCTACGGTAATACCTTGAGGATCTCGGCCCAGAGCGGTTTGACGCCGTTCTCCGATTTGGAAGAGACGGGGAGGATGTTCTCTTCGCCGTGGCCGCTTCGCAAGGCAGCGAGAGATTTCATGAGCGCGTTACCGCCCAAGCGGTCGGCCTTCGTCGCTACGACGAGATGAGGGCGCTGCATCAGGCGCAAGGCCTCGATCAGCTGCGTGTCGCTGGGCTGCGGCGGAATGTTTGAGTCCACGAGGCAGATGCAGAGGGCCAGGGTTTCGCGGTCGGCAAGATAGGGCTCGATGAACTTCGGCCATTCGGCGGAGATCGATTTGGAGATCTTCGCGTAGCCGTAGCCGGGGAGATCGGCGAAGATCAGCGAGGGCCTGGCGTTGAACTTTTGTGGAGTGCCTTCGTGAAGGGCAAAGAAGTTGATGGCGCGGGTTCGGCCGGGAGTGGACGAGACCTTTGCTTCCTGCGAGCCGAGCAGAGCGTTGATCAGCGACGATTTGCCGACATTTGAACGGCCCAGAAAGGCGATCTCGGGCGCATCGGCAGTACGAGCCGCCGCCGGGAAGTGCTCTGGATCTGTTGCGGAGAGTAGAAACTTTGGCACCATGCGCATGAGATCAGCTTAGAGCATTTCTCCTGACACTCTGCAGTTGGAGAAAGCATCGAATGCCGTTTTCTTCGCGGGAAAACGGCGCAAGCCTCTGTGGCTTCCCGGTACATCTTCAGGAGAAATGCTCTAGCGCCTGCTGCCGTACTCCGTGCTGCTCTCGTTACAATGAACCTTCGGAGAGATTGAGACGATGAGCGATACGCGCACCTTTGCGCATGCGATGCTTCGCGAGATTTATGAGCAGCCCGAGGCGCTGGCGAGGACGATTGAGCGATATGTCGCCGACGGGCGGTGGCGCTTCTCGAACCGGGAAGAGGCGGCTGAGTGCTTTCGCCGGCATAAGGATGTTGTGATTGCGGCCAGCGGCTCCAGCCGTCATGCGGGCGTGGCCGCGGAGATCATGTTTGAGGATTCGGCCGGTTTGGCCGTCGATGTCGAGTATGCGAGCGAGTACATCACGCGATCGACGAACACGAAGCGCGATCCGGCGGTGCTGGTAATTTCGCAGTCCGGAGAAACGGCCGACACGCTGGCGGCCTTGCGAGAGGCCAAGCAGCGCAAACATCCGACACTGGCGATTACGAATGTCGAGTCTTCGACGATGGCGCGCGAGGCGGATGTATCGCTGCCTACGGCGGCCGGTGTAGAGCGTGCGATTCCTGCGACTAAAAGTTTTACGACTCAGCTTGCGGTGTTGCGTTTGCTCAGCCTTCTTGCCGCTGAGGCGCGCGGCACTATGGACGCCGCGGAGCAGCAACGGCAGATTGCTGCCTTGTGGGAGCTGGCGCCGGCGATCGAGCGGCAGCTTGACGGCTGGCGAAGCGCGACGGAGCGACTGGCGGAGCGGTACAGCTCGGCGAAGACGTTGCTGTATCTTGGGCGCGGCATTCACTATGCGATTGCGCGAGAGGGCGCGCTGAAGCTGAAGGAGTCGTCGTATATTCATGCGGAAGGCTATCCGGCAGGCGAGCTGAAGCATGGGCCCAATGCACTTGTCTCGGACGATGTGCCGTTGGTTGTGATCGCCACGGTTGACTGGCAGGACGCTGAATCTGTGCTGCGCTATGAGAAGACGGTCGCGCTGCTGGATGACATGCGAACCCAGGGCGCGAGGACGATTGCGATTGGGAACGCGGGAGATGAGACGATTCGAGCGCTCGCGTCAGAGCTGGTTGAGATCGAGCCGGCGCTTGAGTATCTGCTGCCGATCGTAGAGATCATTCCACTGCAGATGTTCGCCTACTTCATGGCCGTCGAGAACGGCGTGGATGTCGATCGGCCGCGCAATCTGGTGAAATCTGTGGTTCGCGAGTGAGGTTCGTGGAAGGAACAGTATGATGGGTTCGGAATCCGTTCTGCGCCAGCCGAATGAGCTGACTACTGCGCAACGTTGAGGAGGATTCGTGGATCAGGCGGAAGAGCTGCGGCTTCGCGTCGGTAAATATTGGCGATGGTTCTCGGCGTTCGCCCTTCTTTCCGTTTTTCTGGTCCTTGCTGTGCGAGTGTGCGCGGCGCAGAGTGCTGCAACAACCTTGATGCGGCCCTCCGGTGTGGCGTATGACGCGGCAGGCAATCTGTTTGTCGCCGATGCCGATCGAAATCAGATCCTTGAGATTACTCTGGCCGGTCTGCTGAAGGTGGTGGCAGGAACAGGCGTGCAGGGATTTGCGGGAGATGGCGGTCTCGCGACTGCGGCCGAGCTGAATGCGCCGCAGGGTGTCGCGATTGGGGCGGATGGCACGGTCTACATTGCGGATACCGGCAATCAGCGCATTCGCGCGGTGCAGGGTGGGCAGATCACAACGATCGCAGGAGGAGCTGCGGGATTTTTCGGCGATGGCGGATTGGCCTCCGCGGCGGAGTTCAATCAGCCGGTCGCCGTCGCGCTGGACTCCGCCGGAGCGCTGCTGATTTGCGATCGTGGGAATCAACGTGTGCGCCGGGTGAGCGATGGCGTTGTCACGACGGTTGCGGGCGATGGCGTCGAAGGCTTTGCCGGTGACGACGGACCGGCGACGGCGGCTGAACTTAACGAGCCTTCCGGCGTTGCGGTTGGATTGGATGGCCGTATTTTCATTGCAGACACAGCCAATCAGCGCATTCGTGTTGTGACTGCGGACGGGAAGATCGCGACCTTTGCGGGCACGGGCGCTGCCGGTTTCGGGGGTAATGGAGGGCCGGCTACACAAGCGCTGCTCAACCGCCCTCGGGGTCTCGCAATCGATGTGGGCGGAGATCTTCTGGTTGCGGACCAGAATAATCAGCGCCTTCGACGTGTGGGTACGAACGGAACGATCGTCACGCTTGCGGGGAGCGGTGTTCAGGATTCGGCTGTCGACGGCGCGGTGGCGACGACAGCCTCTCTTAATCTTCCCGGTGCGGCGGCGGTTTCGAGCTTCGGTTGGCCTCTTGTCTCGGACCAGGCGAATCATACGCTGCGCGTTTTGCTGGAGGATGGGCGGCTGTATGAACCGGGCGGAATCGCTTCACGAGCGACGCTTAGCGAGACGACTTCCGATGCGGTGTATGGGACGGCGCTGGCGAATGTGGCGGTCAATAGCAGTGCAGGAACGCCGCGGGGGGAAGTACAGATATTCGACGGAGACGCGGAGGTGGGGCAGGGGACTTTGGCGCAGGGCACGGCCGGTGTATCGTTGCCGACGCTGTCTGCCGGCACGCATACGCTGCGTGGGGTCTATGCAGGCGATGGAGTTCATCCGTCAGCGACGGCAAACTCGACGGTGACGATTGCGCCGGCGCCCGTCGTCGCCTCGGCTACGAGTGCGACGGTTAGCTATGGCGCTCCGTTGCCAGCGTTGACGGGGACCCTGACGGGTGTGCTGGCGCAGGACCAGGGGAACGTGAGCGCGGTATTTTCGGCTGCTGTACCCCAGTTGCCGGATGCGGGATCATATCCGATCAGCGCGGCACTGAGTGGATCGGCGAGCGGGAACTATGCGTTGTCGATCGATCCGACCTCCGGCTCATTGACGGTCGTTCCTGCGGCCTCGGTCGTGACGTTAGCGCCGGTTACCAATGCGTATGCGGGTCTGCCCTTGCAGTTGAACGTGCAGGTGGCTTCGACGACCCGAGGTGTGCCGACCGGCTCTGTCGAGTTCCTTGATGGCGGCACGCAGGTTGCGAGCGCGGTGCTTGTGAACGGATCTGCGACCGCTGTCTATCTTGCACCGGCGGGGGGATCGCACGCGCTTACGGTTTCGTACTCGGGCGATCGGGACTTCAGGGCGAACACGTCCGCGAGCATGATCGCGAACGTCGTGGCTATGCCGGACTTTGGCGTTTCGGTGACGGGCAGCTCGCAACAGACTGTGGTCGCGGGTTCAACGGCGAACTATGGGTTGAGCATCGCTTCGCAGAGCACGCCGTTCACCGGGGTGGTGATCATGAGCGCGGATGGGCTGCCGGCGGGCGCGTCGGCTAGCTTTTCGCCGCCGGCGGTCGTGCCGGGTGGAGAAGCGGCCGCGGTCACGATGACCGTTACAACCGCGGCTTCGTCGGCGCGGATGGAACGAGGCAGAGCCTTCTCTGGTCTGCTGGTAAGCGCGCTTCTTTTGCCGCTGCTGGCCACACGCAGGCGGAGAATTCGGCTTGTGCTGGTCTGCGTGATGGGCCTTTTCGGCATGCTTGGGCTTAGCGGATGCGGGGCGCGCGTTGCGCCGGAGTCGGTACTGCCGGTAAAGAAGTTTGTAGTGACGGTGAAGGCGACGTCGACGAACCTGGCCGGCAGTGTGGTGGTGCATTCGGCTGAGGTCACGCTCGGGATCGAGTAACGGATTGCGATGCCTTCGCCGGGCTGCGAGCAGCTAAGTTGCATTGGTGCGCATCTATCGTCATGCAATCGCGGGCCAGCCCCACAGTCCGATCGAACCCTTGAACAGGGTTCAGAAGGCACAGATTCGTATGACACGCACAGTTCTTCCAGGAAAGCCGTATCCGCTTGGCGCGACGCCCTCCAGCCAGGGAACCAACTTCGCTTTGTATTCCGAGAACGCGACGGGCGTGCAAGTCTGCTTCTTTGATGAGCAAGGAAGGCAGACCGATTGCGCTGCGTTGAAGGAGCGCACGGCTTTTGTGTGGCATGGGCTGATCCGTAACGTTAAGCCGGGGCAGCGGTATGGATTCCGGGTCGAGGGGCCGTGGGAGCCGGAGAAGGGGCTCAGGTTCAATCCGGCGAAGTTGCTGGTCGATCCTTATGCGAAGGCTGTGACGGGTGATGTGAATTGGAAGGCGCCGATCTTTCCGTACGATGCTCCCTCCGGAGATCCGCGCAAGCTAAGCACGGAAGACAGCGCCGCTGGTGTGCCGAAGTGCGTTGTGATCGACGGCAAGTTCAATTGGGAGGGCGATTGTCCTCCGGAGACGCCGATCGCCGACTCGATCCTCTACGAGGTGCATGTGCGCGGATTTTCGATTAAGAACCCGGACATTCCCGAAAAGCTGCGGGGAACGTATGCGGGGCTGGCGCATGAGGCGAGCCTCGATTATCTGAAGAAGCTCGGCGTTACAGCTGTCGAGCTTCTGCCTGTGCATCACTTTGTCGACGAAGGCCAACTGGTGGATAGAGGCCTGCGCGATTACTGGGGCTATAACACGCTTGCCTACTTCGCGCCGATGTCGCGTTACAGCTCGACCGGCGATACGGGGGGGCAGGTCACAGAGTTCAAGGAGATGGTGAAGCGGCTGCATCAGGAAGGCATCGAGGTGATTCTGGATGTGGTGTACAACCATACCTGCGAAGGCAACCAGATGGGGCCGATGCTTTCGATGAAGGGAGTGGACAACACCACTTACTACCGCATCGTCGAGGACAATCCTGAGTTTTATATGGACTTTACAGGGACGGGCAACACGCTGAACCTGTATAACCCGCAGGTGCTGAAGTTGACGATGGACAGCCTTCGCTATTGGGTCACGGAGATGCATGTCGATGGATTTCGCTTCGATCTCGCATCGACGCTGGCGCGCGAGCTGCATGATGTGAACAAGCTCGGCGCGTTCTTCGACACCATTCATCAGGACCCGACCATCGCCGATGTGAAGCTTATCGCCGAGCCGTGGGATGTAGGTGAAGGCGGATACCAGGTGGGCAACTTTCCTGTGTTGTGGGCGGAGTGGAACGGCAAGTACCGCGATACGGTGCGGCGATTCTGGAAGGGCGATAGCGGGCAGCTTTCGGACTTTGCGTATCGCATCACCGGGTCCAGCGATCTTTATCAAGGCGAGGGACGCACGCCATCGGCTTCGATCAACTTCGTTACGGCGCATGATGGCTTCACGCTTTGCGATCTCGTCAGCTACGACCAGAAGCACAATGAAGCGAACGGCGACGACAACAAGGATGGCTCGGACAATAACGACAGTTGGAACATGGGGGCCGAGGGGCCAACTGATGATCCGGAGATCAACAAACTGCGCGAGCGGCAGACGCGGAACTTTCTGGCTACGCTGATGCTTAGCCAGGGGGTGCCCATGCTGGCGGGAGGCGACGAGTTTGCGCGCTCGCAGAAGGGCAACAACAATGGCTACTGCCAGGACAATGAGCTTACCTGGTACGACTGGAAGCTGGATGAGCCTCGCAAGCGGCTGCTGGAGTTCACCTCGCGGCTGATCCAGTTCCGCAAGGACCATCCGAACCTGCATCGGCGGCGGTTTTTCCAGGACCGCAAGATCCGTGGATCTGTTGTGCGCGATGTTGCGTGGTATGGGACCGACGGCAAAGAGCTTGCGGATGACGCATGGAATGAGGCCTGGAGCAAATCGATTGGAGTGATGTTCAACGGCAAGACCATGGGAGTGACGGATGAGGATGGCGATCCGGTTGTGGACGATAGCTTCCTGATTCTGGTGAATGCGAGCGATCAGGGGGTGGAGTACGTTATGCCCGAGCCGTTGAATGGGACGCCGTGGCGGCAGGTGCTGGATACGGAGGATATCGACGATCCTTTCTGTGAGGCTGGGGTGCAGGACAAGGTGATTCTCGGCGGGCGGTCGGTGCGGCTTTACAGCGATGCTGTTGCGGCGCCGGAGAAGCCGGCGAGGCATCGGCTGGCGAGGACACTGTAGCGCGCGACGAAGAGGTGTGAGTCAGCGAGGGTTCGGATAGCGTCGAAGGTATAATGGCTATTTCCCCTGCGCTGCCCGGCGCGCGCGAGAGTCACGAACATCCTGAGGCGCCGCGCGGTGGGCGGTTTTCGCATGGATGGCGCGCGCTCCGGCATCGGAACTTCAAGCTCTTCGTGTTAGGGCAGAGCGTCTCGCTGATTGGCACGTGGATGACACGGCTGGCGACGAGATTACTGGGGGCGCCAGAGCATGTCTACCTTGACGGGGATTTCGTTTTTGATGGGGATGGTGAGGAAAGAGGGCGGAGGAATTTTAAAGTCGGTGAGGGTGGACGGGATGGAGCCGGTGATGTGGTGGTCGGCACCTTGCATGTTTTGATGGAAAGGCACGTGGGAGTAGTGGGCGGTGTTCCCGGCGAATTGTACGTCGAGGTCGCAGTCGAGGATGGGCGAGTTGAGGGCGGACGCGGGCAGGCGGAAGCGAACGGTGACGAGAGGGAAGTCGGCGCCGCGCGTGACCTGGAGCATGTGCTCGTCGCGGTTGCTGTCTCCGGAGTCGAAGGTCTTGACCGGGACGGCGACGAGGAAGTTGCAGACGCCGGACTGACAGAAGCCCTTGCCGCGCGCGGCGTGGCTGACGCCATCGACCTCATGCATGGGGTGGGACATGTGATACGAGAGGGTGGACTGGGTGAGAAGCCACGTCTGGCCGGACTGAGCCAAGGCAGGCAGGGCGAGGAATAGACAGGCGATGAGTCGTGCAATTTTCATAGGGGGATAAGGGTCTAAAGCTTGAGGTGGATGGGCCAGGAGACGGAGACGATGGCGGCGGTGTAGGCGGCGACGGTGGTCCAGGCGACGGCGGCGTGGGCGGAGGCGATGCCGTGGACCTTCTCCCCCTTGTTGAGCTGGTCGAAGGCCATGGCGCCGAGGATCGGCGTGAGGACCATGCCGGGAGCGTGGATGTAGATGAGGTATTTGTGGAACTTGATGCCGCCGCGGACGGGGCCTTCGGAGATTTTGGGAGCGCGGATGGCGTACCAGGCGGTCGCGGCGTACATACCGACGGCGACCGAACCGAGGCTGGCGTGCAGGTCGCGCCCGACGGTGTTGCCGCCGGCGGTCTGCGTCCCGTTGTGATGGCCGGCGGTGGCGCCGCCGGAGCTGATGAGGGTTGCGGCGAGCGGGATGAGGGTGAGGAGACCGAGACGCTGGTGAATCTTCAGCATCTGGGTGTGGCGGTCGAGGCGGGCCTGGAGGGCAGGGTTAGCGGCGGTTTGGGTGGGGGAGAGGCCGAGATCGCTGAGTGAGGGCGCGGACGGCTTCTGAGCTGGAGTCTGTGGGGGAGTTTGAGCTGCGGGTTGGGTCTGTTGCTGAGGGAGAGGAGCGTCGGGCAGAGATAGAGATGATGACGATGTTTCGAGGACGCCGGAATCGGCGAGCGACGCCTGTTGTGCCGCGAGTCGCGCGGGTATGCCCAGGAACGCACCCGAGACCAGAAGGAGGAGCGGGAGGCGAAAACGTACGGGAAAAATGTGTGCCAGAAAGAACTTCATGCCGTTAGGAGCTCCGCGATTGCGTGGACTTCGTGGGAAAGAAACAACCTTAGGGAGACGTGAAGGCGGTCTGGAGGTTGCACCGGCAACGTGAAATTCCAGAAGCTGAGTTAGCTGTCGAGAGATTCGCCGAAGCAGCAGCGCTCGGTGAGCAGGCAGAAGATGTGCTCGAGGGCGAGGTGGGCTTCCTGGATGTGGGCGGTAATTTTTGTGGGGATGGTGATGGTGATGTCGGCGAGTGAGGCGATGGCGCCGCCGTCGTTGCCGGTGAGGGCTAGGGTGGTAAGTTCTTGATTGTGGGCTTGTTGGACGGCTTTGAGGCAGTTGGGGGAGTTTCCGCTGGTGGTTATGGCGAGGAGGATATCTCCTTTGTTTCCAAGGGCTTCGACCTGGCGGGAGAAGATGCGATCGAAGCCGAAGTCGTTGCCGATGGCGGTGAGGGCGGAGGTGTCGGTTGTGAGGGCTATGGCGCTCATTGCAGGGCGGTTAGCGACCAGGCGGCAGACGAACTCGGCGGCCAGGTGCTGGGCGTCGGCGGCGGAGCCTCCATTGCCGCAGACCAGCAGCTTTCCACCATTTTTCAAGGAGTTAGCGGTGAGGCGGGCGGCTTCGACCACGGATTTGTGGATGGTTTCGTCGTGGAGAATTGTGGTGAAGGTGTGGATGGATTGCTGGAGTTGTTCGTGGACGATTTCGGTGAGGGACTGAGGCATGGGGATTATCCTCTCAAATCTGCGGCGCTTCCGGGGAGAGAAGCAGGTCCTTCGCCTTCGGCTCAGGATGACAATTTTTAACTTAGCTTAGCGGTTTGTTTCGCTGCTTGATCGCCAGTCTTCGATCGCATGGCGGGTGGTCCGGATTTTTAGGGTGGGGAGAGTGGTGAGGAGCTTGTCGATGCGGAGGCCTCCGCGGAGGGGACGAGCGGCGCGCTGATTGAGTTCGGAGGTGAGGATGGGTTGGATTAAGGAGGCGTCGAGCGAGAGGATGTCGGCGGCGAGAAGGGCGAAGTCGTAGCGGGAGAGGAGCTCGCGGCCGGAGATGTGGAAGAGGCCGGTGTGGCCGGCGCTGGCGAGAGCGAGGGTGGCGGCGGCGAGGTCTTCGTTGTAGGTGGGCGTGGAGAGCTGGTCGGTGGGGACACGCATCGTGGTTCCGGCGGAGAGCAGGCGATGCAACGTGTAGAGAAAGTTCTTGCGCTGGCGGTCGGGGCCGAAGACGACGTTGGTGCGGAGGATGAGGGGCGAGGGGTGGGCGGCGGCGACGGCGTGTTCACCTTCGAGCTTGCTGCGGCCGTAGACAGAGAGTGGATTCGTGGGGGCGTCTTCGCTGTAGGGGCCGGGGTTCTGGTCGCTGCCGTCGAAGACGTAGTCGGTGGAGAAGAAGACGAAGGGGATGTGTCGGGCGGCGCGCGCGAGGGCGGCGGGGCCGTTGCAGTTGGTGGCGGTGGCCCAGGAGGGGTCGGTCTCGCAGCGCTCGACGTCGGTGGCTCCGCCGACGCAGAGGATGGAGGTGGGTTGGAGATCGTCGAGGATTTTTGCGGCGGTTTCCGGGTGATGGCTCAGGGCGGCGAGGTCGACGACGGGGGTGTTGGTTTCGTTGGGTGTGCGATTGGCTGCGATTGCGGATGGGCCCAGTTGCTTGAGGAGGACGGCGCCGACCTGGCCGGCGGAGCCTACGACGAGAGGGCGGGAGCCGAGGGGCTGCTGAGGCATGTGTCTAGTTTGCACCGGGAGGGTGGGCTTGACGGGAGCAATCCCAATTTGATGCAGAATCGTGCGGCCGATGAGCGCATTGGCCTGTTGGCAGCAACCGAGAATTCGCTGTCCTGCGGATGGGTAAACACAAGCCGACTTCTCGCGACCAATCCGAAGGTTGATTGTTTGGAAGGCATAAGGCGACATTCAAAGGACGCCAAGGAGTAGACTCTCCCAATCCGCGCATGGTTCCAGACGCGTAAACCAACCGGGCCCCGCTTCAGAATGGCTGTTCATCTTTCTGTGTCAGGGGAATTCCTCATGAAGACCAACTGCACTGTACTCGTGCTGCTTTGCGCCGCGCTTGTCAGCCCGTCGTACAACTCGGCCTGCGCCGACTTCACTTACACGGAGACTACGCAGGTGAGCGGCGGATCGCTTGTCTCGATGATGAAGATGGCGGGAGCGTTCAGCAAGTCGGCGCGCGAGTTTGGCCAGCCGGTCGAATCTACGGTGATCGTCAAGGGCAACCGGATGACTCGCATCGACCCTGACTACACCGAGATCATCGACCTCGACAAGGACACCATCACCCGGATCGACAACACAAAACACCGATATACCATCGTGACATTTGAGCAGATGAAGCAACAGATGGATGAGGCCATGGCTCGCGCCAAAGCGCAACAGGCGAAGCAGCCGGCCGCTCAGCAGGCGCAACTGCCGCCCGGCACGGAGGTCAAGTTCACGGTCAAGGTGCGTAACACCGATGCGAGCAAAAACGTCGCCGGCCTGAACGCCAAGGAAGCCATCATGGTTATGGCGATGGACGCGACCCAGACGTCAGGCCAGGCGCCCGCACAGACTGCCACGCTCGGCTTCACCAGCGACATCTGGCTGGTGCCGGAGATTCCCGGCTACAAGGAAGTGCGCGACTTCTACATGCGGATGGCGGAAAAGATGGGCTCGATTTTTGGCGCGGGTTCGGGCACCGGCGACATGACCGCGATGATGGGGCAACTGCCGCCCGGCGCTATGCAGGGCATGGCCGATATGGGCAAGGAAATGTCTAAGATCAAGGGCATTCCCGTGCTGACCGTCATGCGCATGGGCACCACAGTGAATGGCGCACCCCTGCCCGCCGCGTCCGAGGCGCCGCTGCCAGCCAGTAACACGCCGCCGCCTCCCAGCGCGGGCGACATGGCGAAACAAGGCGCGACCTCCGCGATCACCAACAGCCTTCATCTGGGTGGATTCGGCCTTGGCAAAAAGAAGGCTGCTAACCCGCCACCTCCGGCCGCCGATCCCGATGCTACCGCCGGCCCGGTCGTCATGATGGAGACCACCACGCAGCTCTCCAGCTTCTCCTCCGGCCGCGTGGATCCTTCGAGATTCGAGGTCCCTGCCAGCTATAAGCAGATCGATGAGAAAGATCTCCACTAAATTGCGCTGAACTACGGCGTGGGGACGGACGCTGTTTGCCGCTCAGGGGGTCGAGCGAGAGGACCTCGGCGGCGAGCAGGGCGAAGTCGAAGCGGGAGAGGAGCTCTCGGCCGGAGATGTGGAAGAGGCCGGCGCTGGCGAGAGCGAGGGTGGCGGCGGCGAGGTCTTCGTTGCAGGTGGGGGTGGAGAGCTGGTCGGTGAGGACGGCGCCTTCACCCGCGAGCTTGCTGCGGCCGTAGACGGAGAGTGGATTCGTGGGAGCGTCTTCGCTGTAGGGGCCGGGGTTTTCGTTGCTGCCGTCGAAGACGTAGTCGGTGAGAAGAAGACGAAGGGAAGGTGTTGGGCGGCGCGCGCGAGGGCGGCGGGGCCGTTGGCGTTGGTGTCGGCGGCCCAGGCGGGGTCGGTCTCGCAGCGCTCGACGTCGGTGGCTCCGCCGGCGCAGAGGATGGAGGTGGGTTGGAGATCGTCGATGATCTTTGCGGCGGTTTCGGGGTGATGGCTCAGTGCGGCGAGGTCGACGATAGGGGCGTTGGTTTCAGCAGGGGTGCGGGTCGCGGCGATTGCGTGGGGGCCGAGTTGTTTGAGGAGCGCCGCGCCAGCCTGGCCGGCGGAGCCTACGACGAGAGGGCGGGGGCCGAGAGACTGCTGAGGCATAAGTCTAGTTTGCACTGGGAGGGTTGAAAGACTGAACCGAAGTTGGCTTTCACAATCAGTTAGGCGACGGGTACTCGACATTGTCGACCACAAAGATACTGACGACCCCGTCCTCTTTCTTGAGCTGGAGACCGAGCTGCTCTTTTATAGCCTCGATAAACGTCGATCCCGAATCATCGTGCGAATTACTGCCAACCCCTTCCTGGTTCAGGTATTCGGGATCGAACTCGAAAATGAAATCGAACGTTCCTTTTAGCCCTGTACGATCCAATATCGGTCGTTCAGGCTCTCCCACAGCGGTCAACCAATCTGCTATCGCGCTCATGGTCATGTCGCGACCTCCTTCTCTGAGACGGTACCTGGAAGTTTGAGCCTCATCGCCGTCGCCGCACGTAGCCGGCCAAAGTCCAACCATTCTCTCGACGGGCGTTCCCGCTGCGGGGAGTGGCAGAGGAGCCGAGCAGGATGACGTCGGATCATGTGGTTTCAACTGAGGCCCTGGCTCTCCAGCCTTTTTGAGATACAACCCAAAGACGGGCATCTCTCGCTTTTCTCGATGGACTTTCAGCTTGAACCGGTCTTCCAGAAGAGACTGCACCATCAATCGCATGTCTTCTTTCGTTGGATTTCCGGATGGGGCTCTCGCATTGATGTCAAATCTGTCTGTGATTACCCAACGTGGCAGCGAGCGCATCAATTGCCCCCAAGATTCAGTGATGCCCATTTTGTAGGCAAAGATGAAGAAGGTGACGACGGATTGGTTTGTCGCTGTGAAAATTCCCCCTGTGGGAGAGTAGGCATCTCCGCGATCAAGCAAAATGTTCGAGGTCGCCCGACCACCTGACTTGTTCTCGCGGACGGAAGCTACCTCGAACTCGAGCTTGTGATTCGTCCCCACAGACGATGGAGTCTGGGCAGACGATTGCGCCAGGCACACCGGCGCAATCACAACGAAGATAAATCCGCAAAGAAGAAGCCGCCGCATATATCGAAGGGTTAACAAATCTTCAGCCTCTAGACCGAAGTATCAGAGTGTGGGTTGTGCTTTCAGTTTTGTGCTTTCAGCTATGAGCTGTGAGCTGTCAGTTTTTAAGTTGAGGGCTGGCGGAGGTAGGCGTCGTCGCCGCGGAGCCAGTCTTCGCGGGGAGGGGCGAAGATGTCGAAGTTGAGGGTGTCTTCGAGGGCTTCGGCGGAGTGGGGAAGGTTGCCGGGGATGACGAGGACCTCGCCGGTGCGGACGATGTGGTCCTGGATCCCGTGAGGGGCCGAGCCCTCTTCGCCGAGCGAGAAGCGCATGGCGCCTTCGACGACGAAGGCAAGCTGCTCGTTGGGATGGCTGTGGCGGGGAACGATGCAGCCTTTTTTTAGCTGGATGCGGGCGAGCATGGCCTGCTCGCCGCTGATGAGCTGGCGGGTGAGCAGGGGGTTCATGGGCTCGGCGGGGACGTCGTTCCAGGCGATGACATGCGCGGATTTGTTCATGGGATGAGTGTACAAGCGGGTCGAGGCCGGGGCGGCGATGCTATAAGGGACGATCGGCGGGGATTTCAACTTTTTTCAGTTTCTTTATGGGTTCCTCATGGGCTATCTGGCTTGATGGTTGAGACGTCTGTGGACGTCGACGGTTGGCGTGTGTCTGTACACATCGGCGTGAGGAGAAAGGACTGATATGCGCTGGGCAGGTGGCATCGGGCGGAGGCGCGCAGGGCTGGCGATTGGTTTGCTTGCGGTGCTGCTGATGGGCGGGGCGGTCGCCGTCGCGCAGACGGCGGCGGCGCCTGCGGCGAATTCGGCAGACCGGATTGCGGTGCTCGAGAGAGCAGCGACACAGAATGCGGCGGCGATCGCGAGTGCGCAGAGCGCGGGCGATAACGCGTGGATGCTGACCTCGGCGGCGCTGGTGCTGCTGATGAGCGGACCGGGGCTGGCGCTGTTCTATGGCGGGCTGGTGCGCAAGAAGAACGTGCTCGCGACGATGATGCAGACGTTCGCGATGATGGCGGTGATTACGGTGCTATGGGCTGTGGTGGGGTACTCGCTGGCGTTCGGGCAAGGGAATGCGTTTCTGGGCGGGCTGCACAATGTGTTTCTGCGCGGCGTGGGGCTGGCGCCAGGGCCGTATGCGGCGACGATTCCAGCGCAGACGTTCATGGTGTATCAGCTGATGTTTGCGATTATTACGCCGGCGCTGATCGCGGGCGCGTTCGCGGAGCGGATGAAGTTTTCGTCGATGCTGGTGTTCATGGTGCTGTGGGAGCTGGCGGTCTATAGCCCGATGGCGCATATGGTTTGGGGTGTGGGCGGATTTTTGAATGCGACGGGCGGCGTGGTTCCGTCGCTGGACTTTGCGGGCGGAACGGTGGTGCATGTTACGAGCGGTGTGAGCGCGCTGGTGACGGCGCTGTATCTGGGGAAGAGGCTGGGGTATCCGCAGAAGGCGATGCCGCCGCACTCGGTGGTGCTGAGTTTTATTGGAGCGTGTTTGTTGTGGGTGGGGTGGTTCGGGTTCAATGCGGGGTCGGCGCTGGGGGCGAGTGGGCTGGCGACGAGCGCGTTTGTGGCTACGCACTTTGGCGCGGCGGCGGCGGCGATTGGATGGGCGGGCGCGGAGTGGATACGGAATGGAAAGCCGAGCGCGCTGGGCGGGATCTCGGGCGCGGTGGCGGGGCTGGTGGCGATTACGCCGGCGGCTGGGTTTGTGACTCCGATGAGTGCGCTGTGGATTGGGCTGATGGCGGGCGTGTTCTGCTTCTGGATGGTGGTGATGGTGAAGAACGTGTTCGGCTATGACGACTCGCTGGATGCGTTTGGCGTGCATGGAGCGGGCGGAACGCTGGGCGCGATTTTGACCGGGCTGTTTGCGCGGTCGGTGATCAATCCGGTGTTTGGCGCGGGCAAGGCTACGGGATTTTTTGAGGGAAACCGGATGCAGGTGGTGCATCAACTGGCAGGTGTGGCGATTGCCTGGGGGCTGGCGATTGTGGGGACGCTGATAATTCTGTTCATTGTTGATAAGCTGATGGGCCTGCGCGTAAGCGAAGATGCGGAGAGGGAAGGGCTCGATCTTTCGCAGCATGGGGAAGAGGGCTATGACTGGGAAGCGGCGTAGGAGCAGATTTTAGATATTAGATTTTAGATGTTAGAGAAATGGAAGAGGCAGAGGGTATGCAGAAGATTGAGGCGGTGATTCAGCCTTCGAAGCTGGATGCGGTTAAGGATGCGCTGGTGGAGGCGGGGATTTCGGGGATTACGATCTTCGAGGCTCGGGGACATGGGCGGCAGAAGGGGCACACGGAGTTCTATCGCGGGCGCGAGTATGCGGTCGACCTGCTGCCCAAGGTGAAGCTGGAGCTTGTCGTGACGGATGAGATGAAGGACCGGGCGATTGAGGCCATTATCTCGGCGGCGCGGACGGGGCGGATTGGCGATGGGAAGATCTTTGTGTCGCGGATCGATGAGGCGATTCGGATTCGGAACGATGAGCGTGGGGAGATTGCGCTGTAGGTTGTGGGCGATGGATGGAGCTGCGGTTGTTTGAGTAGCGTGGACCCGCGAGTCTCTCCACTGCGCTGCGCTCCGGTCGAGATGACAGAGTTTGGGGGATGGAGGAGGGCGCTACGGAGAACGTGACGAGCGGCGGTGGGGCTGCGACGCGTTCGGTGTATCAGAGCCGGATGCTGGAGATCCGGCGCGCGTTTGAGAGGGAGGGCGAGGGGCTGCGCGCGGTGGCGGCGCGGGCGGCGGCGGTCGATGGGCTGGTGCGGGAGCTGTGGGCGGCGGAGATTGCGCGCGATGCGAAGCTGAAGAAAGACGTGGCGCTGACGGCGGTGGGCGGCTATGGGCGGGGGCAGCTTTTTCCTTACTCGGATATTGACCTGCTGGTTTTGACGACGAAGATGGGCGTGGCGAAGGATGCGGTGCGGCAGGTGTCGCAGGCGCTGTGGGATGCGGGGTTGCAGGTGGCGCTGACGGCGCGGACGGCGAAGGACTGCGAGCGGTTCGATCCGGGGAATGCGGAGTTTGGGCTGGCGCTGCTGGATCTGCGGTTTCTGGCGGGCGATGCGGAGCTGGTGGAGGCGCTGGAGAAGAAGCTGGTGGCGCAGAGGAGGGGGCGCGACGGGCGGCGGATTCTGGCCGAGCTGGAAAAGCTGGTGAGGGCGCGGCATGGGAAGTATGGCGAGACGCTGTTTCACCTGGAACCGAATATCAAGGACTGCCCGGGCGGGTTGCGGGATCTGCATGTGTGCGAGTGGCTGAGGCAGCTTGGCGGCGAGCTGGACGGCAGGGCTCGGAGGCCGGGCGAGGCCGGGGAGCGGCAGGCGAGTGAGTTTGGGGAGGCGGAGGCTTTTCTGGCGTCGGTGCGGTGCTTTCTGCACTGGCGGCATGAGCGCGACGACAATGTGCTGGACTGGCTGGCTCAGGATGCGGCGGCGGAGCTGGGAATCGGGATCGTGGGCGGGGGGCGCGAGGGCAGGCGCGGTGTGGATGCGGCTTACTGGATGCGGGCGTACTTCCGGCAGGCGCGCGCGGTGGAGCGCAGGCTGGAGCGGACCATGGAGCGGGCTGGGCTGCGCATGGAAGCGGCGCGGCCGGCGAGGGCGGCGCTGGGTCCGGCGGATGCGGGGTTTCGGGTCAAGGAGGGGCGCATCGAGCTGGAGGCGGGGGCGTCGGCGCAGGATGCGGCGCGAGATCCGGAGGTGGTGCTGCGTCTGTTTGGCGCGGTGGCGCGGACGGGAATGCGGCTGGGAGCGGGAACGGAGGAGCTGGTTGCGAATGGGATTCCTGTGCTCTCCAGCCGGCTGAAGGAGGGGGCGGGGCTGTGGAAGGCGCTGGCGGCGATTTTGACGGGCGGAAGCGCGGGCGCGGCTCTGCGCGCGATGCATGCGTTGGGCGTGCTGGATCTGATTCTGCCGGAGTTTCATGGGATCGATGCGCTGGTGATTCGCGATGCGTACCACCGCTACACGGTGGATGAACACACGTTTGTGCTGATCGATACGCTGCACGAATTGGAGAATGCGGCGCAGGCGGGGGCTCCGGAGTGGAGGGTGCGGCTGGGTGCGATGATCCGCGAGCTGCAGAGTCCGGAGCTGCTGTATTTGGCGGCGCTGATGCACGATACGGGCAAGGGCCGCGCGGGGGAGGAACATGCGGCGGAGAGCAGCCGGCTGGCGGAGGGCGTGCTGGCGCGGCTGGCGATGGACGCGTATGACACGGCGATGGTGCTGCAGCTGATCGAGACGCATCTGGAGATGTCGGCGGCGCTGAGGGGGG